>JGI24021J15306_10003371_pt1 | contig 17956 bp, 9 predicted proteins | sample Ectturendosymbi1_FD_15306 | JGI IMG/M metagenome (IMG submission 15306)
TGTTGGTGAAAAACTAAGAAAATAAACATCAATATCCTGATCGCTAAGGGGGGTGCTTGAGCACCTTCAGCACCCCCCCTGGCTGCGCCTTTGTTCGTTAGGAATATTTAATGGAAACAAAAAGCAAATCAAAAAAAATCTTGAGTAACGGGAAAATCATTTCTTCATAGATTTTTGGTTATGCTACGGAAGAACATGTTTAAGGCTTTGAAACATTGTGCGATTTGGACAAAATGCATTGTGCAGTTCAAAAATTTTGTGCTCTTTAAATATTTCTGGCATGGGCGTCGAAAGCAGAGTGCAGGATGGGTCTTGGCCCCTGGATTTTGAAATCTGATATTTGCTAGTTTTAGTAGAAAAACATTTTTCTGTTAGTTTGAGTTGGTAAAATGAAGTTTCACCACTGCTGCCTCCCCTCTTAGAAAATGCTTTTGGACACCACCAGAAAATTCCTCTACTGATCCCCCCTGGCTGGTGTTGTACAGGAATAATAGTATACTACTGGTAGAAGCTCTGGGCTATGAGAAAGAATAAGAAAATGATTTATTATCAGATATTTGCAATGACCTTCCAAAAATGGCACTGCGTTTTTATGTTTCGTAATTGACACACATTTTCCTTGAGTACCGTACGTGGTTGTTTGCAATTAACAAATGCTGGTGTTCAATATAATCANTTTGAAATATGTTCAAGCAAAACTGAACTAGTGTACAACTGTTTTGAATCTTTTGCTATATCATTNAAGTGTAACATTTGTCACCAGAAGGACAACAACCAGACGAACACTGGAAAAAGAAAAGCAGTGGTAGNATATGTCAACCTGTCACTAGGTTAAATTCCTTGCACATCACCCGCGTTGATTTGGTTGAAAAATCCCTGGTCCAGATGGATAAATGGAAACCCATGGATCAAAATAAAAAGTTTTACCCATTTTTCAAAAAAGCAATGGATTAGACCTGTGATGCCCCACGGGGCGCGCACGCCCCAAAGTGGAGCTGTTCCATGTTTGAAAGGGGGAAATTCGAGAACGAACTGGTGGATTTTTAGTGACTGGTGATTCAAGCTTCTTCCACATAAATAGAACTTCACCTTTTAGATACCACAACTTGTATATCTAAAAAAAATTACAAATTCGGAAGTGATTATGTGGGGAACGACCAACAAATGTTTGAAAAATCTGCAATAGGCAAAGTAATCAACCCCCCAAAAAATCTATCGATAACTTCTGTAGGACTCATACGTCTGCCAGCTATAGGCCTACTTGTTTGTGTAACTCATAAAAACAGCTGATTATGAGCACATGGTCGTCTCTCGTGCGTAGAATATGGTTTCAGGCCCGGGAGACTCCCATTGCAATACCCCCACCTGCTAGAAGAGATGTTGATCACTTTTTACTGTAGGCCTACTCATTTTTTAATGTGTTGTGCGATTGGTGTCAAACTTCTTCACGACCAAAGTAGTGGAAACACTAACACATTAACGAAACGTTGTGCAACAGAAAATGTTGCCTCAGCAGTAAGCACGTAGTGCAAAAATATTAGTCTTTGGTTTTCGGGATAGCTTAGGCGTTACTGTTTAGTTACAACCCAAATTGCAGTCGAAGTATGAATATATTTTCAAGGATTAGCAGCTTTTATTTACAGGCTACATATGCCTACAATGAAAAGCCCAACTTCATACCTCGCCAAAGTGAATAAGACTTTGAAGTTTCATCAGCTGAGGGCAAACTGAATAATAGAACCTTGGGAGGGGGGCAGGGGGCCTTGGCATCCCCTAAATTTTGAAATTGACATTTTCATATTACGTTTTCAGTAAAAAACTTTTTTTTTAGTTTCGAGGGGGTAAAATGGAATTTAGCAATTTCTTCCCTCTCCTGAAAAAATCCTTTTGGCTGCCCTGGAATAAGTTCCAACCTGAAAAAAATTCTTTGTAGGCCAATTGTCATATAGTAAGTCAATGTTTCTGATCATTTTGAAACTTATAGCCCACTTTTACTGACAGATTTTTGGAAGCTTGCTTTGAGATACTGCGGCAAAATAACAGTAACAAAGGAAGAGTATTTGTGAGAAAGAAATTAAATGTTAACAACACATCCAGATTCTATTTGAATAAGAGCTGATGATGCCTACTTCGTAGGCGAAATGTATACTCTGTAAGATCTTAAAGTGTCTGATTCTTTGCTGAGAAAGGATCTCTTTCCATAGACAGATCCAATACATTGTTGAAGAGAAATTACTTAGTGTTTGTTCTAACTTACTCTAATAACTTAGTGTTTAAGCTCATGCGTTCTGCAGAGTGTGTGTGTTCATACTATGGACTTCGTGTCTGCTATAAACAAATAAATTAAAATTAAATTAAAAATGCTGCTCAATAAGAATAGTTACGCGTTGAAAGATACAAGCCTATTCGCAATTGAAATATTTGCGCGACCTTCTGATACCGAAGCTCTGCTCAAGCTTATAGGCTATGCATGGTAATCATGTGACCTGCATCAACATTTTTTATGTTAGCTTCACACTTCTCTGTTGGTAGCTTGTGGCGGATCAGTGACAAACATGAGCAAAAGCAAGTGTTGTCATAGCTGGCTCAACCAATACCAGCTGTCCTGCAAAAAGAAAACATACTCATAGGCTCCACAACATTTCTAAATATTTGTGAATAATTGTGTGTTGGTGATGCGACAGCTGAAAATATATTTTTTATCGCGAAGATGAAATGCTTTAGAATATTTAAGAAAACTTTATTTCTATTATAGTCAACAGAAAAAAAAACACTCTATTACAGAACAAACGGGTATACGCAGATGCGGACAACACTGTAGCTGTTGGCATAGGATTTTAGCTGTATTTTTGCCTCTGGTAGGAGACTGTGATAGAGAACCTGTTGTTAGTCAGTCCGGGAGTAAGGGAACCTGTTTTAAAAAATTTGAATCCCACCACTGCCCTGCATCCTATCTATCTATGCCGCACTGACTTGAGCACATAAATATGACTAGTTGTTCTTAGTCTTGAACAAAATTCATTCACAAGTAAGTGCACAAACACAACGTGTAGCCCACAAAGCTAAGTGCGCGTCCACACATTAGCCTACATCATCAGGTATGGGTGAGAGGGTTTTTCAAAATGATGATGGGGAAAAATTAGATATCCAAAATTCTAAACACTTATTTAAGCAAAATTCCCAATTTAAAAGTAGGGAGGGAGTTCCCTCAGAACAAAGTGGGGGCCTAGCCCCATCCGGGCCCCCGTTTCCTCAGCAAATATTACCAAAGTGTTTTCCAAAATTTTGCCATTCTTTGAAATACCATTTGTCTGTTTTGAGAAAAGAATCTATTTTGCATTATTTATGAAATAAATGTGCAAACTTCAGAGAAAAAAACAACTCAACATTAATCAATGCCTATCGAATTATGCATTACATACCCAGAAATGTTAGTGTTCGCCCACACCAGGTTAGCCATTGTGCAGGACCTTTGATGCCGTGCTATGAAACAACTTGTATCGATTTTTTATACGATGCACATCTTCATCCAACTTTTTTGTTCGATCGCTTCAAATGTCTGATGCTTTTTACAAATCTTCATTTTTCCTCAATTATTCAACGCTCCTGAATGGTGGAGACCGAATGCATTAGTTGTTTGTGAGTTGTTTCAGTATTTGCGTCTCATCAGTATTGCTTTTGTGTAGTAAAAATATGTGGGCACTGTGTACACACCAAGCATAAAAAAGGCAAGAAGTGCTGCGAAAGTGTTTTGCGCCTCTCAAGGTTGGACACGTACTAACACTGGTTGTGTAATGCCCTACTGTATGGTTATCCATTTTCTGTGCTCTTGCGAATGATGACACAGCTGTCGTTTGGATAAACTGCTTTGCTCCTCCCAACGTTGGTCATGTGCAAACACCGTAACTTCTGCAATGTGCGTTGATGTATAGCTAACCACTTTTTGTGCTCTTGTGTCTGTGATATGGACCGTGAGTCCGCAATAAAATATCATTATCATTATTATAAACATCGCAAACGTGCATGCATTCCATGTTGTTTGGGGGAAATGCATATTAAGTTGCAATGATACAACATTTATCCTTCACTTTTTTCCATTTTTTGCTATTGCAAAGCAACTTTTTTCCACTCCGGTTATGTCATTAAACCTCCGCAACCAAGCTCTGCTATTTATGGAGCTCCGCTTTTTACAGGCAACCCAAAAATTAAGTAACACGATTACCCANAGACCATAATGGAGNTAGTGCTGTCGATGAAGGTATGTTATGAATGTGGTCTGTTATTAACTGATCTGTTATGAACGTAGTCTGTTATGAAGTGAACGGGTCTCTGTCATGACGGGTTGGTCTTTTAAGAACAGGTCTGGTTTTAACAGACACCGTGTTTCAGAGGCAAAAAGCAATTTTTATCAACACAGCCCATGAAAAGCATTGCAGCTATCCAATCCACGGACCATGATAAAATACTGAAGTTGTGTATATTCCACAGAACACATATAGCTTGCCCGAACAAGGTTGAAGAGACAAGGGTGGAAACTATAACAGCCAATCAGTGGTTTCAGATATAAAAACAGCTTACAAAATGGGATTGCAAAAAGTTTAACAATAAAAAGTAATCCGTTTGATAAAAGGTAGGCCTACATGAAAAACAGTCTATAGTTAATTTGTGCTAAGTAAATTGGTCTAAATATAATAACAATTCATTCATGTTGCTGTGACATGGATGATATATCCACTCAACTTACATCTACATTTCATCCACTCATAGTCATATCTGAATAAAATATTAATTTTGCACAATGTAGCTAATTACAAGCCTAAGACAAAAGTCAATCAATGTGTGAGATCTTGGAGATTAGCATCATTCTTTTTGCCTTGAGTTGAAAGCACATGACACCTCATATTGCAGTAAGGCTGCTCTTAATGAAAATCTGTAATTTGTTGTAATGTAGTTCATGACAGATGCATAAGGCTCCTCAGATCAAGAAAAATCATTTGCAATAAGATTTCTACTTTAATTTTTTTCATGCTTTTGTAGTGTGTTGCTGCTGCAATAATTATTTATTAGCTCATATGTAGCCTAAGAGTACTGTAAGCTTGTTTCTGTATCAACATGGCGTTTTTAGTACGAGGAAGTGGCTACAGAACTCAACTGCCTTGCATGATCAATGATGCAGTTCAAACAAAATTCTGAGTTCAGTTTGTCACTCAAGTGGCATCGTCATGGCATGGTAGCATAGCAATAGTGTTACATCTGTTGTGCCAATGTTTTTCGGTTCGGCTCTCACCTTGATGACTTTCATTTTGGTAGTAGTGGTTGTGTGTTTCAATTCATCGAACCACTTTTTTTTACTTTTTCAAAAGATTCCAAAGTTTAGGTTTAGGGTTCTAAGGTTTAGCGTTAACCTTAGGGTTAGCGTTAAGCTTAGTGTTAGCATTAGGGTTAGGGTTATGGTTAGGTTTAGGGTTTACCTTTTTTCGTTTAGAACATTTCTATCAAGCCTACTGCACTCACGTCATGCATTTCTGTCCTGTTACACGTGGCTGTTGAATAAGGTTTCAAATACGAAGAACAATAGGCGGTTCTGTAGCCACTGCCTTTTCACTATGCTTACTCAATTGGCTCATTCATAAACAGTAAAATTCAGCTTATTTGGCATTATTTTGACAAGCATATTGTCAATTGTAGCCCATATGTGGACTTGGCACCCTTGTCTATTTACACCAGTTATGTCCAACCCGTGGCCCACGAGCTGCATATGGCCCAGTTGAAGGTTTTGTGCGGCCCAGTTTAGCTTTTGGCTGTAGTAATAGTATCCTATATACTCACAACAGAACATGCATGTCCTTATTTTGATAATCTTGAATTTGACATTTTTGATGCAGGTCGCCTTCAGTGCCACTTTGTCACATCTGTTACCATTGCAGTTAGGATTTGACGCTTTCAGTACATTAGCTGAAACTAAATTTAATGTGATAAGATCAAAGAAAATCACTGAATATGTGGACNTCATTGAAATGTCACTCGAAATGTGCGGCACTAGTTAAGATAGTAACATTTTGGTTCAGTAAGCCACTTACTTGAGTTGCACATAACTAGACCATTGTGCTCAAGTGTGGTTGACCCACTATGTTTGCTCGTCNTATTATACATGCTCATTCAGTTATGCCTGAAGTCTTTGTTAATCTCTGCAATACTTTGGCCACTGTCCAAAAAGAAACTTTCTGTTTTTCAACAGGAGTAGCCTAGTAGGACTATATAAAGATGAGACTAGGTGTTTCATTTTTTTTGTTCTTGGGGACGTTTGTGGCTGCAAAAGGAAACAAGTAAGTTTGTTTTGTGGTGCCAAATATTTCAATTGTGTATATTAGCTATTTCTTGCTGGTTTTGCAGTGTCACTACAGAGTAGCATAGGTTTAATAACTGTAAAGAAAAGAAGTTAAACCTTTCTCTTATTTTCATTCATACTGCAATTGAATATTCACTTCCAAGGTTGTTCATCTTCATTTTGATATAAATTTTTCCATTTGAAAAAAATGGGTTGCACAACTTGTTAGCTCTTTTGTTTCAAAGAGTAAACACAGTCATTGTGAATGACCAAGTAGACAAGTTTATAAACACAGATTTTATCATCCAAATTCTATCCGAATTTTTTCCAACAATTTTTACATTGCTAAGAACTACTGCTGCAGTGACCATCAGTTTTAAGCTTTTGTTTTGAGCAGGTCTGCCTACTTGACTTTAGTTAAATTTTTAGCTAAATGTCATGGTATTTTTATTTCCCTCCTGTGTGTATGAGACATTGTAAAACTTTCATTCAGGTCATGGTAACTATAAATGCATGGTATACCCTATTCAGATGAAACTTGCCCAATCACATTGTATTTGAATAAGATATATGTTGATATTCATCTACAAGACATCATAAACTGATCTGATACTAGCTTGTTTAATCACAAAGACCTTGTTAAATAGTTTTTTGGTGTTTGTTTTAGTCGTAGACTGAGTTTTTTTTAAATGACCAAAAAAATTATGTCAATTCAGTCATAACTGGCCAAAAGTGTAGACTAGTGAAAACTGTTATGGCAAGTTATAATACTACTGTGGGACAAATGACTGAAATGTCCAGCAGAAAAAAAACAGCTTGCTGATAAACTGCTTACTAGTATCATTACTGCTGTTGATCGATTGCACCAATGCCATGTATGCTTTTTAGCCAGTTCAAATGTCTAACAGAAGAACCACTACAAATCCCAACCTTTTCTGTTAGTATGCACTTTGCTCTTTCTCTTTGTGAAAAACTAATAATTTTTCACAGTATCAGAAGAGCAAAATTTTCTTGTAAATTGTATGCAAAATTTTCTGTGAGTTTTGAGTATAAACAGGAACTTTTGTCTAACATATATTCTTCATTGTTTTTTTCAAATGGCTGCATTGCACATAGCTTTGTTCTTCATAGTAAGTTTGTTACACAGTTTTATATTTTCCATGCATTCATTCATTTTCACCCAGTCTACTTTTCCTCTCATGAGGGGTGTAGGGGCAGCAGACCTATGAGGTCTTGAAAAACCTCACAGTTTTCAGTAACCTTTGATACCTCTGCTGTCTCCACACCAAGATGATGCCAAGTTGTGTCAGAGATGTATTCACGCCACCTTCTCCTTAGTTGACTTCTGCTCCACATTCTTGTTTTCGTAACCAGCTGCACTTATCTCGCCAATTCTTGGGGCATTCTGGTCATGTGGCCTAATCACCGTAGATGAGATCTATCTGTTAAGAGAAGCAGCTCTACAAACATGCAAGGTTTTACCAATTCTAGATCTGCACACTTTGTCTAAAATGTCATGCCGTCAACCCTGCAATATCCTGTCTATGGGTTCCCACACAGTATTGGAAGTTGTGACAAAGCATTGAAATTCAAAATCAGTTTTCAAGACCTTGAAAAAGTATTAAATTTGGCCAAAATGCATATTAGGTATTGGAAAAGAATGGAAAGAAATCAGAAGTATCTGAGCAGAATTTTGCTGAAGGCAAAGCAGTTCGTTATTTATGTGGTGTTATACAATGTGTAACATTGAGTTTATGATTAAGAATTTCAAAAAATGAAGAGAAGTAATGGTATTAAATTTTTTTAATTTAATATTGAAAAAGTATGGAAAATGATTCATAAAAATGTGTGGGAACCCTGCCAGCTCTGCTACTTGTACTTGAGGTAGCACTCTTTTGTTCGTCACCAAAGGTCCATACTTATTGTTAATGTGCAAGGATTGGAACAAAAGTACTTGACATATATGTCATTCAAAAATAGAAAATAGTTGCCATACACAAAAATAGATGCAGTTTTGTCATCTGCACCATCAGTGACCATTAAGGAAGTTCCTAGGTGTGGTTAGTGTCCCCTCTTCCCTCTAATCCTTTTGACACTTTGCGTGTACCCACACCCAACGAACTTGGGAGCCTCAAAGAGCTTTGTTATTGACTGTCAATTACACATGCAACTTTTTATAGAACGCACCCTATTTTGAGTGATGCATGAAAAATAAAATTTTATGCTATCTCTATAAAACCCTTCTGACTTACTTATTAATTTTGTTTTCCCCACATGTGGCTGAACTTGTCGAAAAGCGTTTGATCTGGTTTTAGATGCATGAACGCTCCTAGTGTATGATTTTTAACGTTTCATGTGATTGGACCTTCAATTTTTCTTTGTTGTTTTTGCTTCGTGGGTTGTATAGTGTTTTTGTGGGAATGATTATAATCTGTCCAGTAGTGCTGTATTCACATTAGCTTGTAGAATATTTTGAAAATACAGGTCTTTTTAAAAAACAATTGGCTGTAATTAACGCATCATTTTCTTGTTTATCAGCACATACACTGTATACATTCCAAAGTTGATTCGTCCTGGATTCGATGTTTCAATAACTGCTTCAATTCTGAATACATCAAACCCTGTTGTTGTAACAGCAAAACTATTATCAAGAGATAATGAGACTGATTTACAAGCTTCATCCACAATAAATCCGGGTAAGTCAAGTTTGGCGCTTAAGTTTCAGCATGTTATTTGAAAACCACCTGTTTGTTTCAGTGAAAGTATCTTGACACATGAATCTTGCTGTGCTTGACAATTGGCACTTTAGAGGTTTCATGTCTGTGTCATATCTCAAATGCTGTTATGGTGCTTTTCTATTTTTCAGAAACGAGTGGAAGAATCGTTCTTGGCCAGGTAATTATTGGCATTTCCCTGCTTTGCATATGCAATAGTTCTGTTGCTTAAGCTGTTCTGTTTGCCAGTGTCGACATTGAAATGGTAATGAGCATTCATATTTCTTTTCCTCTTCGCTGGGCGTCGAACTCACCAAAACACCAGAGAAAATTAATTTACTCAACTGTGACTGCGCGTGGTTGGTGGTAGCGTGCAAGTGCTGTTATGATTTCAAGCGGAATTGAAATATATCTTGACAGATTCCACCAGGATATAAAGGCAGCCACTCATTCACGATGACAGTCTCGGGCGTCGATTCTGTTACGGACGATCGTCTGTTTACAAATTCAACCAGCGACTTCACTTTCGCTTCCAAATCTCTTTCCATTCTAATCCAAACTGATAAAGCCATTTACCAACCAGGCCAAACAAGTAAGTATTTGTTGCTGACACACAGGCCAATTTTTTTTTGTTCATGTGTGAAATTTAGACCCAGAGGAATCTCGGTGATATTTCTTGACGCGAGAAATTTTGACGGGGCCAACTACTGTATATATGTCAGATCCAAGATAACAGACGCCGAAAGTGGGTCTAACTTGTTGTTTCGTTCTTTCGCTCAGTGGACAACGAACAAGTAGTTGGATGACTGAATTGGTCAACGATTGTTCAAAAACTGGTTCAGTCAATCAAGCTGATTTAAATGCTAGGTTGATGTCACTTTCTGGAAATGATGTGAAATCACTGACAACTTTGGTTTGTGGGCTCTGGGTGAAGGATCAGTTACCGCCACGTGCAAACATGACTACGATTGCGTCAGCGCTAGTTTGTATCCATTAAATTTACATGATTTTTGATGAAATCAACCACAGTGTGCGTCATTAATGAAGTGACCCTCAAGCCCGTTTCTGTAAAGTTTTAATAAGAACAAGTGTCTGTTAAGTTTCCTGAGTTTTAAACACACAACTTAAATGTTGAGACAGGGAAAAAACTTTTCTTACAGTAAAGTTTCGCGCCGTTTGCTTGAAACCTGATCTGCGACCACTGAGGGGCGTTGTCGAATATTCGGTGATGGATCCGAACGGAAACACTGTTTTGCTGAATCGCAGCGTCTCCCTGTCACATGGCGTTGCTGGGGGAGAGTTGTCATTGCACAAAGACGCTGTGGCTGGCATGTGGAAAATCACTTTCACCGCTTCGGTGGGTATTTATTCTTTTCAACATTTCGAACGATTGAATGGATTGTAAAACTTGCAGCTTAAAGCTCCCTGGTGTCAGTTTGCTATGACCTTCTGTGGTCCAGAATGCATTTACGTGAGAACTGCGTTGAAGCTACCATAATAACCTTTGCGCGCTTAAGACGCCGGACGTTTTCGTTAATTGTTCATTGCTCATTTTTTGCTCAAGGTATTTCGTAGTGGCTTGAATTATCAAAATCTCAGCTTACATTCATCTTACGCTTTTCTACGGTTCTTGGCATCAAATATTTTTAGAGAATTTAGGTGTGTTTTTTCTAAATTGCGTTTACAGCGCAGCACCCAAAATATTTTTTAGTTTTGAGGCAATTGCTTATCTGGTTGGGTTTTAATGATTAAAATTGGAAATAATGAAAAACTTCGGCTTTCATCTTTCAGAACTTTCGTTTCACTGAAACGCGAAGGTTCGCATTGAAAACAAACGCAACTGTCTCCAGTTGTTGACGAAAACTTGCTCCTGATTGGAATTTGTAGTGAGCGTGAAAAAGTTGTTGATTTCATCCCACCTGAACTTTTTCTTCACGTTGCTGTTCATTTTCTGTCACAAAAATGTTTTTGTCGTGTTGTTGTTTTTCGTAATACTTTTCCTAATCCAGCAGCCAGTGTTTATCGTAAGTTGTTGAATATAAGGTATCTGTGCATGCCAGGGTTACAAAAAAGTTCTTGAGGTGGAAGTAAAGCTTTACAAGCTGCCGAAATTCAAAGTAGAAATTGAAGTACCATCGTACATATATCCCAAGTCACCTGGACTCACCATCAGAGTGAAAGCAAAGTAAGTTAGGTGGTTTGTTCGTAATACAAATGGCATGGTTCTTTTCCTATTCTGAATGTCTAAAATACTTTTTGCTTAATTTTTTTTGCTTGACCCCTTGACCAGATAGAAAATATACCTGCGTTGCATTTGCTTATTCACGACAGCGCTTTCGCAGATACACTTACGGAAAGCCCGTGAAAGGAAAAGCATCAGTATCCGTTGCACTCGGATATACATGGGGCAGGCCTGTGTTCTACTACTACAACGGCCCGTTTGGTTCAAACAACCAGCAGCGAACCATAGACCATACATTCGAGGTTTGATATGTGTTGTTTTTTCACTTGGTATGTTGGCAAGCAACGCATGGAGTTGCTAAATTCTTATCGCGAACAATATAGCTACAAATATCGAATACATTATTTTATTCAACGTTTCAGCTTATTCGTAAGCCGTCATCAGGAATAAATGTAATGCAACAGTTAAAATCTGGTGTTTTCGCGTTTTGCGTTTTGTTTGAATGACCATGAAGCGTAAGGTTTTGGTGCAAAAAGAATGTTTGTTGCGCAAGTTTTGCATCGTTCCAGAGGATTGCAATTTAGGACAAGTAGGAAAGACGAAAATTGAAAGAAACGGTCAATTAGATAAAGATTTTACACCTAAAGTAACCAGTTGGTATAAAGTTGATCATCGGGTAATATTTAGTTCCTTTCTGTCTTTGAAAATTCTTCCCGAAACGGATGCTATTTACGTTGATGTGGAAAGAAGTTCGATGATGAACACATGAGTTAAAGTTTTACTTTTAGAATGTGGAAGTGGTTGCCTGAATATGATTTGATGCTTCGGCTAAGTTGATGTTGTTTTCTTTCAAGAATTTCGATGGCGACGAAGGTCTATTTATTACTTTGGATGATGTGAAAAAGCTGCTTGGGTGGGATGGAAGCAGCGAAATGAAAATCACAGTTACCGGAAGCGTCACCGAAGAATTAACTGGGATTATTTTCAACGAAACTGCCAGCGTCGACGTTAAGCAAACCAATATCAAAGTAGATGCTCTGTACAAACCGAACACTATCAAACCAGGATTATCGTACACGGCCTATGTAAGTGATACTGGTCTTAAACGCTATCTTGCTTGTGAGATTTTAGCAAAGCATGCAGAAACTTTTACGTTTACTGAGTTATTTTCCTGCAAGATGATGCTCACATGATGCGGTTGTGTAGCTGAACAACTCACCGTCGTGACCGCAACCCAAGTTCGCAGAATGAAATTTGTTTGAGCAAGTGCTGATGGATTGTCCCTGAAATATATAGTTTTTAACATATCCAATCGATTAAACATCTACGACGCGAAGCACTCAACACGTCCTCGTCGTCTGTCAACCAAGGCGTACCAAGCATATGACGTTGTTGCTGGAGTTCAGTGAATAAAAGAGCAGTTAAGACCAATTTATTTGTACTTCTTGTAACTTTTCTAGATAAAAGTCACCGAACAAGACGGCAAAGTTTTGACGGAAAGCGACCGCAACAAAAACCAGCTAATCGTTAACATCGAATACATGTGAGTACGAATCGCATTTACTCTCATTGAGCATGCACGCCCATTGTCCACCATTGTTTGCGTCGCGTTTGCAAGTTTCGCATGGGCTGTAGTACTAGGGAATATTTGTTGCTCACATTTTTTCGTTTTCAGGGTTTGATCGGATTTTGAGGCCCTTATCTGTTTCCAGTTTTTATTTGCTGATAATTATCATATCTTTTTCCGCTTTCGTCGACCGCAATTGGCTGCCAGCAGTCGACTTGTTGTACATGCGCGGCTTCTTATTGTCCTTTGGCTTACTTCTTGTTTTTGGTCAGTTACCCATCTGGGCACCGCTTTCCCGAAGACCTCACCACACCACACCCATGGCATCAGCCGAGAAGGACCCAGGTGGAGGTGCTCGACATACCCCCGGACGGTACAATCACTGTCACCATCGAGGCTAAGAACGATGAGTTCCGAACGGTTTCGATTCGCGTACGTTCCTGTTTGACAACAGTCGCTTTTGCATGCGTGTGTTTTACCGTGCCTTGTTTCGAATTTGTTACATCATATTCAGTTGTTTTTGAAACAGTAATGAATAAGAATTAAAAGTTTTCTGAATTCTTTGCCTGCTGTTTGCTTTTAATTGCACCGTATCAGTTCTCAATGGCTGCTATTTGATAAACTTTGCTTGGGTTTTGTGCCGCTTAATATTCAAATGAAAACATTCGTTTGCCTCAAATATGCGGGTTAGACATGAAGGGTATGGTTGACGGGTTTGCTCTGGCTTCAAGCGATTTTCACCCAGCTGCTTTCTCATCGTGAAGCTGTGTAAAGCTTTCGTATTAATTGATGACGTTGTCGATAGTTTGAGCGAATAATCAGACGCAATGACGGTCTGACCTGCATAACAGCGAAGCGCTCAATAATATTTGTCCGACAAACAGAAGCTCTAGGTTTTCTACAGGCTTTCCAGGAATCAGCCGACTGCGCTCTCCTTCCATCTTTTTGCGATGATTCAAACATGCGCATATCTGTATTCAAGTAACTTCACTCCACAGGTGAAAAAAAACGAAAGCAAGGTCAGAGAAAGCAAACACCTCAAGGCTTGCAATGAAAAAACGGCGCAACCCCAACCACGACAAGTAGAATAAGAAAATCAAGTACATGCATACGCTGAAGCTTCAAAACTTACTGCAAAAACAACAAGAACTTAATAATCGCCACTCCAGCTTCTGATGAATTGTTAACACCAAAGAAAATGTCGCTTTCAGATAAACGTAATTACTGGCAGGGCGACGCTTTTGAAATAGCTTGAAACAACACGCGGTATGATTCAGACTAACTGCGCAATGCGTAAACTCAACGTGCATTTGGTCGCTGTGGCAACCAAGTCTCTGCGGGCACGTTTGAAACGCTGTGATTGACAAAAACGAAAACGCCCGCCCACTGGCCGCGAAAATTAAAACACATCGGCGCTCAGCAGAAAGGAAACAATTTAATATCTTACGATCATGTTTTGAATATTAATTTGTGCGTTAAGTCTATGATACCACTTACTTTCACAGATGTCCAAAGAAAAGGAATTCGGTTGTTCAACAAAAATAACGGGGCAATATTTCTCCATTTTCCTTTTCTCAGCACCGAAGCTGTTATGAGACGTGTCTACCAATTAGTACTGAAATCGCCCCCCCCCTAAATTTACTGACTGGTTCTGAGTACGACGCAATATTTGCCCGTTTATCTTTTCTCAGTGACGAACTTCAGTCCATGCGTGCCTATTGGCAACCGCCACGGCAACGGTTTCACTGTAGCGCATACCGCGACCTTTGACCTCAAGCAAGGTTTCTTTTACAGGCATACACCAACACAACCAACTCGTGGCAAGGAGTCAGCTGGGACGTGAAGAGGGCAGAGTCTCCGTCGAACTCGTTCTTGCAAGTCACCACTCGCCAAAGCAACGTACGTCCCGATCACAACGCGTCCATAACCATCAGAAGCACGGAAGATGTGTCCAAGTTGAGAATCATGGTACGTTCGACCTGGCAAAAGAAGTATACATCTGACTTTTTGTGCGCAGCCTTCGAACGAACTGTGGATTAGTGTGGAATTGAAACTATTCAATGATGTTCGTTATCCTGGAAAGCGGTTGGTGTTATGTAATTTGATGGATTACAGGGGTTCTTCTCGCTGACATCCGCAAAAATTGTTAAATGTCCATGCTAGCAATTTATAATCCTATCACGTTTTCGTATATCTGTAGAAATGCTTTGCTCTTTAACTTCACACGTACAATACAAAAGCGAACTGCTTTGTTTACGAAACCGCAGATCTCTGAACTTTGATTGTTTTGCAGCTTCTGGCAAGAGGTGGCATCGTGAGAGACTTCAATTTTTCGCCGCCCCAACCCAGCTCTCGGAGTCACACCTTTGAGTTCCTAGTCACGTACAACATGATGCCCGGCGTGCAAGTGCTTGTTTCCTACATCAGGCCTGACGGAGAAATCGTGGCCGATTATCTGAAACTGACTGTCTCCACCGAACTTGAAAATCAGGTTTGCGCCGTTTTTAGCAAACATCAGCATGTGAGAAGTGTTTGGAAAAGAATTCTGACTATATTTGCTCTGATTCCTGCGCAGAATTCAGCGCATTGCATGTTTTCGTTGTAAGCCAACACCTGTGACGCTATTCACGGCATTTGCACGAGCACAATAAGCGGGGCATTTGCTTAAAATATCCTTCGCTTTTCTCAGGAGGTTTGCGGAACGGAGTACCTATTAGCTTTTGCTGTTGGCCTTGGTCGGTTGTTTTCATTTAAAATCCACTGGCTCCTATACCTTAGCACGTTTTTTGTCGAAAATCCTTCTGTATCGTCACATCTCTGCTTCAGATTACTGTTCAATCATCGGCGACGCGCGTTGATGCTGGGACTGCCGTCAGCATTCGCGTAAATACGTCATCAGCCGGTGCGTACGTGGGGGCGAGGGCAATTGATCAAAGCGTGCTTCTCCTAAAATCAGGAAGCGATATCACCAAAGAGCGGGTGAGTTGTTCAATAGATTGCTCTGTTGGCTTAATCGTGAAAATGCTGTGGATTTTGACCAAAAGCTTGAAAAATTGCCGTCATGGTTACCGGGCTTTCTTGACAAAAAGCAAGAGAAACGACAGCTGATAAGAGCGTTTTGTCTGTTTCTTGCCTGAAAAAGGATTCCTTTCGATAGATGGGAACGACATCTATTGACCTTTTTCAAACATTGAGATTGTCTATTTTGTTGCTCTTGGATTCTGTTCAAGAAAATAAGTTTTTTTTCCCTCGGCTTTGCATTTGCAAGCAGGGTGTGTCATTTTTGTTGGCAGGTTATCAACGATATCAACGAGTATTCAAACGCGGACAACTTCAATTACGGCAACAGTTACTGGAGATGGTGGTGGTGGTATCCTGTCCCGTCAGGAGCGAGGGACGCATCAGAAGTGTTCTCGGTGAGTGATTGGCATGTGGCGAGTGCAGTTGAATGCGAGGTGTGTGCGTTTTTTAAACGGAGATGAAGCCAATACAGACAATGTGAGAAGCGCTTCTTCGTTGCGCAAGTTTTTTTTATAATTTTCTCCTAATCTTTGTGAATTCATTCGAAGAAACATACATTTTTGCTAAAAAGCTGATGTTGGTTCGGGTTCGATTACTTCATAACCGGATTTTGATTTTCATCTCATTGTGGCGACAATTTTCTAATGCCATCATATTTACCTCATTGCAGTACTTGCTGTTGTTTTGAATTTGCTAGAGATACCTTTTTTAAGTTGGTAGAACCGAGTGTGCCAATGCTTGGGGTAGATAGTTTTAAACTTTGATACAAGTTTAATACAAAAAATGCTTGGTTTGTTTTCAACACAGCATGAGATGCTTCGGAGAAATTAAGAACGTTTCTTCGTTTCATGATGCAATGCTTGTTCAATCTCAGATGTAACAGGCTGAGATAATCGCTTTTAATTTGCAGGAGGCTGGTATGGTAGTTCTGACTGACGCCCTTCTCCACAAAGCGAAGCCAGATAGTAAGTTGGCGGCTTATTTTTCATTAACTGCAAAATGACATAAGAGTGTGTTGAACGTTTGATTCGTTGTGATGCGATGGAATGGAAGAATTGGGAAAACAATTGTCGGAAACACAGCAATTGCGCGACGAGTTTTGGCTTGCTGCACTTCAGCAACACCTGTGCGGCATTGGCACAATGCACCTTGCGTACATGCTACTCACTGGTACCGAAGCACTATGACGACACAAAAGCGTCATTAGTATTCGCAATTGTTGACGCATTTCCTGTTGCAGGAGTGCGGAATAAATACATAGGGCTCTCGGATATTGATACGCTAGTACAGCTGGCGACATGTTGCAATGAAACAGTCTTTTGCAGGTGCTTGCAGTTGGTAGCATTTTTGAAAGTAGAACAATTATTGTGACAACGTGAAACCACGTCTGCTTTTCTGGTCACACCAGGGCTATTTCTCTATTGCTCGGAATTGACACGAAACTAGATTGTGAGCAAAACAAATGTCTGAACTTTGAGTTAACGCAGTTGATGAAATTCCCGAATGTTTTTGTGTGTGTTTGTTTTTAAACCTGCAAACGCGTGTTTGTCGTTATCGCAAAAATTCCACAATGCCACGTTCGCAACGAATTGGTTCTTTGAAACAGGGATGGATGGATAAAGTGACTTAAACAGCAACGATTCACTCAGTGACCGTTTTCAAGAAATAGGTTATGATAAATTTATGAAAGGTGGAAGATATAGTTCAATCGATTGATTAAATAAAAATTTTAATCAATATATATATTTTTCCTTATGACCACTGCCTGTGACAAAATGCCTTGTCTATCGCTATAATATGCGAGGTATTTGGTGGATTGAATTCGGGTTGGTCCGTTTACACTTTTTTTCGTTTCAGTACCAATCTATTATGCTGATCTTGCTTTTACGGATACGCGTGCTTTCGCGGGCAGAACACTTGGTGGGGTACCACCACCAGGAAGGCCCGCGACGCCGGTCAGGTCCTTCTTTCCAGAAACTTGGCTCTGGGCGGATAATACCACGGGGTGATTTAAGTTGCGATAAAACTTGATGCAGATATTTCGCAAATATGCCGCCGCATCTTTGTAACCGCATGAAGTGTCGCTGTGCTGTAACCGAACACGGCCAGAAGCAAGGCCTGCGGGTGGTGCACTTATATTTTTG
>JGI24021J15306_10003374_pt1 | contig 17955 bp, 5 predicted proteins | sample Ectturendosymbi1_FD_15306 | JGI IMG/M metagenome (IMG submission 15306)
GCTACAATCCAAGTCTTTTGATACTTTGGATGACCTGCTAGGGTTTCGGGTTTAAAAGTTATGATGTTAGTTAGTAAAAATGTTAGACTAATTAGCTGATTAGATAATTAATTTGTTTATTTTAGATCATAACTTTTGAACCAGAAACGTTAGAAAGTCGATCAAAGGCTCAAAAGACTCGGACTCGAGTCTAGTTTCCAATGAATACTTCAGCGAAACACTTTGGCCTAGTGGTTGGGCCCTAGGCCAGGCAACATGAGCCAAAATGACCTTAAAACTACTTCACTTATGACGTCAGTCACAAACAAACTGCACCCCCGAACCAAAAATTTTTTTTCAAGTGCAATCTACTAGACTGGCCGATCCGTTTGAGCTGTTGAACAGCTCTCTAGTGCAATCGGCAGAGGAGCTAGGGCGTTGGTAAGGCGACCGAAAACTGCTGTTTTTTAGGCCGAAATCGAAGTACGAATATACTGTAGGCTGGCAGCCAATGAGTTAATTACAGCATTAGGTGCGGAGTGAAAATATGAAAAAATCCCAAAAATTGCCTGGTACCTGCTGCATTTTCCTAGGCAAAACACCTGTACTTAAAGTGTAAGTAAATCCATCCATCTAATAAAGCCAATGTTCTTTGGGATTCAATCTTTACACTAAAAAGGTTTGTAAAACCCCTGGTTATCAAATCCAGCCTCTACTTTATAAATCCATTTTCAATTCTACGTATATATACTGTATTTGCAAATGAATAAAGGCTTATTCTGACATAACAGACTACTCTTGTACATATTACCGTGTAGTTATCATAATTTAAGAGTTATTTGGTTCTAGATCTTCCACATTCTTGGGTAAGAAGTTCAGTCATTGCAACAATGTGTTAGTTGTAGTCTACATTGTCCAAGATCTAGACAACATAGGACAACAAATGAAAAGCTAGATTTGCTAAATCGCTAGAAAACTTTGCCTTCCAGGAGTCAGCACAAAGCAGCCGAATGCTTGAAAATTTCCAGAAGATTCCTAGAAAGCTTGCAGGCTGAGGACCTAGGTTAAAACATGGTCAGTGGTCTGCGCCACACTCGTAAGCTGCAGAAGGGGGCGTACTCCATTCGTGTAAACAGGAGTGCAAACGTCTGACATCAATGTGGAAGTGGTTAAGCTGGACCCATACAGTTCTTGACAAGGCCATTTTAGGAGGGTGGGTGCCAATGTCGGAGATGAAAGTACAGAGAATTCTAGTGCTCCCCAACCACTCTGCATACCATCGGCGTTCCACCTGAGTGCCACACTCCTGTTGTTGTCGTCAGATGAACTGATTATCTATTGTGTGGTGGGTACAAATGGGTGTCTCAATTTGACATGCTGTGCATTCCCACCCAGTGAATAGGTGAGAGCTGAGTGGAACAGATGTCCAGGCTCCATGGCATGGTATGCTAGAGACAGTGTGGCTCCTTTGCGATGAAGCTCAGAAGGTTGGATGCCCACGAGGAAAGGAAGATTGTTTTCTGATGTAGGCATCCGGTCACGATTCTTGATGACAGGATCAATGGGGTGGGTGTGAGCACTACAGACCAGTCAGGAGCACTGCACTCCCCTGTTGAATGGACCAAGTCTACGGTGGCTATTCGCGATGTTGTTGCCCTAGCACCTGAGATCAGCAAGCCACCTCAAGAGTGCGACGTACGATGTCAGCTTTTTAAAAAATGACTCGAGGTGTCGGAGATGTGTCCTGTCCAACATGGACAGTGTCCTGTCCAACCTTACTCCAAAGTGCTTGGGCTCGAAGCAAAAGGTCAGGGTTCGTTGTTAAGTTGACTTTCAGCTCACATTTAGCTTCCCTATTGTTGAGATGGAAGACTGCCGACACCATTTTTGTAGTGGTGAGCTTTGGCTTTCAGATCTGGAGGTATTTACCTGTAGTTGCCATGTCTTTGCTCAGCACTCCTCCCACTGCTTGCCAGTCTCCACCAGCATGCATAATTGGTAGATGTTCGGCATATGCATACTTACTGGAGATATTGGTTGGCAAGACAGAGGTGTAGATGTTGAAAAGAAGGGGTTCCATGACAGATCCCTATGGGATGCTATTCTAAAGGTGCCTCATGAAAAAAGGCTCATATCTACAGGAACAAGCAAGAAAAGTTCCTTTTTTGGTGGATAACTGCTTTGCTTACAACACTACCATAACATTTCTCATTGCATTTTCTTTCACCACACACAACATTGCTTCTACAATCATGCAGTGTGGGTATCGTCAGGGTACTAAGGTTTATTCAGGGGTGAGATGTACCAAATTCATTAATTGCATTCATGATACTGGAAAATGAACTTTTGTAGCTCAGACTGGTAAAATGCATTCACCTGTTGTATTCCATGCACATGAGCCTGAGATAAAGTTATGAGGTGCAACAATTTTCGAAATGTTGGAAAACAGTTTTACTGCTGAGGAATGACCTTATTAGTTCCACATGCCTCTGCCTCCGTGCAGTCTAAACAAAGAGCAGTTCAATAAATGAGTCACCACTGACGATGATGTTACAGTTGTGCACGAACTCATTGGGAAATTCAGTTCTGAGGTGCAGGGCAAAGAGGTGGATTTTGTGTAAGATTCAGATGATGATAATTCTCCCTCAGGAAGAATCAGCTGCAGAGATGAGGGAGTGTCTTTGCTGTTTGACTTGCCATATCAGCATTTGAAGGCATGGATATTGTAAATGCTGTGAAAACCAAAGCAGATGATCATCTTAGAAAGACATATCTAAACAAACCATATTGCTATGTTTTATTTTTTGTGTTGAGTACATGATGGCAATTATATCATTCACATTTGTTGTTCCGCAGCTAATCTAGTGCCAGAACTGCCACTTATTAAATCTGTAATCAGCTAGGGCCAAAGTAGATTTTCTAAGCGGCATCTACTATGCATAAGCAAAACATTTTTTGCAGAAACTACATGAAACAAATATACAAACATCTAACCTCGGTAAAAGGTGATAGCCATTTTATATGTCTCATGAAGAGAAAATCCCCAGTACGTATCAGCTTTATCTCCATTTGTAACTATTGACACATCACCTAATTTGTTAGCTACTGCCTCGACATCAGCCATTCTGGCAGCTCTGTTAAACACCAGATTCAAGAAACAGCATGCCACCAAACATTTGCATCGAGATAAATATGCACTAAGGCAAATAGTAAACACAAAGCAGCAATGACAAACTACTAAGCAGACAAAAAACACATATTTGCAAACACAAAATGCTTCATAATTCAACATTTCTTTATAACAATAATCTTGCCAGTGTCAAAATTTTTTTTTTATCATTCAATCAAAATTTAGCAAAAAAAGTTCTCCACACCATACACACAAACATACAGGTGTATTGCTCATGTATTGATTAAGCTTATAAGCAAAAGAACAAATGATAAAACAATTTACTAATGCACCATTAAAAAAGTTTTACCAAAAGCATGACACTGAATGCAAACTTACCTATTAATAAATACCCACTGCTTGTGAGGTCACAGAAACGTACGTACTATACACAGCGCACTAAATTAAAACTTCCATACGGTATAGCAGTTGATATCATGAACTGTTATAATTCTTTAGCAGTGGTACCTATCCTCCAGCAAAGGTTCTCAAAAAAATGAAAAAGCAATAAGCACTGCAACTACATGTCCTTAACATTGCTCAACACAACAGAAAATAAACAAACTGTGTTGAGCCAAAATACATGTGATCACAAAGCAATATTCGAGTGAGTGCTGATTATCAAACAAGAAATGCAAGGAAATCTTTCCTATTCTGAGATGGACTTTATCCAGTTTGGTGTTATTCTGAATTTTTATGGAGCATCAAGTGCAGGTTGTTTTTAGGGTCAATTGTTTAAAAAAATTGTTGAAAACGTTGTTTTATCAAAATACTTTATTACTGGGAAGCCAATGGCAGATTTCAAAACAAGCACCAAACATGGTAACATTTTAAGAAAATAACAGCATGAATGAAACAATCACTGCAACAGATATACACTGAGATATGCACATTCTGATGCAAGATTAAACTGATAGTCATCCCAGCTGATGAACTTTACCATTAACAAAATTTAAAACTGTATATATGTTATAAACCTCATGGCAAAGCATCCAAACTTGTTATACACATTTCACAAATGTTTTTGTTAGTAGATTTTATTTGTCAGTACAATATGTGTAAGAATGAGACAAATCTGATGCTTAGCCATGTAAAAAAAGCACAGGCATCTCTTTGAAAAAAAGGGACCAAAGCAGTGTCAACCATACACATATGGGAAACACAGTTTGAGTATAATAGTGGAGAGATGCACTGCCTCTCAACAACTAGCTTTGGCACTACCAAATTGCACGAGGGGTCTAAAACAGAAAAATAACAAGCTTCAAAAGAAAATTTTCAGTGGGCATACTTACCAAAATATGAAAAAAGTAGATACTAATATTGTTTCAAATTCAACAGTACGTCATACAGAACACTAAAGCGCAAACGCCGCAAAACAATCAAAATTATGCATGAACCTACTGATGCTACACACACATACCAGAGTACAACTCAGCCTTTAAACATTAAGTAAAACTTATATTTCACACAAAAAAATTTAAAATGACACATACCAGCTTTCACCCCACATCCATGCATTTTGACAAACTTGCAGCTTATGACTCGATCAACCCATGCCAAAACCCTAAGGCGACAATGAATTTATGTTCCCACTCACATAATGTTACACCATCACCACCCGTTCATTTTAACAGGCAGAAATGCAAGGTGCTTTAAAACTGGTAGGAAACAAACATAAGTTTTGTTTATCTGTGGGATTGTCCAGCTTGGATCAGACTTGCTTAGATTAAAACCCATCCTTCGAACTCTTGATGTTAACCATGCTTGTTCCATTAATATGCACAGTTTTTTTTGAGTAAAACCTCATTTCAAAATGTACCCATAGTGTACAGATGTTGAGCCCTACACAGGGTCTCCAACTGACATGTGGATGATTTACTTAAGATGCAACAAATTGCTTCCAAATGTACACATATTGGCAGGTGGGAAACCTTTGCTGCAGCTAAAGAAATATGATAAACTGTCTATATGGCAAGAATTAGTAATAATATATCTTACTCAAATCTCTAGCATTCCAGAAAGATGAACTTGTATTTACTGCAAGAGCTAAGTCATGCCCTCTAATAGCAAAATACTGCAAAAAAGAAAATTCTTGCTTCTTCTAAAACATTTTTTGCTTTGAGCATTCAGGAATGGCTGTTATTATTTCTGCACTACTGCCTATGTTATAAAGTCCATCTTGAAAATCAACCAGTATTCTTCCAATTAAAATCACAAATTTCAAGAAAAAACACTAACCAGTTTAATGATATTAATATTCAAAACATTTCTGAAAAAATACCCCACACATGATATATTTTTCTTGGATATTTTATATTTTACCCACAATTACCATGAAAATTTGATTTCAGTCTTAGTACTAGAATCCTAATATCACATTGGTCATGTCTGATTATACAGAAAACAGAAAAAAAATTATTTAGGAGGAATGTTAATGAACACGATTGTTAGATAACTGGATTTAAAATGTTATGACATTCACAACAGCAGTTTGCCGTGCCATCATGGGATTACAATGCAAATTACTGATTGCTAAACTTTTGGAGAACATCAGTTACAATCCTTGCAAATCATACTCATAGCTTTGGTGTAATGACCAGGGTGTCATGAACACTTGTCTAATGCACAGCAACCAAATTTTTATTCTTTCTTGTTTCAGAAATATGGCCTCTCAACATACTGAACATGTATATATTTAAGCCTTAAGTAGGCAAGCATGATTTTAACATTTGTTGGTTTCCTATTAAAACATTGCTGATTGATTAGACTGTGTCACCTTGGTGGCGACCACTTACTTTAATTTTCTAATAAAGTAAGATACTTCATGCATTACTCCAGTGAAGTACTGAAACAAGAATTACCTTTAACATTAAATTTAATACATCATGCAAGGCTTCAAACAATAGGGAGCATTTCTTTTAACACACAACACTCATGGTATTGCACAGAATCAAAACACAAAAAATTTTACTATTTTCAAAGATATCTAATACAACTTATAGAAATTAATCATTATCAACATAATAAGTTTGAGTTGTATGACCAGGAGCATTTGCTCCAAGCTAGATACTTTTGTACAACATGTGCATTTCCTTCAGAACTTCAAGAAAAAAACAAAGCAAAATTAGAAAGCATACCAACATATTATATGAACAACTTACTTCTAGTAGATACACAATGATAGGATGGAAAATATATAGTCTATAAACTGTTTTCTTCTGACAGTTTATGAAGGTGAACATAGTGTGCAGTTTTAATTGTGCCTGAAAATTTACTGCAAGTCATTTCAAACAGATTTTGTAGGATACATACACTACTTTTTACTGGGAGTTGCCTTGCAGAAATTTTTGGCATGACAGCATATTGTGAATATAGTCTGAAATTGAACCCTCATCTAATTAAAATCTTCTTAAATTAGTAGCGAAAAGATTAGCTAATGAAGTTGTAAAAAGTTTGTTTTTCTAATTGCTCATTACATTTTTAAACATAATTAACCAATTTGATCATTCTGTGTTTAAATTTGCATCTTCTGATGGAAAAACTGTTCTCAGTTATAAAAAAGTGCATTTGGATATATGATATACCATTACATTATATTACATCTTACATGACTACACAGCCAAGGTTAGCAAGCTTGCAATTTTAGTACTGATGGTACATGAACATCTACTATAACAGGGAAGAAGATTGCCTCTGTTAACTTAAAGGTTTTCAGCACATTATATCCCATTTCACTTTCAGTGGTTTCATGCAAACTTGATAAGTGGTTGAAAGAAACTAAAAATCAGTAAGCAAGATCATACCCAAGGTGTGTAACATACTAAGAACCTTAATAAAACAAAGCATCATAACATAAGACAACTGCAGTTGTTGGATTAAAAGTAGAGAAAACAGAAAACGCAGCTAGAATAGATGAGCCATTGATGTTTGGAATAGTACTTAGTACTACATGAGGTAAAAAGTGTAATCTAGTCAAAAATTTAAATTATCAAATTCTCTTGGTGGCATGATCACTTGGTTTTAATTTAAAGCAGTGGTTCCCAAACTTTCTCTGGCCATGTACCCCTTCAGCATTTCACTAGATGAGCATGTATCCCTAAAAATTCTTATGATAAAGAAGCTGAAGAAAATAACAAAAAGATATTTACCAATAAGCATACAATGATTTTTGTAAATAATATTTACTGATATATATATAAATAATTCGAAATGAATAATATATAAATATATTATTCCTTTCTATTGCTAACCTTAAAAGAACCCCTTCAGATAGGCAAATGTATTCCTAAGGGTACATGTACCCCAGTTTGGGAACCCCTGATCTAAAGCATTGAAATTGTAACGAACTGCTTAAGCTTCAAGAAAAAAGAAGACTCACTAATTGTTTACCTAAGATATTTGAGTAAGCATAAACCACTGTATTGGCTTTTTCTAAAGAAATGGGGAGGTTTAAAAAATACTACCTGCAAATAATGTATGTAGAAAATGCTGACTATGTGAATATTTATGTTTCCACAATTTTGAAAAAGAACTTACCACTGAACATTTTGCCAGTAGTAAGTCTAATGATGTAAACTGAACACACAATATACATTTGGAATTCACAGGGTATACATGCTAAATTCAGATATCACAATCCCCTTGTGCACATATCACCACAAAAACTGAGAAGGTAACAGTTGCAAATGGTGATAACCTCTATTGAAAACAACACTCCCATTTGCATTGTGCACTTTGAAATACAAGTTCCGGTTCACAAGCGTGCAAAAATTTTGTCCGAAGATGTTTTTGGGACAACAAAACATGACTTTACATTACATTAGTGGATATAACAAGCTGCAAAATTTTGAAAGTTCATGAACTAGAAATTCATGGCAACACCAAAGTTTTTGATGGATAGTAGCAGATACCTTTTCTAATCACAAATACATATGGCAAGGCATTCAAGCTAAAGTGATGAAAAATCAATTTGAACATAAAGTTGTCGCACTCCAACTTGAGCATATATTGAATGCACTTGGCTTTGAATATAACTTGGATTGGCATTTGGAGCAATCTGAATCTTGATTGTACCCACATACACATCAGAACACAAAGTCCAAAAATGTGGTTCATGTATTCTATAAACTCCATCTAACTGCATCACTCTTTGATGACATCCATGTAGTGTTTGGTCCAAGCTCGTAGGGGTTCTTTGCATCAAAATGCCCACAGAATCTTGTAACAGTGGATAAACACTAAGGGCAATCAGTGCCCCAATCATAAGTGAACATATTGGATCTGCAATCATCCAACCAAAAAAGTACATCAACAAAGTTGACACAATTACACCTACACTGCCCAGAGTGTCAGCCAGAATATGGAGGAATACACTGTGTAAAATTTGACTTTGGGAAGTTTCAGGAGTATGCTCATGTGCATGAGAATGATCATGTCCATCACTATGATTATGTCCAGAATGATCGTGACCATGAGAATGTCCATGTTCATGAGAATGTCCATGTTCATGATGATGCCCATGATCATGTTTGTGTCCATGGCTGTGACTATGTGAATGTCCATGAGTGTGTGAATGTCCATGACCATGTGAATGGCCATGCCCATGGCTATGACCATGCGAATGGCCATGATGGCCATGTCCATGAAACACAAAAATTCCAACCATGTTAACAAGAAAACCCAGAACTGACACAATCAATAGTCTCTCATGCTTCACTTCAGGTGGTTCAACCAATCTCTCCACAGCTTCAGATATTATAAAAAATGCAATAAAAAGAAGAAAGAGAGCATTTATAAATCCTGCCAAAACCTCTGCTCTTACATATCCATATGAATACCTGTCATTTGCTTTCCACTTGGCAACTACAGATGCAGCCAAACCTGCAAGCAGGGCGGTGCAATCAAAAAACATATGAAATGAGTCAGAAATCAGGCCCAAACTATTGCTCCATATTCCCCATATCAATTCCACGAAAGCAAATGATAAGTTCAGCAGCAAGAAAAAAAATATATTCCTTGAGTTTTCATCATTGATCAGAGTATGAAACCAGCCTTTAATTTTTGAAGTCAAACGAAGCCCTGGCTTGTATTCATCATCTTTATGGCTAACAGGAAGCATTATCAACAGTTCCTATTGATACAATAGTTGTTCTATAACAAATAAGAGCATCCACAACTGTTCATTGAATGATATAAAAGGGTGTCTATCTCAACCTGAAGTTAATTACTTGCAAAACAGCAGAAACCATTCCTAAAAATATTACCAGCAATGCTAATTGCTGACATAAAATACACTTGTAAAGTTGCATTAAAAATAAGTATTTAGCTCAGTATTGCTGTATAGACAAAGCCCGTGACTAAATTACAAAAGATAAAAAGTGATGTCAGAACCTGAAGATGTAAGAAAATTTCGATGCTAAATACAGATTACTGCTTAAAATTTTGTTACAAGTGGGGTATAAAGAGAAATTGCAAAACTTTGAATTTGCTTTAACTCTGTGCAGTTATTCAGCTGTTAGNTCAATGGAAGGTTATCGCTGCATAAAAGTTTGCTACAATATTGGAATTTCTTAACACTTTGAGAGCCNGTCTACAAATGTATTGCACATAAATTCTAGCCTAAAACCAGCAGTTTTCGATTGCCTTACCAATGCCCTAGCTCNTCCACTGATTGCGCTAGAGAGCTGTTCAAGGGCTCAAACGGATGGGCCAGTCTNCTAGTCTGCACTCGAAAAAAATTTTTGGGTTGTGGGCTGCAGATTTTTTGTAAGTGACATCACAAGTGAAGTAGTTTTTGGGTCATTTTTGCTCATGTTGCCTGGCCTAGGGACCAACCGCTAAGCCAAAGTTTTTCTCTGAAGTTTTCATTGGAAACTAGACTCGAGTTTGAGTCTTTTGAACCTTTGATTGACTTTCTAGTATTTCTGGTTCAAAAGTTATGATCTGAAGTAAACAAAATAATTATTTAACCCTTAAACGACCGCGCAAGCCAATATATTGGCCCGCCCTATTTTGGCCAAAAAATTGCCAGCCGGTAAAGCTAGAGAGCTGTTCAAACCCTCTACAGATTCAGCAAGTCTTGGAGTCAAAATCGAAGAAAATTTTTTGTTGTTTTGGGTTTTGAGCTTTTTCTGGGGGGAACGTCACAAGTAGGGGTGTTTTTGTGTTATTTTGGTCATCTTTGCCTGGACCTGGGCGCCGTCCCAATGGCCCATTTTTGAAATCAAAGTTTAGTTGAAAACTAGGTCAAAATCCGCGTCTATAGAGCCCTTGATTGACTTCCTAGCATATCGGGAGCAAAAAGTATGGCTCATAAACCAAAAATTGACCAAAATTTTGCTCCCTCAAAAGCCACTCTGGGGGGCATTTCTCCCCAGGTAATAACTCGCCGTCAGATTGAGCTAGAGAGCTGTTTAAACCCTCTAAAGACTCATGAAGGTATGTAGTTTGCAATAAAAAAACATTTCAGTTTAGGATGTCTGTTTTTTTTAATGCTTATATAATGATAGGATGTTTATGTTATTTTTTGCTGACCTCAGAATTTTGGCTGACCTCCCTTTAAGACCAGCAGGAGCCATTTTAATGATATAAATTTTTTTTTGAGTTTAGCTGTTTTTTGGTTACATTTCGAGACTTAGAAGAGTCTGAATGGGTTTTTAGCGTTCCTGGTTCCAAGATTAGGGCTAAAAAACATTAAAATTAATGAGGGAAATCCCTCACAAATATTGAGAAAAGCCCCTTACCAATTAGCTGTTTTTTGGCCTAACTTTTGAACCAGAAACACTAAAAACTTTAGCAAGGGCTCTAAAAATGCGTATTCTTGCCTAGAATCCAAAAATACTATGAGCCAAAATATTGGCGAGTGGGATCAGATGATGATGTCATATAATTCACCAAAAAACATCCACATGTCATGATCCCATTGGCTCAAAATCCCCCAACCACATTAAAAATTTTTTTGTTTTAATTCTGAACTACATGACGCCACTTGTCATTACAGGGTTTGAACAGCTCTCTAGCTCAATCTGCTGCCGAGTTATGGCTGGCCAAAGTTGGCCCTGAAAGGGCAAATTATGACTTTTCTGAAAAGTTTTGAATTAGGCCAAAAACTGGGTTTTTGACACATAATAAAACTGGGTTTTCGACACATAATTTTGGCTACAGGTATGCTAGCAAGTCAATCAAGGGCTCTATAGACGTGGATTTTGACCTAGTTTTCAACACAACTTTGAGCCAATAGAATGGGTCAATGGGTTGGGGCCCAGGGCCGGCCAAAATTTCCAAAACATGCGCTCATTGTGACGTCACCTCCAGAAAACCCCCACCGAAAACTAAAAACCTTTTTTCGATGTCGACTAGAAGACTTGCTGAATCCATAGAGGGTTTGAACAGCTCTTTAGCTCTAGCGGCTGGTGATTAATGGCCAAAAAAGGGCCGGCCAATCGCAGCTGTTGAAGGGCTAATTAGTCAAATATTTTTATTACTTTAGATCATAACTTTTGAATCCGAAACCCCAGCAGGTCATCCAAAGTATCAAAAGACTCAGATTGTAGCCTAGTTTCCAGTAAAAAAATTCAGCGAAATGCTGCCATCTAACGGTTTGAGGTTAGGGCCAGCTGAAGTGGGTAAAGGTGGCCTAGAAGTCCTCCACTTATGACATCACTCACAAAAAGTCTGCAGCCCCCAAGCAAAAAAATTTTTTCAAATGCAAACTGCAAGACTTACCATGTCTTTTAAGCCTATGAACATCTCTCTACCACTTTCGGTGCTCGAGTTACATGGGCGCAAAGCCATGTGCGATCTGGTTTATTTTAGATCACAACTTTTGAACCAGAAATGATAGAAAGTCGATCAAAGGCTCAAAAGACACCGCAACCCTGCTTGCAAGTAATATCTGTTCCAAAAGAGTTTTTACTTAAAGAGGGTTTACAGCACCAAGCACGAGAAAGCATACATATGAGAAATCCCACGGAAATTCTAGGAAAGCAATTTTGAAAGAATTGAAGCATCACCAACCCCATAATCAGGGGACAACCAGGCAATTGCCCCTCCTAAGAGACTTTGCATTGAAGATGTACTCCATGTGCGTAATTTGTGAAAGTACTTTCTAAATTATGAAACAATTGAAAAGTGACACACGAAATAGAATACCTGATGAAACCTGGATGCCTACTTGCATCTGCCGACTACGGAAATGAACGTGGACATTGACTTTATAACTGAAACCAAAAAAAATGGTTTTCCTATTTTGTTGGTGTGTTATCTTTTTTCTAGCAAAAAATCTTTATTTTAAGTCACAGACAAACAAACAGAAAACAAAAAATTAACCTAGTGTCAAAAATTGCTTCAGGCGTGCAGCAAAAATTAGGACTATTAGAACAGTAAATGAGTCTCTTAATTGCATTGGAGTTCTCTCTTTGTAGCCCGCAAATTTTTCCTCAAAATTTTTTCCACTTATGGCATGTTAACTCTTTTGCGTCCGGCCACTGCCTCAAGTTGAATAGGAAATTAATTAAATCAAGTGCACTAAACTAAGAAAATACACCAAACCTTTTTCAGTAATTTAATCTGGTGGTTTTCTACAAGCAGCGCTGTTACCATGAGGAAATCAGCAAAAAAAAAATATAAAATTCAAACGATTCAGAGAACAGTCACTTGCAGAAACGTAACTCAAGATAACGGTAATACAAACAATTTTTGGAAAGGCAATCACTGGTTTTGCCGTCAGTGCCTGAGGACCTTTTGTTATTTCTTACGACCAGAATCAAGAAAATGGCTGTTTGGAAAACTACATTTGCGTCAGAGCATTTAAAAAGAAGAGCACTCCCAAATGACCAGAAGTTTTGCACTCTTTGCATGCTTTGCCTTTTGCAGCCTTGGTGATTCCAGCTAACAGCGCTGACCGGGCTAACCATGCAAAGAGCGCAAAACATAAGTTGACTCTCATGTGCTCTTTCAAACACATTTGCATTAACACAAATACGAAGATGTGTTTAAAAGCCCTTTGTTCAAAGAAATAGTATGAGCAGAAATTCACACTTGACTTTTTAAAAAAGTTAAAAACTTTGGATTTCGCAGTGATGAATCGCAAATAAAGCACAATTTAACACGCAAAGCTTAGGAGAAAATAAGACTGATGGTTACCGTGCTGAAAACAGATTTTTTCACAGATGAAAACTTCAAGAAAAGTCCACATTTGTTTACTCTGATTTTGATACCCTCCTGACAACGTACTGCTATGCAAAGCAATGCTAGTTTGCTACCAATTATTTATAACTTTCATGTTATGCTACTGCTTATAGCTGTAAACGTAATGTTTCCTAGTGAACTTTGCCAATAATCTGGGAAACCTTGCTAGTAAGCCTAATAGTTTCTAAAAAAATTCCTACTTTACAATGGCATGCCGTGCATTTTACGCTTAAATCTGCAACGGTATCACATCTTGATCATACTCCTGCTAACAGCATGACTACACAGCTACAAACACATTGGATATTTTATTATATACCTATTCATTATAGCTTAGTTATTTTTAGATTGCTACACTACTACAGACCCAGTTTGATCATTCTGACTAGAAAGTAAGATGCTGTGGTAGTTATGTTTTTTTTTACTTCTACAAGAGTGGTTCACAACCATTTTGCTGAAGGGGGCCAAATCCAGACCTACAATTTTGTTAGAGGAAAAATTTTTTCCGTATGTCAATTGAAACGTTTTGTTTTATTGCACTAATGAAGCCTGTTACACAAAATATTAGAGGTGTTACTGAAAGACACAGCCTAACGAAAGGAATCCTTTCCCAGCAAAGAATCAGACACCAAGCTCTTACAGAGTATAAATTTCGACTATAAGGTAGGCGTCATCAGCTCTTATTCAAACTGAATCTGTTACAGAAAGATTGCTAAAAGCCGCACAAAGGATGCTTTGCAGATGCATGCGGCTCTTAGAACAGTGTTTGAGAACCATTGTTCAACCAATAACACCACGCCTGCCAGCTACGATGCCAGCCACAGCCTTAGTGATTATTAAACCAAAGAAACATCAAAGGCTTGCAGATCCATTGTTGCAGTGTGGTGTCGTAACTCGTAACAATCGCAATTTAGTTTGCTACAAAGAGCACACGTAAGTGTATTTGGCAAAACCGTTAGTATCTAGGAAGGGACCCAGAGCAAGAGCTACCTCTCAAATGGCTATAGCTCCAACTCCGGTCCTAAATTTTAAACTGAGCTCAGGCTCCTTCTGATTTTTATTTTGAACTCCAGCTCCATGCAAAATGCCCAGGTCTGACGCTCCGGCTCCGTAGCCCTGGATTTCGAGGCATTTTCACAAGAATTCTGAACGTAATATTAGCATCGTAATACAATTGCTTAGTTCAGCTATTTAATGGCTTGGTTCAGCTACTTGATACATTCTTTAACTAAAATTATTTAAATTTACAACCTTGTGTTTGCTTTATCATGCCTGGGGAGCAAAAACGACATGTCGAGAGTGAAAAGGGGGCGATGGAATAAAAAAGTTTGAGAAACACTGGGCTCAAGCAAGGGCAGAGAAAGCAAGCAAACTGAAAGACTAAAATGAATAATTCACAAGGTTGCCAATGCAACATGATTTTCATTCAGGATTGCTTGCTATTAAAGTCTCTTAGAACCAGGTATTACACAGCAACAAATCACTGGGTGGTATATGACCGAAAACAAGTGCCACATTGCATGGAAACACATTTGGAGGTTTGCGCAACCAGATAAACTAATGAGTGCATTTACATGACGCATGTTTGCTTTTGTGTGCGTGAACTTGGCTCAATGCGCAGAAGATGACGTTATTTTGGTTGATCTAGGCTGGCCATCAACCTTTCCATGTAAACATCATCGAATCCATCGTGCCATGCCAAACACTTTCTCGAAAGAGAGACAAACTTTGATGCGCCAACTTTGTAGCCATTCTGATCAAGAAACTGGTTAGTGACATCACAGCATGGAACCATAGTGAAGCTGCCGATACCACAGAAGCAAACATGCATCATGCAAATGCATTCATTAGTTGATCTGTTTGCGCAAACCACCTAGTTCAACTCCGACTTTGTCACAGGGTTGATAAAAATCACAATTAAAAAAAAATCCAAAAAATCAGATTTTACTTGCTTATTAGCCGCATCCACAGATAAGCCGCAGCAGAAATTTTAGGCATTTACTGAGAATCAAGGATAATTCATGAATAAGCCACAGGTCAATTGACCTTTCCACCGGTGAAGACCCTGTACGATCAATCAACCACAAAATATTGATTTTTATAGGCAAATGTAATGAAAGTCAATTTTATTGTTCAAAACCTAAGAAATCTTCTTTGTCTTCTTCGTCAGAAAAATCTTCTTAGTCATACTTTCGCCCATTGCCAAATGGCATTTGCGGTTCGACTGGATGACTGAAATTCGGTGATAGCTCATGCAAAAACTTTTGTCCCTCTGGGTATGTTGCGTGTATAAGCAGCAGGCAAAATACAGGCCATATTCCAGGTAAAAATAAGTGCAGCTAACAAGCGAATATCCATGGTAAATCAGATTTTTTCGATTTAATGTGTAGAAGGTGGCCACCTAACAAGTAGTAATTTTTTATTTTTGAAGTTTCTTTTAATATAACTTTTTTGTGCTTGTTTCTTCTAGTAAAGCAACTAGAATTCAGCTGTATTTTCATTCAAACTTACTTTGCATTTACCGTATGTATCATGTTTAAAGCACATCAGTTCATAACATCAGTACCGGTGTACAAAAAGAAATATTTATTGGAATGACAATAATCCAACCATCAACATCGTTATCAGTTATGGCAAGTTAAAAAGCTTGTACAAAAATATAAGTTTGCAAGCCATTTTGGTATGAAGTCCATTGCAAAAATTGATTATTGTAACGCAGCTTTCACTAGCTCAGCTTCCGCAAAATATAACTTACATGCATAAAATGGTAAAAACCTATAATATGTGTTATTATGAATCTCAATCGAAAATATGTTTTGAAACTACTATTTCCACAGTCAACAGCCTACATATTTTCTGGAATTCAGATATAACTTTTACTTTCTGCCTGGCCCATAGCCATGTGAGCATTTAAGGGCAGTGTCCGTAACTTTTTTGTGCCCAGAAAAGTTTTTTCCAAACATACACCATAATAAAAACAAAAATCTTGACCCCTAACATCAACATATGCATACTTTCTGGAGACGGTGTTTGGCACGTCAGAGATGTAGATATTGAAGGGAAGGGGTGCCAGGAAGGATCCCTTTGGAACGCTGTTCTTGAGGCGTCACAACCTGCTTCGTTTGCCGTTTCCGGTTGTAAGGGTGAAGTTGCGATTGCCAGCCATCTCCATGATCATGCAGACCATGTGCCTGTCAGGTAGCAGTCGCAGCAGCTTTCAGGTGAATCTGCGGTGCCATACAGAGTCGTAGGTTACTAGGAGATCGACAAACACAGATCCGGCCTTCTTAGCCAAAAAGCTATCCTCGATGTCCTGTGTCAGCAAGGTGACCTGATCTAACGGTCGACCTCCAGTGTTGAAAAGTTGACGATTGGTTCGACACAAGTGTAGATAAGCCTCTCAAGGATCTTGAAGGGGACACACAGAAGAGATATAGGGCGATAGCTCTGTGGGTTCCCCAATGGCTTTTCAGGCTTTGGGATTGCAACTATCAGTGCTCTTCTTTAGAGCTTGGCGCAAGCAGGAAGTGAGAAAATCGCAAAACCAAGGTTTGAGAACCGACCCGGCGTGGAGCATCAACTACAGGAAGATAGAATCCAGAACCGAAGACTTTCCTGGCCTATGGGTGGCAGCAAGCTGCTGTGGCCTGAAAGGGCCAGAGATAATGTTTCCCTCAGCTGTTCAGACCTTCCATAGGTCGGACAGCTCCTTGTTGACAAGGCTGGTGGACATGCGGCTCCCACTCGTGTGAGGTTATCGTATACTAGCGGCTTATTGAAAGGACGCAACAACACCACTAGAGGATCATGGTTCAACCCACAACGTGTGATCTGAGACATGGCAAAATTATGTTTTAGCACTTTTAGCCACCCTGCTGAATTTATGTAATAGGGGAGGAATGAAAAGTTTCAAAATGGGCAAAGGGAGGAATGTATCAAAAAAGGTTGGGAGCCACTGACCTAAGCGGAACCTGGAAAAAAGCAAAGAAAAAAAATGAAAGTCAGGAAGGCGAGAGTCGCACCGCAAACCATTGGCATAGCAGCTGTAAGACCTAACCATTGCACCACGAACAGGACAGTGTTTTTCTGACAAAGTGACCTTTTTCTTTGTATTGCGTCATGCCACAAGACCGAAGCTTCAACTGCCGGCACAATAGCTCCAGCCGATTTGTTGCCACCAGAATATTGCCAGTAAAATAGACACACCTATTTCTTTTTTATTATTTCTTTTGGTTTTTCTATTTGAGTAAGACAGGGGATAGCGTTGTATAGAGTTGCAATAGTGTGTGTAATAACCTAACTTAATGCTGTATCAAACAATATACAACTTGCTACAGAATACTGATCTATTGATATTGGATTTAAAGAAATCAAGCATGATGAATCAGGCTACATGGGGAAATCAAGCTCAAAAGAAGAAAAAAAATTCAATCAACTCAGGCAAGGTATCCAACAATTAGAAGAAACAATGCTCATTCAGAATGAAAAACTAGACAAGCTAAGTAATATCACACAAAATCTCGAGAACAAGCTAAACGGAATACAAAAAAAGATGGTTGAATATGAAAATAAGTTGAATCAGCTTGAAGAAAAAAAAGAACAACTACGCGATGAGATGG
>JGI24021J15306_10003375_pt1 | contig 17954 bp, 10 predicted proteins | sample Ectturendosymbi1_FD_15306 | JGI IMG/M metagenome (IMG submission 15306)
TGCTAAAACGTAATAGAAAAATTTCAAATTTCAAAATCCAGGGAGGCCAAGATCCCTACTTGCACCCCCTCTTTCTGACGCCCATGTACACGCGTTGCTCCGTGAGCATTGGTCTAGGAAAGTACAATGCATCTGCTGCATGTAATCACAATGTGTTACCAAATAGGTTTTCAATTCTAATTGAGGATGGAGCGATTTTGGGTTGTGGTAGCTAGATGTTCTATGTGTCCCCATATTTGGCTTTTTGGCGGAAGAGAGCGAACGACATTTGGGTCCTTTTGCCTCACTCCCTCCCTTCTTCCTGAGTGGTTGGTGACATTTGAAACGAACTGTTTGAAGCTTGCTTTTAAAAGGTTAGTTTGTTAATGCAAAATTTAAACGAGAGTTATCAAAGGAGTTTGCAGCTGGTACAAACATAAATTTAGCGATTTGTCATTTCAAAAATGCTTCATGAAAATTAATTTTCGCAAAGTAAGTAGGAATGCCTCATTCTCCCATATACAACAAACAATTTTAGTCAATTCCAGTGAACCGCATTACTACACTATTGCGTTCTTTGATGACAACTCAGAACACAAAGCAATAGTACAATGACAAATCACTGTCAGAGGTTGTTTGGCGTTATTCTACATGGCTTTTGATTCAAGCAAGACTCAAAGAAAAGCAAAAATTGCTAAATGCTATTGCACCACAGATCACGTGCAATTTTTACTTACTTTCATGAATAAAACCAACGTGTTCTTGTTTGTTTGGCAATGACAATCCTCTCTGCATTTTCTGCGGAGATGTCTCACACGGGGAGCAGTCACTTCTGGAAACAAAATAGGGTTTTGTGCAAAACTGGACCTCGCTTCCTACAGTATTTCTTATTTTGAAAACATTGACCAGTGCGAGTTCACAAGTGAGCTCAACGCCAAAACAGCATGTGACGTGCATGGGCGTCGGGAAGGAGGGGCAGGCGGGAGTTGGCCTCTCTCTGAATTTTGAAGATTTCAGCAAAAAAGGGTTGTTTTCTTAGTTTCGAGAGGGAAAAAACAATTTTCACCACTTTTGGCGCCCCATGGAAAATTTTTGGAAAAATACCCTAATGGTCCCCGCTGGTAAAATCCATCCGACGCCCATAGTGACATGGCAGAAATTTATGTCCAGCACAGAACAATTTAAGTTTTTGACACCCACTTCTGAGCAAAAAGCTATTTTTACTGGAAGTTACGAGAAAAGATCATATAATTGTGAGAACATAAATTTTTTTTCTGTAGACGTATAGTTCTCGCATGAAGGCCACAGTAGAGGTAAAGAGCCGTTTCTAATACACAACCAGCTTTCTTTCTCGTTCTAAAAAATACGAAAAAATAAAGCGAAAGCTGATCCTGTACAAGAAGAAGACTCTTCACCCCTGCAAGTTCTTGGGCAAGACCAATTTTCACTCTATTTCAAAGAAATGTAGACAAATGTTGAGAAAATTGGTTGTGTACTAGAACTTGTAGAAAACAACACCATACATCAACTAACATCAACTAGTTCTCGTAAAAGACCAGCCTTCTCTCTATTTTTCCGTATTTTTTAGAAATAGAAAGAAAGCTGGTTGCGTGTTAGAAAACAGCTCTTCACTTCTACTACAAACCATTATTTTCAGAGAAAGTTAATCCTAAGATAACAACTTCAAAAAAATATATTCCCACAACTATCAACTTCTGTGAGACCCCACAAAATTCGTCTGCTTAGCTTGCTTAACCCGCTCAGTCCGCTTCACTTGCTTAGCTTACCCTAAATCAGCTTACGAAATTATCCATATGCATACTAGAAAGTTTCGCCAGCAGCTTTTGAAATTTTTCCTCATGATTCTCCTCAGAGTCCTCAGAACCCTCTGCGAAATGTTTTGGCTTCAGAGTAAAAACTATCTTGACTTTTCCAGGTTGCGGGGATGTGGGACGCCTTTCGATCATATAATAAAAAACAAATTTGACGCAAAGGAGCGCGGGGCCCCCAAAAGCGTGTGGCCCGTAGCATTTGCTACATTTGCTACTATTGCTAATCCGGCACTGATACTGCGGACTCAGGGACTCCACTGGTGACACACCTGAGACTGTTTTTTCGCTTTGGCAGCTTCTAAAATCTTGCATCAGTTATCAGTTTTCCATGTTGCATTCCTGTTTTCACTTCTGCCTTTCCTTTCAAAGCTGCCAACAGGCATAAAAAATACACTTGTAACAAAGCAGACAAATTTTGCACAGCCCAGCCGCTGCAAGTGGAGAAGAGTGCTGGCGAAAGCGACTGCGTTTGTGATTTCTCATCTTAGTAGGGCTGAGAAGTTCTCACGCGGGAAAGAAATAACGGAACAGTGTTATTATTACGACAGAATAGCAATTGCTGATACAATTTGATATGATAGTAGACGCTGGGTAGACAATTTGATAGTAGACGCTGGGTAAGAGTCCAGCACGCAAGTCCTGAAGTTTAACCCCGCGTAAAGCATTGTTCAGAATATTTTTTGACCTCTGTTGCTGCTTCTATAGAACCAACAAATGGCGCATTTTTATCAAAGGGGCGCCATCCAACGGGGCGCCACAGACGTTTGGAAGGCATTTGCCCCAAACTTCACCAGCCCGGGACCGGCGCTTTATGAAACCTAACACAAGATTTGCCTCTTCCCTTGTGCCTTACGTCAATGTCAGAAATCACCTTTCACCAGGGCCACAACCAGCTGAAATTTTCGGGAAGTGCAACATGACTGCAACGTACTGTTGTACGTGATAACTAAAAATGCATTGGTGCTTTTACAATACTTTTGAAACTTTCGGGGGCGACAATTGCCCGCTTGCTCCTCTGGTTGTGCGCTTGCCTTTGACACTGTCCTAGTGTCACTTGCTTGTCTGTTTATAATATCCTTAATCATAGCTTCGCACAGATTGTGATCTAAACCATGCTCTTACCTGTGATCAACGAAGATCATGTCCAAATTTTCTTCAAACCCATGATGATCATCGCCATATATCTAGAAAACAAATTTAGATCATCTTAAAAATTAACTTCCACCAACTTATTTCTTGCTTAGCCGGATTAAATACAAATTATGTAGAATTAAATGCCTTTCATTACAGTGGCAGATCCACACCAGGCGTTTGGGGGGTTAGTCAAATAAGAGGCCGCCAAAAAGTCTTCACTTGTTTAAATACCCCAGCTTCTCTGTGACAATCGCTGGGCATACATAAAAGAGGTTACCTTTTATAGGCCAAGAAAATGTCTGTGTTTTTTGGTGGAACTATGCGGTCTTTCAAGGAAACACCACAGTTTAAAATCGCCTTATGTCATTAATTCACAAAAATTTTGAAGCCGGTCCAAAACGATAAGGTCCCGTTTTTCACAAGCTGCACATAACTGAGAAACCTGTGAGTGTCCCAAACAATCTTTTACATCTGCAATACGTGTTTGAAAGATATACACTAAAGCAGTGATCCCCAACCCTTTTGTAACTGCGGACCGGTGAAAGCTTGACAATTTTGCGGAGACCCGGGCGTACTCTCGCAACAGTGTTTCCATGAGAAGAATCGCCCAATCACATGCCCAGAAAGCGAGTGGTGTCACCACCAGTTTACATTTTGTAATTTCGCGGCCCGGTACCGGTTCGTGGCTCTGGGGTTGAGACCTCTTCCATAAGGCATGCTGCGCGCTAGTGTTTGACACTCTTTTGGATATCCCCATGTCAGAAAAAACGATGTCTGAAACGTATTCCGAACTGCTTAGATGTAGAATGATTCTTCTTACACTAGAAAGTGACAACTCAATTTCCAAGCTCGGAGCCTAATAAATAGCAAAATGAAGATCACATTTCCAGATTGAACTTGTGCAGTTACATCCACATGGAAAGCATATTTGTTGCTGAAGTGACAATTCAAAAACAAAAAATAAATGAAAGGCATTTGCTGTGACATTACTCTCATTTTAGGTAACTCTGCTGGCTATCATGAAAATCGATCTCAAATCGCATGATATGCTCACACTGGGCCTGAAAGCATATTGCCCTTAATTGCATTTAACGTCACTAATATAAGCAGAATTTCAATAAGTTTTTACAGCTTCGAATATTTGGCCACTACACTGGACAGCAGATGTGAAAATAAAACATCCATCTCACTAGTCCAGATTATGAACAAAAGGTCTGACACTGTTCAAAAGAAGCAGGGGCAGACGGGATGAGGCCACCAAATTCACGGTGAATACCTCCAAACACAAGATCTTGTCTCCTTGATAAAGTCAATTTCCAATTTTCGTATACTATTTTGAAACCTCAAAGAAGCTTAAACACCCCCCCAATGCTGTTGATCTGGCGATGGACCTGCTTCTATTCAGGTCAGCAAACACAGGTGAGAATCAACCTATAACCAATTTAACACCATGAATCTCAGTCAACACCACAGGTACCAATGAAAAAGTTAAAATTTGCATTGTTTTTCTGCTCAGATTTATGCGATTTACGCGGAATGATCTAGCCCAGTGGTTCTCAATCAGGGGCGTAACGAGGTTCGATGGCGCCCGGGGCAAGAAGCAAGTTTGGCGCCCCCATGTTCGAACCTGAGGTCTTTCGGAAGCAAATGTACTGTATTGAAAAAAGTACTTGTGACATTGTTAGGACTTTTCGGCTCCCCCGCAGTGATTTGGCGCCTTCATGGTGATTCTGCGCCCTGGGAATTGTGCCCCCTATCTCCCCCTTCGTTCCGCCCCTATTCTCAACCACTGTGTGTAGAGCCGAGCGGTTCCCAAGCACGTTTCGTGCGGTCCTCAGCAGTCTTTCAGTAACACCTCTAATATCGTGTCAGTTGACTTGTGTTAAAATTTTTTCAGTGCGGCCCTCTAACAAAGATGTAAGTCTGCATTTGGCTCCTTCAGCGAAAAGGTTGAGTACCACTGATTTAGCCGATAAGCTACTTTACGCATTTTGCTGTCGGTTGCAGATTTCGCTAACCACGCCAAATTTGTGCTTTCGTAGCCGGCGTGACCTGCTACGGGTTTGCACTTGCAACAAAAAGATCAAGGCAAAACCACACTGCCATCAGTCACTGTTGCCAGTCGCGTAACCAGGGGATGGCAAATGACGCCGTACTCCCTCTTGAATTTAGAATTGCAATGATAGAACCGTTGAGTAAAAATTGTCATGACCGCGTACAACCAATTATACATTCCACCAAGCTGTAGATCAATGGTCTTCAACCTTTTTTGTACAATCGCCCTCCTACGGGAACTTTGTTTGAAAATCGCCTCCTACCTATAAGTTTTGCGTAGTCTGAAAATATTACTTTGTTTTGAAAATAATTTCAATGTTAATGAAATGTAAAGAGGCAACCTGCTCAGCACAAAACAAAACGAAAAAAATGAGTGCAAATGCATTTGTAAAAAAAATGTTATTCATTTCCATAAAAACAGCTGGTTCCGACTAATGCGAACCTTGCGATGGTGTTTATCTGCAAGCTCTTTTAAAGCAGTTAGGAGTTGGTCAGTTTAAGTCTTATGGCATTTCCACCGGTCTTGTTCATGTCAAGACGATTGCCGTGTTTTTTACGCGTCTGCAGTACTTGGCAGAAACCTTGCTCAGCAAAATGCGTCGTGGAAAACGCCGGTAATAATGGCTTTAATTTTCCCCAAAGTTCTGGAAAACGCTCACTGCACGCCACTTAATCCAAAAGTCTGACTATCCGTGTGCATGAAATATAGCACTGGCTTCATCGTCACTTTGGATGTCGATGAGACATTTCTGGATGGTGGAATCGCATTCGCTTATGCTAAAGGTATCTCACCCAGTAACTTTTTACGCAATGTAAGTTTCGGCGTGATCTACACAACAGAACGACTTCATAGCAAGCCTCAAACATGTGGTGAAAAGGATTTTCCCCCGTTGAGGAAGCGAGGTGTTGCAGAATTGCATTGTTAGGTCATAATTCCTTGAGCTGCTGGACCATTCTTCGTTTTTTTTTCGCTAAGACATTTCAGTCATTTGGCCCGTAATAATATTAAATTAAAACTCGTTGCAACAGCATTCACTAGCCTACCTTGACATACGAATGAATTGACTTAATTTTTTTCGGTTATTTAAAAAAAAATTGGTTTATGACCGAAAATAAGACTACGCAAAATTAGGTTAAATACATTCTTGTGAGATACCGGCAAGTTGTTTGTTAACGTATAGATGTTACTGTAGCTTTTCAGACGTTGCAATATGGTTCAGTCAGGAGCATTAGTTCCGACGAGAAACTCATCCACGGACTCACGGACTGCACTGATAGCAAATCTGAAACTGTTTTTTCGTTTTGCAGGCTTCTAAAAGCTTGCCTCAGTTATAAGTTTTCCTTATTTATTGCATTCTTATCTTCACTACTGCTTTTCCTTTCAAGGCTTCCACCAGGCATTAAAAATGGACTTGTAACAAAAACAGACCAATTTTGCACAGCCCAACGGCAAGTCCAGAACTGTGCTGGCGAACGCGACCGCGTTTGTGATCGCTGGGCAGCAGTGTTGCCAACCCTTCTTACAACGAATATAGCAAATCTAGGCTAAGAATATACCAAACATACACCAAATTTATCTGTAACAAAACATTTAATGTTTTCCTGATTTTGCATGCTTTTTACTTCACTTAGGTGATCAGCAGTTGCTGTTGAGCAGCGGCATCATCATGAAGTTAAAGGTGCAACATCAATTTCTACTTTGTCTTCAGCAGAGACGATATATTAGAAAACTGGAATATTCAACCCCTACCCCTGCAACTGAATTTTTGTTTATTTGGTGGTCCGCCATGTAACTGCATAAAAGATGTTTTGCGGTTTGAAATTTTCTTTTTGTACTGTTTGGAAGAGGGATAGAAAACACCAGCAGAATCCTGCTTTTCACGCCATGCAAACCCTATCAGCCACTTTTTTCTAAACCTTCTGGTACTCTCACACGTAGTTCACCAAATTCTGTGTGCCATTGGCTGACTAAAAGCGTTTACCTAGAGCTAAGTTCATTTTTTTCAGAACTTCTCAGCTCTCTTCCAGTCCCATTCCTTTTTACCAAAAGTGCACGCTTACTCCCATGTTAAACAAAATCACTGAGTTTTCACTATATATATAGCTTCAACACCACTGTTTTCTCTGTTTAGGTTTTGCAACATGACAAATAATTTGGTTTAAAACTCAAATAAACCCTCCGACGAAAATATACCAAAAATATACCAAATTTTTCAAATATACCAAAAAAAAAAATTTATATACCAAGCACTTTGAAAATATACCAACATTTTCAAATTTGGCATATATATATACCAGTTGGCAACACTGCTGGGCAGTTCTCACGCGGTTCGTGGAAAAGAATTAAGGGAACAGGAATATTATTACGAAACAATAGCAATGTTGATTCTAACGGTAAGAGGGTGGGTCAAAGTTTGTCACGTAAATCCTGAAGTTCAAAAAAGCGTAAAGCAAAGTTTAGAGTATTTTTTGCCTCTGCTTTCACTTCGACAGGCACCAAAAAAGGATGCATTTTTATAAGAGTGGCGCCATTTTAAGGGGGCGCCACAGCCGTTTGAATGGGCAGTTGCTCCAGACTTCCCCCTGGATCCGCCACTGTCTTATTATCTGTATATTTATTCACACCGTTGCATGTAGTGATTTTCTGCATGGGCATCGGAAAGAGGAGGGCGAAAGCCCCCCCTTGGATTTTGAAATTTGATATTCTCTTACCAAATTTTTAGCATGAAAAGGTTTTTCATAGTTTCGAGTGGGTAAAATAAAATTTCACCATTTTGGACCCCGCTGGCAAAATCATTGGCTACCCTCGGAAAAAATCCATTATTGACCCCACTAGTAAAAGTCCTCCCGACGCCAACGATTTTCAGTATATTATACTTTACCACATAAACTTGTGCAAAGTTTGGCAAATCACTGGATTGATGAAATTTTCTCAAAACATTGTTTCCATCGTAACGGATGCACACATTTTTTTGAGAAGAATGTGATTAGATAGCAACATGATTCACATGTACACAATAAATATCCACAAAACTTATTAAAAGTAAGATGCGTTTTCACCAGAACAGAAATGTCTTGACTAACAAAATGGACTTTCCTTTCACACAACGTTTAATGAAAAACTATGATAAAAATTGATGTAACTATCAAATGCACTAAACACAAAATGACAAAATGTTACATTAAATAACCTGTATGTCATCTCCAGTGCCGAATAGCATTTGTTCTGTTGGGCATTCGTTAGCTACAGATGCCTGCCTGCCATCAGATGAAGTCCACTTCACATCCTGATCCTCCAACCACTGAGTTTGAAATGGGAACCACATAATCGACTTTTGTAAAATCAAAATCTCAAAATATTATGTACAAACAAACGGTTGCAACAAAAAAAACTTGGACAAAAAAAACATAAAAAGTCTCCAAACAACCTCACCGATTACAATCCAATAACCAAACTTGCGCAGCTTATGAATTTGTAGACTGATTGAGATATTACTACAAGTCGGTAATTGGCTTGTATCCATACGACGCACTTTACAGCCCGATGACTCCAGTCAAGCCATTATTATTCCAACTGCATTTGCTTTCTGTCATGTAGGGTGTTTATCATCATGAAAGGGTAATTTTGTAAGTTTTGGAGGACGTTTTCAGTAAAACGTTACATGGCAAAACAGAAAAGTTGCGACGATATGGATCATCACTGAAGAACAAAAAACTCATTTCTTTGTGTGCAAATGAACTGGGTTTGTCAATCAGATCTTTGCAGAGTTTTAAAAAAATGACTCTGACTCGAGTTTCGAGTCACTGATTGTGACTCGAGTCGAGTCATTCGATAAAGAACGTGACTCGCGTCTAGTCAAGTCACTATCGTTTCTCAACGTGTCTGTTTTTTTTTGTTCCACACGCTGCAACAGGATGTGGATAACAAAGCAATATAAATGTCTACCACCTTGCAGTCACAAAATGGTGAGGATCCACGGAGGGGGTAAGGGGGCTGAAGCACCCCTCCAAATTTCCAATTACTTTTTCCGATCGATGGTTCCCGACACAGAAATGTCCGTTGTGGTGATTTTTTGGATAGGCTTTGTTCAAATCAGTGGTTTTCAACCTTTTTCGTGCAGCGACCCATTTTGTAACCCAATTTAAAGTAACGACTCCCTTCCGAAAATTTTTAGTCAGGCATATTTAATGCGGTTGTGTTTGCGCAATAGAAAATCACAACGACTAACGTTGAACAAAGACTCATTTATTAAATTCATGCAGGTGGCAGCATCGGTGAGAGGGACCCGTGCCCCATAGAAATCACTCCACAACACAACTCATTGAAAACTAAAATAACACCCAAGTTAGCTACCGCAATCAGATATCTAGTTTACAAATCCAGCACATTCATACGTCACAAAGTTATTCGTGCGTTGCCAAACGCAACCGCACTCTGTACTGTAATGGTCATAATCATAGTCAAAACTTTGTAATGGTCATAATCACACTTAAAACAATTTTGAATGAAAAAGGAGGCTGCCATTTTGAAAATCGTTGAAAGAGAAGTGTCATGCGTCATAACAATCCGCACCGCCGTGGAAAACCTGATGCTTTCTAGTCTTTATAAAGTCTTTGTTGGGAGGAGGTGCGGCACCCCCACGAATCACAGTTGCGAGTCGCCACTGAATGATCATATCACAGTGCATTGTGAAGGTTTTGTTTAGAACAATGGTCTCCAAACTACGGTCCGCGGGCCAAATCCGGCCCGCGAAGCGATTTCATCCGGCCCGCGGAGACATTTTGTGAATAGTAAAAAATAACATATTTACGAAAAACTTACTGATTTGGTAGAATGTAACATATCCCGAAAAAATCAATTACGTAAGATGTCCTGCCCTCGGACTGTTGTGTAATAGCTTATGTGACCCTCCAACAAAAAGTTTGGAGACCCCTGATTTAGAACGTACAACTAAGTACCTTGCCACTCACCAGCATTAGGATGAACACACCGATTTTGCTACTTGTCACAGATCACTGCACTTTCCAGCCTGTAGCTGCGGAAACCACTGTTTCAGATTGGCTGTGCTTGCTTGGCAGGCCGCAATCCTTCCGATACGTTGTTATAGCGACATCGGCGCTGCAAACGCTCACAGCAGAGATTGAACATGGATTTAGATTTAAATCCGGCGGATTTTCAGCTTTGTGATGGATTTGATTTGGATTTGGATTTTATGAATTCTGGTTAACCGGATTTGGATTGGTTTTGGATTTGATAATATTGTTTTGAACTTCTTCGCAACTTTCAGATCTGTTTCGGAGCTGTAGGTTACTGCATTTAATCTGCAAGTTTGCTTCAGTGCAGTTTCTCACATTCGTTGAAATTATACATCTTGTTTATATTTGGAATCAGATCACATACTATCCAGTGATACAAGGTACAAGCCCAGTGATGAGATTCGACCGGTTCGCAAGAACCTGTTCTTCGAATTTTTTAAATCCCGAGAACCGGTTGTTGGCTTAAGTCAGGGGTTCTCCGTTTTTCCTTATAAATACCATTTATTTATAACTTATCTTGGGAGACCTCTCACAAACCTGTTACTAACTTTTAGTAGTGAAAAACAAGACTAAACTTTGGGAAAATAACAAAAATCAATAATTTCTCCTGCTAACCCGTACCAGTTGGCAACACAAAGATCAACCTTTTCACTTATATTGGGCCAACCAGCATGGTTTGCCTCTGGAAACTGTAATAATGAGAGAACTTGTTGTTAGTGAGTCCTGGAGTGAGAGAATGTGTTCTTAAAAACATGAATCCTAACTCTGTGCAAGCCTAGTGTCTTATGTATCACGTCATCAAGTTAAGGAATTTGTGTGACTTTTAATGATTCCGTCCGTTTTCTTGACCCGAGATCGTTATACTCTTTTACATATGTGTAGCCTAGTTGTAATGATTCGCTTGTGCTGTATTTTGTACCTGGTAATTTGTCCTTTTTGCTGTCTTACACTTTATAACCATCTTTTCATTGCGTTTAATGCTAACAGTGCTTGCCTTGAAATCTTCAAAATGTACACTGTTATAGTGCTATGAGCCGAAGATAGAGCATAAGTTAACTTGAGTTAGTTTCCTTGGTATTTTTTGGTGTTGTATTTTTTGCCTCGCGAGGAAAATGCTGCTTTAGATTGATTTATTTATTAGTTCACATGAGTCAGCCAATAAACAGAAACAATGCAAAGACCCATCGCGCAATAAGGAAACCAGTTGCTAGTGAACATTAGAATAAATGAAACAGAGTGGCAAAATAGTTGATCAATTGTTTTGCCTTTAGCAGAACACGATTGACAGAATTTTGGATTTGAATAGGATTTGGATTTTGAAACTGTCAGTTTATCGGATTTGGATTGGATTTCGAAATGAAATCGTTGGATTGGGCTTGGATTTAAAAAACCTAAATCCGTTCATCTCTGGCTCACAGCTCCAGACTTTCGTTATTTGCAGTGCTTCCTATACAAAACCAAATAGATATCTAATATTTAGCTTTGTGCAGAGCGTTTTGGGTGGGGAGGATACATTGTCAACTCTTCTTGTTAATGTCATTTAAATATCAACGTAAAACAATAAGACGACCTAGAAACGAATTTCATCGTGAAAATAGGCGGTGCTGCAGTTGCGTAGTGCCTGCAAACGAGCCGCCATTGTACAGTAAATCAAAAGAGTACAAGATCGACTCCTTCCCAGTGTCTTAAGTATTTGTCTATTGCAATTGGGTAGTATATAGCACGTTTTTTCTCCGATACACTCTGCCGAAATATTGGCTGAACATATATCACATTGTTGGCCTCGTGTGACAAAGTAGCTGTCATTGTTCTGAAATCTTTTCTTTTCCTTCTTTTAGTCTTTTTGTATCCCCAAAATTGTCGGGTGATTCGGACAACCTTTTGAAACCGCCAAGGGAATCTTGGTCTTGTTCAGCTTGCTGTTGATAGCTATGGCAAAGTACAATCTAAGAGATCTATGAAAATCAAACTGTGGACCCATAACTGTCAGGAAATGGAGAATGTCCGCTTCGTAGCAGAGAATTATGACCGATCTACGCAACCCACCAAGTAAAAAGACACGTCCGCACATAGTCACGGCGGAAATCAACTCACTGACTATCCCACATTGACCATCATTGCCATTTAGCTAAAAAACAAATTTAAAGACTTTGGTCAACTGATTTCTTGCGCAACTGGATTAAATTGAATTTTTGTTAGAATTAAACGCCATTCATTACCCGATTATGTATTTAGGCCATTGCGTATAGTGACTGTAAGTATATTATGACTTATTTAATTATGAATAAATTGAGAAAAACCTGAAAAATCAATGGATTGCTGAAAGTTTCTAAAAGCATCGATGTTCGTGGTTTGCAGCTATTTCAATATCACAGAAAACAAACTTTGCACATATTTACTTTTTTAACACATTTTAAAATATATATGTGTACAAGGTTGATATTGGTGTTGTGTCACAGTTAATCCAAATAAAACAATTAGTGAGAAAAAGCAGGTTCAATTCATAAGATGTCACACAAAAATTAGATAACAATGATCCCTACTTGCTGTTTGCTAAACTAATCAAGCGCAATGTACCTATGGGCATAGTAAGACTGTTGTTAATTTGGTATAGGCAATAAATCATGCAGGTAAAATGGCGCACCAAATTTTTATCCCCCTTTATTATATCCAATGGGGTGAGGCAGGGGCAGTTCTGAGCCCATATTTATTTGTGGTTTACCTAAGTGAACTCTCAAACCAGCCTGGTTCAGCCAGGGTGGGATGCACTTGGGAAATATGGTTGTGAATCATCTAATGTTTGCTGATGATATATGTGTGTTCAGCTCCGGTATTAGTGGACTCCAACGCCTTCTGAATGTTTGTGGTGACTATGCTGCTGAACACGAAATCGCCTTTTAATTGTAAAAAAAACAATGTGTTCTTTTCTGCTCCTAAAAGTATAAACAACTTGCACCATCAAATGTTTTTCTGAATGGTGTACGTGTACAATTTTCTGACCAAGTGGAATACCTCGGTATGTTGCTAATGCTTCACTGAAGGATGATGATGATATTCAGAGATAAGTGAAATCGCTATAGTGTGCAGCAAACACGCTCCGAGGCATTTTCAATCAGTGCTCTTCTGCAGTAAAAGCAACGTTATTTCTTGCCTATTGCATGCAAATGTATGCTTGCCAATTGTGGAGCAAACACACACAGAGTAGTATGAAACGCTTACGCGCTGCGTACAACAATGCCACCGAATGATGCATTAAATACCCAAAAATGTAAGCCCACGCCAAGTTAAAGATTGTGCCAAGACGTTTGATGCCTTTTTGAGAAACAATCTGTAACAATTTTATTAAACGCTATGTATCTTCATCTAACTGTTTTCTACGATCTCTTGAAGTGTCTGTTGCTTTTTACAAATCTTTATTTTTTCTCAATTATTTAACGTTCCTGCATTACGGTGACCAACTGAAGAAGTTGTTGGTGCGTTGATTTGCTTGGTGTGCGCGTCTCATCAGTATTGCTTTTGCGTAGCAACGAAAACCTTCCGTGTGCTTTGTAGCAATTTCCGTTTTTATCTTGTGCTTCACCTACCACGTCCAACATGTAGACAACATGTACAAACCAAACGTACAAAAAGAAAGATATTTATCTAGCAAATTGCTTATCGCCACATCCTGGCTTTAAACTCACGAAGAACAATTGTATGTCGATCTCATTGTCAATTGCATTGCAAAGCATTTGAAACCTTGATCGGGACAATTTGCATGCTTCTGTGCGCCAATGTGCGCCCCCATCTGCTTATCTCACTTTTTTCTGTTAGCTGTTTTCCTCAAAATTTGATGTTAAAATGCCTTCATTTCTCTCCCATTACTGAATTCCTGTATGACTGATGGGTGAACGACGTTGTAGTTGGGGCGCTGTTAAAGCGTTTTGCTCCCATCAGTGTTAATTGTGTGCTAACACCTATTCTGTAATGCGCTATGGCTAACAAGCTTTTGTGCTCTTATCTTGTCCGATTGTAGGCTACCTGTGGTATGGATCACGAGTCTGCGATGACTAAAATATTATTGTTATAATTATTACCATTATTGTTAAGTTTTTATACAATAAATATCTGCAAAATATACGAAAGGTAAGAAATGGTTTGACCAAAACAGACGTCTCTTCACCATTGAATTGGACCTTAATTTCACACAACGTTCAGTGTAAAGCTGCTTCAGATACTTTCTCTAATAAAGATTGTAAGATTGATGGAACTATCATCTACCACAGGAACATAATGGCAAAGTGTACATTAAATCACCTGTATGTCATCTTCAGTGCTGAAAAGCATTTGTTCCATTGGGCAATCGTCAGATGCAGATGCCTGCCTTCCATCAAATGAACTCCACTTAACAACGTGATCCTCAAAGTTGTGATTTTGATATGGGAACCACATGATCAATGTCTATAATTTCAAAAGCTCAAAACATTTTATGAAAGCTGCTGCAACAAAAAAACATCTAGGACAAGCTAAGCATAAAAAAAACTCAAAACAACCTAACTGATATAAATCCAGCGACCAAACTTGCGCAGCTTATGAATTTTTAAACTGGTGGAGAGGTTACTGCAAGTAAGTGATTGGTTTGTAGTCCTCACTCCTCACAAAGCACTTTATGACCTTATACTCTAGGCAAGCCATTATTACTCCAACAGCATTTGATTTCCATCATATGGGGTATTTATCAGCATAAAAGCGTCATGTACGTAGCTTTGGAGGCCGCTTTCAGTAAAATGTTGCCGCGGATTTTGTTCCATGCCCGAAAACAAGCTGTGCACAGCAAAGCTAGTAAATACCTACCACCTTGCAGTCACAAAAATGGTGATAAATGCATTTGGAATATTGTATACAGTACTGTATATTGCAAGCAAACAGCTGCACAAAGCAAGTTTCTTTCAAAAGGTATTTGCCCTGTTCTGTTCCTGTTTGTTATCATCACACAAATTGTTAGAACTGACTCGCAACTATGCAATAATCCAAATTTCAAATGCACTTAGAATGAATAAAAATACTTTCCTTGCAACATCAGAGTAACAAACCACATCTTATCAAGCCAAGCTCTGTTGAAGACCCTTGGAGGGTTTTAATACAACACTACAAGACATATAGAACGCAAGGCTACTCACTATGGCATCAAGAAGCAATACGGCTCATCCGACGAAATCACTTTATTACCATGGGCTCATATATCAGATGCTAATCTCAGCGCGCTTCCCATTCGAGCTGTCTCGGATGATTCATATCACGTGGCGCGTTTTCATGGTTGAGCTAACATGTCCTGGTTTGACTGGCTACGTCGTGATTGCTGGACAACCAACATTTTCGAATATTAAAAAGTGAAGTGCTCCACGCTACTCCGTCTGGTAGGTTTGTGACCGAAAAATTTGAATTTATCGCGAATAAGATAATTTTTGGCAAAGTGCAGGAAGAACCATTGTTTCAACAATCACTAAATGTTTGTTCAAAACATCAAGAAATCAACTTTACCGTTGTTGAAGCATGAAACGTTTTTGAAAGCGTATGCACAAATATTAAGAGGCCTCTGGTAAAACAACAACTTGCCGTTTGCAGCTGTGCAAGAAAGAAATATTCTACATGACCGAACAACGCTTTCCTGACCGTTATGAAAGAAGTAGAACTCACAATAAAAAACAACCAATAGGAATAACTGACGCTGTCAAATGTGTTTTGGATGCGACAAGTCGCTTTGGCCTTGTTGCGAAGATCGCACGTCCGTTCTGAAAGCGAGAGCAGATCTTCATGAACCTAATGCCGACAACAGCATGAGATTGAAAGAAATCTCCGTGTAATTGTAAACCATCAAAGAACCACAAACGCAAATGCAGCCAAAATACTCTGTGCGTCCTCTCCGTAAAATCAATCAACACATAATTTGCCAATAGCTGGAAAGAAGAAACTTTGCTCGTCGTATGTTAAAAATATGATGGCGGACAACATGTCCTTGATGATGTTCTGTATTTCGGAACGTTTCAAATTAGCGCAAGTCGGAATCTGAGCCAAGCTAAGAAACACACGACTCTCGGTCAATTAAAAATTCACAAACGTATTTTGCACACAGATGATGCTTATTCACTATCATAGTAAATTGACCAATGAAAGTGAAAGTTCGAGAAGTTGTGCTAGCTGACCTGATTGCATAATTACGTGATATTCGTGTAAATTGTCATGGTCATAGGACAATTTCGCAAACAACCCCAGTGGCACTTGGCACCTTTAAAATTACATCGATTTTGTTGACATCAAAAACATTGCAAAATATTTCACAAATCAAATCGCTGAAGCTGATCATCCGAAAATTTCAAGAAATTGCAACCTCCATGCAGAAAGTATATTTTCAAAAAACGTACGAATTGAAAAACGCTTTGTTTTAGAGAACCTCATGAGAATGTAACAGCTGTAGTCTTATGTTTACTTTGTCTTCATTATTAGTTTTGGTTCGGGAACATTTAACGTCACATCACTATCGTTACTCGTCGTCTATGGATGAAAAAGGATTTTCGAAATGTTATATATTCATAACTTTCATGAGGCATAATTAACGTTGATCTTCAGTGCTTGCAAGTGCGTTTTCCTGTTTGAAATCCGATGCCACGTGCTCAAAGCAAAATATCATGACCACGGTTCGTCACTTGGCCCTCGTTTGCGTTTTGCAGAGGAAGCAATCTTATTGGTTGGTCGATCCTATAGCTTCAGATTACTTCTGATTGGTGTCACGCGTTTCCTTGTCCGCGAGCAACTGCTCTACCTACACTGTGAATACGATATTGTACCACAAGAAGCGAAACTGAGACAGCGCATAAAATCCTTTTACCGTATTGCCAGTTGCAAAAGTCGTTTCAACATGCTGCCTAAGCGTCAGAACGAGGGGCTGACTAGTTGCCACTTTTTCACTGCATTTTTAGTCCCTCGGTCTGAAGCACATCGTCTTCAAACGTTTGCTTTTGCTGCTTGACTTTGTTGATAAATGAAGGTCATTTTCATCTCAACCTAAGTGCATCACCATCGTTCATGCGACGGAGTAGGGTTGCCTTTACAAATTGTACAAAAACGATCTTCCAAGCCTGAATCACCACCCATGACGTCACCAAAAAGATAAAATCCACGAACCTCATTCCACCGCCCTATTGTGTATTCAGAGCCAACAGTAATTGTCGCAAAGCTGCATATACTCAACTAAGTCTTTACCAGCAAAGGTTCAAATGACCAAAACCTTGTTATCAGGCGTTTCGATTTTTTAATGAGTCGGGTCCAACATTTATCAGCGCTTGCATGCTTTTCTCTCAGCTGCTTTCACTGGCAGAAGACCCTCAGGTTTGGATCGGTGTGAACTTAAATCGTTTTAAGTAAATGTAATATTTGCAGACACAATTTAACAAAAATGTCATCACTACACTCCCCTCGCCCATGCCCTGTGTACAGCACAAACACTCAACCACGCTAAACAAGAACATAATTGCGCCATGGAGTTTGACGATAAAAATGATTTCCCACTGATCCAATGTTGATGCCGCTTTGATTGATGAAGGAGGGGAGCATCTTGTTGGTAGACCAGGAATGTTCACAATGCAAAGGAATGGAAAGTCAGCGTTACAGGAATTCACGTTTAATGGCAACAATGAGTGGTGGTATAATTAACAATGCTTCCGCAATTTGAAAGATTTAGATCTATTTTGTCGTAACAGAACCGTCAAATATGTTCAGCACTGCTGAAATGTTCGCAACATCAACCAAGTGAAGAAAACATTTTTTGAATAATGTGATAGCTTAAACCATGAAAAACTACCATACAACATTTCGATCAAAATCGGAAACTGCAATGATTTCTTGACAGACAACTGTTGAGGATTTATTGACGGTTTTGAC
>JGI24021J15306_10003378_pt1 | contig 17950 bp, 10 predicted proteins | sample Ectturendosymbi1_FD_15306 | JGI IMG/M metagenome (IMG submission 15306)
ACTTGACGTCCAGTAATAGGCGGTCGTCAACACCGTACTCTCGCAGCACTCCCGAAAGTTTTTTTCCGAGGCAGCTGTTCGTGTGTTTTTTCGATGGCGATAAAACATGCATTGACATCTTTGGCATACTCCCAAGACTTTTCGAATATTTATTGGAGAGTGAAAACTTGGTCTGTAGTGCTACCTACGGCCAGTGCGAAAACCCGCACTGGGTATCCTCAAGCTTTGTTCCATTATTTCGCACATATGTTTTCAAGGTAATTGGCATTTACTTTTCCAGGGAGGCTACGGAGAGAGATGCTCCGAAAGTTGTATTGTTAAACGACGCTATTGGTATGCTTGATGTCAGTGCCAGTTTCGCATATTGCAGTTTCGTTTCTCCATTATTGTCTTCCGTAAACGGTTTCAATTTGTTAATAATGGTTGTGAAAATAGAAGTATGGTCGTTAATTTGGCATTTTGTGTTGTGTTTCAGCTATGAAAATTTCAGAACTGGGCAAATTTTAAAGGCTGTGATTCCTACGGAAGAAGTTTTGTCATCATACACTCAAACTGGTCACATTGCTCATGTGAATCTCCGTGAACATCTTTTACCTTACAAAGGATTAATTGGACAGGTAACTGATCTGTGCAACTTTTGTCAAGATATTTCACTGATAAAGTTCAGGCTGTGAAATTCCTTATATTTTGACTCTTACGAATTGTCAAATAGTTGTCAGCTGGCAAACTCAAGTTATCTGAAAAATAATTAAATAAAATCAAAATTTCCTATGCACCGTGGTGTTCGAACCAGTTGGAAAACAAGCTCTTCCAGTCAAGATGTCTGAGGATAAATATAATTCGGATGTGTTGTTATGGCAACCCATACGTCAATCAATTTGGAGATTTAACCAACTTGTGCTGAAGGATCATCCATTAACATGTACTTGGTTGTCGTAAGCGGGCTCCTAGTGGCTTGCATCTTGGAAACATAAGATTAAAATTAGCAATAAACAAACATTTATACGGAGTGTAATGATATAGATTGTTCATCCTTAAGAGTTCTCCCGCGCACTGTCTCTTACCTGTGCTTAAAAGAGTTGGTGTTATGCTTTAAGGCGTTTGTTTTCTACTTGCCGAACGAATCAGTTTTTATTCCTAGGTATTATTGGACAAAATTCCAACCGCAAAAACTGTTGTGAACAAACCACAGATAATAGAAAATGAATTCAGAAACTTCGAACTCGAGCTTATAGCTGGTGAAGAGGACTACATAGTAACTACTGTGGAATACGGGTTAAAATTCAAGTTTGATTTTTCTAAGGTAGGACCTACGTATGGCTTGAATGTAGGAACTTCAGTGATGAAGAAGTTACCCTGCCATTACTACAACGGCAATAATCGCTTTAAACGACAAAGCCAACTTGCTGAAAACTGTTTTGTTCTTTGCTGTGTCAAGTCTCATGTTGGCATGCGTCGGTCAGAATATACATTCGACTATTCCCACAAACTTTTAATGATGATTCGTAAGTCGCTTAAGTATAAAAGGCGTAGAGCTTACTTGGCACTGTGTGTGTCTAATAATGTCTATAAATATTTCATCGCTATGTTCAGACAGCACCATTTCACGCTGTGTGGTCTCAACCAGTGGATGACGCTCGCGCACGTGATTTGATCGTCTTTTTTCAAAACAGTTTTTACGCTTCGCTGTTTCAACGAATTTTAAAAATATGATTTTATTTTGTGTGAAATTGGAAAGTTCGCACTGCATTGTGCTGATGTTCTCTTAGTGTTTTTTTCTGTGGATAGAAAACGTTTTTATTTGTTTTTTATAAAACTGCCGGTAAAAAATGTATGTATCGTCTTCGATGTAGCTTCAGTGAGCTTTCATAATATGACTGATTTTTGTTATAAAAGCGTTAGTTCTGTCAAATAAGCGTTTCTTTTGTCAACAAAATTTTCAAAAATTTTTGCTCCCACATAGGTTTTTTGGAACAGTAGATTGAGCACCGAACATCGCCGGCTTGTGGATGTGATTGAAAAAGACGATGTCGTTTTTGATGTCTGCGCCGGAGTCGGACCTTTTGCTGTCCCTGCCGCGAAGAAAGGTGTGTAATTATATTATGAGGGCAAATCTTTATTGACCTGCAAACTGAATAATTGACTTTGTTGACCTAACGCAGAATTGATGAAATAATTTAATGTTTCATGAGTTGTCTACTAGAACGAACGCTGAATCAACGAGAAAACAATTCTCAACACAACGTTATACGTTCGCGTCTGTATAAGCAGCGGACTCCAGAATCCACAGCATGTAACATTCACCAGGTCCAATATTATCACGTCACACAGGTTCAACGTGTATTGTCAGACGCAGGGTGAGCGTGGGGCAAAAAAAGTGAACTGTCTCCCAAACTCGGTTGTTGACTCCCCACGTAAGGTATTTGCTCCTTTGCACCAGGTTCAGAATCTCTGGACTATATAATTTTAATGTACCAAAGTAGAGAAACTGCACGCAGCACTCGAAATGCTAGTTCCTACTTTGTACTGTGTAGATTTTGGTTCTCTAACTTCTCTCACGAGAGGATCGGCACAAGTATAAACCCTTTTCGCTGCACTATCGCGCAGGTGCTATGAATGTTAGAAACGCAATTGACGCCTTTGCTGGCAAAAGGACAGATGTTGAGGCATTGGTGAAACGATTGTTTCCTACTCGCTACATACTGAAATCTGTACACACTGAAGAATCATTTATATACAGCTTTAACTACGTTGCTAACTTTGTGTGCGGTTTTTGCTTAACCAGTGTTAACGTAACCAACTGCTCTGCTATTCTACATTTTCATAACGTCATATGGCATGTAACAACTCATTCATCTCTTGTTGTGCCGCGGATTCGACAAAGCTGCTTTAAATCTTGAGCAGAGCGTTTGTTCAAACACAATCGGTTCATAAAACTTAAGCGTTTAAACAGTGTTGCGAACTCCACGCAAAGCAAATATAATAAATTGTATTTCAAAATATACGAAATATGTTTACCTTTCACAACACACGAAAAACCAAACTATATAGCAAGCTTTCACTGCATAACTCAAGCTTGTGCTAACAACTCACAAAACCCTTATCACATATCACAGTTGAGGCAAGCCACTATGATTTTTCCCACAGAGGGTTGAGTTTAAACAGGCAGTGACTGTCGCACAGTACAGGCTGTCGAAGATGATGCCCCCTTACTTTAATAACTTCCCAACACACTAAAAAGTTTATAAAGCGGTCACGTTCTTTGTTCATCCCCATTTGAGGCGTTTAGTCCCCATAATATTTCTTTTGGCGCCAACACAGTTGTCACAAGTGGAACAAAGTCCGTTGCAAATTAGGAAGTGGTTTAAACACAAGGAAAAAATTTAAATGAGAGCCTGGCACCACAGATTTACTTTGGCGATAAGCTTGAACTCAGCGAATGGAAAAACAAGCAGGTCGGCAGAAAGAAAAAAACGAACTGTTCAACTGCAGTGTATAGTTCAACAACCATAGTCATTCCTAGTGTTGATCATGCTAAGATCACAGGTTTCAAATAAAACAAATCTATTAAGTGTCATTGACTTGTTTTCTTTGTGCGTGAAATATACCATTGTATACTCTGCACAGATATGTAAACAGGCCTCATTTTGAAGTCCGAACCTGGCTCGAGCTGGACATATATTTTTAAAGCCCGATTTGGGCCCGAAAGCCAAAATTTTATTGAAGATTTAATTACCTCGATTGCTTCAACAGTAACCGGCGATAAAAGTATCCGAAAAACTGTGACAAACTTAAGTCCGAACCTTGCCCGAAACCCGGCCCCACCCGAAATACCCGGCCCGTGTTACAACTCCGCTTAGCAACAGCACCTACTGTGTATACAATAAGAACATTCAACTTCACTTTTCACTCCACAACTCAATTAATCAAGGCATAAAGATTAATGATCTACTGTGCAGCAATGGTTCTCAAACATTTTTGCCCATGCCCTACCTAATGACTTCTAAAATCCTGATTGCCCCCCTTGAAGTGATGTATAAATCTTATGATTTAAGAACTGAACTCCGTTTCAGCTAAGAAGCTTAAAACGCAAATACTTTGGTTTAAACGAGCTTCCAAAAAGCACAGCATACATGAGAAATAAAATGAAATAAAAATTCAATTCGAAAATTTGGACTCAGACCTCGTCAGTCGGCCTCGATGGCCCCTTAAAAATCAAATTGCCCCTTGTTAAGCGTACGCACCGCGCTGGGAACCACTGATCTACAATATGTGCACGAAAATTTTATGCTCAAGGTGATAGCTAACCTGAAAGAAATATGATAATTACTTCAGTATCTGAAATTTATCTAGTTCATCACCATTGTTTTCGGACACATCAACAGCAAAGTTTCAACATTTCTTTGGTCCATTGCAAATCGTTACAACTGCCACGTTTGATTATCAGGTTGTGTCAGGTAACTACCAGGCGATAGTACAATATCTATAGATCGATGACAAAACCGACTTCAATGCCTTAATAGTGCAGTGAATAGTGACAGCAGTTGCAGTGTATATAGTTGTTTTTTTTAATGAATTTGTTGCATATTTCACCTAAAAGAGAAGTTTAGAATTTGGCGTATGTCATACAAACTGGTAACTGCAAAATCTACCAGAAATATACCAAACAAAATATACCAAAGGGCTTCAAAATACGCTGTATTCTCGATATATGTCATGTNAATATGTCAGTTGGCAATACTATTAGTGCATCGTCNTCGACAAGTCTCGAATCATCACTGAGTTCATAATCACGACGGGAGTAATGTGTTAAACCTACTTGTCGCAGCTATTCCATCGCAACACAGTCGCACATAATTTCGTCTTTGTTGAACTGTTGTATCACAATCGCTCAATTGTGACACGAGGTTCTAATCTGTACTAAAAAATCGGCAAGATTGCAAACTGGGGCAAAAGTTATTGATCATCAGTTTTTCTCGCCAGTACAAAAGAAACGTATGACCAACGGTGTTGTTTATGAAACATGTTACCCGAAAATTAAAAAATGGTTTTTTATTGGCCTACTAGATCAAGAATCTGAAACCTGTTTTTTCCGGAACTCTTATCAAAAGCCACGCCGCGAAAAGTTACTGGCAAAAACTTGACTTTGTGGACAAAACTTGCCCTAGTAGTTGTTTTGAAAGACATGCAATTTTTCTCCCGCCTTGGGTCACGCTCTCGTTCTTTTCACCATCTTCCTCAGCATCTGGTGCTGCGTAACCTAGTCTAAGGAAATATCCTACTGTAATTGGTCTTGCTGATAATGATTAGATGAGACTGACTGCAACTATCTTTGAGTGGTTTCTGAAAATGTTGGCAGACATCGAATTTTTTCCTCGAACTGTGTCGTACATATCGTCCATTTTTAATATTGGTATAACGATGGCGTGTTGCCGTTTTATGTGAAAACAAAATTACACTTAAACTTTTTGCAGGTTGTCATGTTTTCGCCAACGATCTCAATCCTGAATCCTACAAGTGGTTGGTTCATAACGCTAAATTAAACAAAACGGAATTAAAAGCGTTTTGCATGGATGGAAGAGAGTTCTTAGTCAAAGAGCTGAAAGCCTTCCTGTTGGAAAAGTAAGTTTAAGCTGTAGATTTCAAATTGTGACCATTGAAACTTATTGACGTTACTGTGTACACTAATACCCCCTTATCGGAAGTATCAGGTACGCAGAGAAAACGCGTTAACGTTGCACTTCACTTTGATGCAAAGCCCTTGGCTCGTTCGAAGAATTGCAGTGTTCACGCGAAAACATCACAACTGCTTCTACAACTTTAAGCGTAGTGTAATTACTTGGATAGTATTGCACTCAACTGAGATCATTGCGAAAGTAACTCTCGGTAGTTCTTCGCTTTGTTCGTGCGGGTTTGGCATCTTTTTCTTTTGTATATTTATGTTATCCCTTGGTTCTCACTGACTAATAAAATCCATTCGATCTCTCATTTATCACAAGTTGCGTTTATCACAGTCAGAACCCCAAGCTTCAGGTGCATGTCATAATGAATTTACCGGCGATTGCTGTTGAGTTTTTGGATGCATTCAATGGCATGCTTGACAAAAGCATTGGAAAAAGCAAGTAAGATGTGATTACTATTTCTGCTCTTAAACATTGTTATTGACATGAAGAAAGATTACAACTTACATTTCGTTTGCGCCAAAGCTGAATCACAAAGTTGTAATGTTGTGTGTCGCTCACGCCCCTTATTCGCGAGGGCCTTGGGCACGAGGGCGATGCAATCTTTCCCCAAACTTTGTTCCTAACACTCTGAGGAAACCGCGAAATTAAGCACAACAAAATAATTTTTAAGCTGAAAAGCCAGTTTTGAAAAAACGTGTCTGACACTTATTGATGCGCGCCTTTTCCATTTACAACCCTTTAGGCATGGTGCATTTCAATCAAGAGTTTTGCTGCTTGTGTTGAACTCACCTGCTGGTTAAGCGCGAAAAGGAGTTACATCTCTTTTGGTATGCGTGACAGAATCTCTCAATGTGCAGCGCCCGTGCACACATTCATTATCATTCTGTTGCTGAACGTTTTTTGTGCCCAATTAACTTTGCAAGTTTTTTTCTGCAACCACCATGACAATAGGTAGTGATGTTGAAGGCTCATGTCGTGTTTTCGGATGAATCTAGACATTTTCTGTAGAGAATGTCGCGACTCAAGTCTTTTTTTCGGTAAGACTCCACTCGAGTTGGCACTTGCTGAGTAATGTATTTCAGTGGAGAACCTTTTTTGCAAAAACCAAACTTTTCCGACAAAATTTGAAAAATTTTAGCCGAATTTCATGCGAAAACTACAATTATTCTCCCGCGTTCCAGGCCTAAAACCTCTACATTACCCGTCCTTGTTTAAAATTATTTGGCTCTAACGACACGATGCACGTCGCAACTCGACTCGGACTCGAAGCTACATCGTGTATGACTCGAATAGACTCGAAGTAGATTGCGAATTGCTTGAACTCGGCTGTGTGATGGCTCGAGCACTCGATTTCCAGGTTCATGATTTGCACCCATTTGTGGCAAAATCCGTTTGTACATCAGAGGTGGAACCCCCTGTGAGTGCGGTCTGCCTTGTCGTAACAACTTCATGGAGGGCGAAGTGCGTGCTGTTGAGACATTGTCATCCTCTGCATCGCCTTAAATCTTTTCCGAGGCGTTGTGTGTGCGGTATTGTACATTGTTCGCATGTACTGTAAACTTGTGCTCATTTTTACACGCGTAGCGACTCGTCAAAAACATGACGGCATCCGCCAAGTCGTAGCCAGTACAGCAATGTGGTAAAGTGTTTTCTTTGTTTCAGTGAATCCATCGCAAACAATGATGTGAGAAAGGAATGGCAGAAACGACAAGATATTCTACCGAACATTAACATACACTGTCACAGCTTTGCTCCAGCTGAAGGCGGCTCAGGTACAAATGTTAGCATACTGGTACTATCCAGAAGTGTCAGTTGGTGCATGTTTCTATGGCAGCTTTTCTTGTATGTACGCTATAACCATGCAGCATTTAGTTATTGATATACTTGCAGACGAATTGAAGAAGCGGACGTGTCAACACCTGGGTTGCCAGCTGCCTCAAGATGCCACCTTCCATTTTGTTCGGAAAGTTTCTCCGAACAAACTGATGTTTTGCGTTTCCTTTGTTTTGCCGAAAGCAGTGCTGTTTGAGAAAACATCGCGTGAGGTTGATAGCACATTTGCGGATGAACCTCCTAAAAAGCGGTTAAAACCGTGATCGGAAGGAAAAAAAACTTCTACCGCCAGTGAGCTGCCAGGTCTGTTTTGACGTGTCCCAAGCGCCTCGCTCACTTTCGGGTCGAGGAACAGATGGGTGGTGTTGATGGGAAACATTTCGTGGAGCCGGTAAATCGAGCTCATGTTTTGACGAAGGGGATTTTTTTCGGAATTGTTGCGGAATGGCATCGTGTTGCAACAGCTCTGTGCAATTGATTGTTTGTTTCATATGACTCAGCTGATTTACAGACACGATACATGAAGCCATCATGCAAAAAAGTAACCAACTGTTAGTAGAGATTAGATTAAATGAAAACACATTCGCAAGAGAATCGATCAATGTAAACAAAGGTTGTCTCTGTGTCAGATAGGCTTGGTAAAGGAAAGGACTGTATGTGTCTATTGCCCGTAAGATGTTGTCCAGATCCTTTTCCTGTGAAACATGCGTGTTTGATGCTTATTTGAGCTGCACGGCGATAGAACTGCGTATCTTCGTCACAGTCAGAGACAAATTATGTAGTTTTTGTATGGCCAGTGATATTTTCGCCCAAGACTGGCTTTGCGGCTTCCTCAATGGAGTTTCGAATTCCGCAGTGAAAACTTCCGCTCGGTTTAAATTTCATAATGACGAAGACAGATGTTATTCATTTTTGTGGATTAGGCGTTTGAGATACTTTTACTTTAAGGAATGCTAAATCTCGAAATGATTTTCGCTGAGCAAATTCTCTTGCGACATTGATGTGTTGCACAGAATATCCTTTCCAGATGATATGTAGGATATTTGTTGGTATCATTATATCGTTACCGATCATTTACGAAGCCTTGGTAGTTATTTGAACTGCTTTGCGTGATCGTTGGATTTGCCCAATTTGGTTAATCGGAATGAGCCTGAGTAAATGCAAATCTCACCAATTTTTTTCATGAATTTGCACCGTTTACTGTTCTGTACAGTACACTTTCCTCATGCTGGAAAAGTTTCAGCTCTTTCATCCATTTCATGTTTTGTGGAAAACAGTTTTCTAATTGGTTGCGTGCTTCCTTTTTGCTGATTCGCCGAAGAAGACATTCACTTTTTTACCTGTATCTCTAACCCCAAATCTAGACCAGGATGTTAAACGCTGTGTATCATTTGTTCACTGTTTTCTGCTACTACAGGTGTCATACAGTGTACTTGTGATACACCAGTGACACACTGAATATGATTTCTTGAAAGCTTAACGATATTGTTTTGCATCGTTAAACTTCCAGTTCGAGCGCATCTTGTAGAAAGCAGTCGAAACCTCCAGGGCGTTTGTGCATGTTTTGCAGTGGGTTCGGTTGGGCGATCAAGCTTGCTACACGCATCACAAGTGTTTTACTCAATAATGGTGTTTTTCAGGCGAGACTAGGTAGGTTTTGTTATTCTGTATAAAGTTATACCTTATCCGAAATACAAAAACACCGGAGTATGTTTGGCAGCTTTCTTCATATAAGTGAGTACAAGTTTGGAAGTTGTGTACGTTTTGATTTTAATTGCAAACATGATTTTTATACGGTGAATTGCAATTGGCTATCACTTAAGCTGCCGATTGAGAGCGCATGATCTACATGTCCCAGACAAAGGGTTACTTTTGGGATTTAATTTCAACGCTAACTCGTTGTAGTAGATAAAGAAATTACCAGTTTTAACCTGAAACGTTTCGCGAATGATGTGATCTCCAGACAATCTTTCTTTGACTGCCGTAATGCTGTCACCGTTCCCAGCATCATCTCGGCATACAAAACTTGCATCTTTTACGTAGCTCTTGATAACGTACGTGGTATTCCCCCCCTCAGACAGATAAAAAGATAACGAGTCAGGAAATTTCAACATTTCAGTTTACTACGATGTCGCTGATGTAGTTAAAGCGCCAGTTAACGAACGGGCGAAATAATTTTTCTCAATATAACGTAAGCTGTTTTTTTCCAAGTTGCATTCCTCTCTGTAACTCGCGATTCTATGAAACATAAACAGAGTTTTTACTTTGAAATCCACTTTCGTACAGTTGTACCACAATTTCTGCAAAATGATTATTATCATAGCATTTCTCTCTACATCCGTTACCTTATATCACTTGTTCGCACGACACGCTTTCGTTAATCGTTGTGACAACAATGGCAAAAACTGAACGATGGTTGCAGAGTTACCACTTTCCCATTAACTGCTGATAAGCTGTTGTTTTTCTAGTAGTTAGGTGCATGTCATTCCATCAGCTTAACATTGACTGTAACAAGTCACATCTTCCATTTTAATAGTTCTTACACCACTTCTTTTTAGCATTACATCGCCTATTATATCGTACAGAAAACCTGATAAGAAGCAGCATATTTGTGTCTATAAACATCGCGGGAAGCGAATGATACTAAATTTCGAAGTATAGTGACTTTTTTTACACGTTTTCCTGGCAATATGCGTTCACATCGTCAACTAACTTTGCATTCATGCTTGGCGGTTTTAGCTTCAAATGAAGCTCTGCACATGTGTGAAGAATACGTGGAAATGCCAAGAATTGCAGTGTTTTCCAGATAAAAAAGGGCTCGCCTGTCACGAACTGTTTGTTTTCAGTGGGTGTAGAAAATAAAAATATACTTCGGGGATTTGTTGTTGAACCGTGTAAAAATACTGATGCATTTGCTTCAGTGTGTGAGTAACCTCGAAAAAAACTTAAAAGATATATTATTTTTTAAATTGTACTCATTGGCCAGACGGTTACCATTNTGACCTTCGTCGTCTGATCTGTCGAGCATTTTTGCAAATGATTTTGTTCGTGAAGTGATTAAAAAAATCAGTNAACGTATAAAATCTCGTAACATAAGTTTCTCTTGTTGCAGCTACTCNCTGTCGTTGTTTTCGTTGTCGCCAAACCAGAAAAGATCTTGAAAGTTTTGGATCCGTTGCTTTTTGTATTGTTTATTTTTGCAGCAGCGTTTTCTTATCCAATCGTTATTTTTGACGACACACGGTTGATGTTTGTTGCTCAACACTGCTCTTTGCCCGATTGCATTGTGTCATGTCAAAACGTGTTCTTCCAAAAACTGAACCCCAGCTCCTTTCCGCTGTTAAGCTTTAGTTTTGTTGCTTCATTCACCGACAGCGCGTTGTTTAGGACAAACTCGCATCAATCCCACCCAAATATTTTGTGCAACTTCGCAGAACTTAGTTACTTACGCAGGAACGTGGTAACGCAAATATGGCACTGAGCCTTTTAACTCGAATCAAGTGTTTTGTACAAATACGAAGCTTCTCAACGCAAGCAACAAAAGAATTGTGGGAGCTTTCTACTTACAAGTGAGGAATGTAAACGCGTCGGAGAAAAAGAGTTGGTAGTTAATAAATATGCTGTATATTAGCAATGAGCATAGTTTTGTGATGTGTATATAGCGTTCCACGGAGATTTAAATAACCTGTGATTTACTTCACTTGCAGATATTTTCTTCCGTTCCAAACAAGGTTCAAGGACAATGATGCCTATGGTCATATTAGCTACTCTGTGTAATACTCTCTTGTCGGATTGTTGACAACCAATTACTTCGCCAGGTATTGTTTATGCTGCACATTACGAGAAAGCTGCCTTTTGAGAAAATATGTATAAGCTACAATCTATGCGCCCTGAATAGCTATAGGTGGGTTGCACAACGCGATTTTGTGCCAAAGCGAAACCTCTGCAATGTGCTAAAGCTTGTGATCGCCAGAGCAACTTCATACAGTCGAGCGCGCTTTCAGTTGCGAATGTGCCCATACAGGTGTAATAACACCTTCTCGACAACGTTTCGCTTCTTTTTTCGTATTTGCAACAGTAGGCAGTCGCGTTTTCAGATATTATAACATTTCAACTGATGTTTTCATAAGTAATTTCTAGCAGTGCGCACATTTTGGTTCTGCTTGTGTTTTTCTTCAGAAGTTGAAAAAAGTTTTTGCTAAACCGAAGTTTATCTTGAAACTTTCACCAATATCCGGCCACTTTTTGCTAATGAAGCAACTACGGTTAATTAAACACGGCACAACGCCGCATGTCGACTTGCCGTTTATGTTCAAGCNCATTGTACTATCGTATTCTTTATACACATGGGCGTCGGAAGGATTTTTTCCAGGGAGGGCAATAGNGGATTTTTCCAGAGGTAGTCAATAATGTTTTTTTCCAGGGGGAGGCAAAATTGGTGAAATTTAATTTTTCTCTCTCGGAACTGAGAAAACAACCTTATTTTGCTAAAAATGTAATTGTAAAATGTCAAATTTTAGAAGTCGTGGGAGAGCAAGCCTTCCTTCCGACGCCCATGCTTATACAATAAATCCGTAAAGTTTTGCAAAAGTATGTCAAGTGTATTTCTAGCCAGCTCACAGTTCTACTAGATTTTAATTTACGACTGTGTATAATTTGCAAAGCGTTGAGGATGTTTTAATCCTTCGCGATTTCCTTTCCGTTGATCTCACCGACTTCGTAATACTTGTAGACGCTGCGACGGGAACGCGTACAAGCAATTTACTGTCGAGGCGAATTGCAAATGCAAGTATGTTTAAACGTATTAGATATTTTAATTCTTTTTTTTTAATTGCTGCACACACGTGTCTTTACGCTGCACCACGTACTTCCTAGAATCAAAACTGACGTGACAGGATTTTAAAAATTACGGTGCCCGCCTACAGCAAATGATTGTAGTTACTGTTTAAAGCAATGCGTTGATGCAAAAATTTCGTAAAAATACCAGTTTTGCCTGCAGCTGCGCCTTGTTGGTGCACATGCAGGTGGTTATTAGCCGTAGCAGTGGTTTGCTGCCGATAAAGTCTCTTCATCTGTATTTGAAGTGAATCTATCAATTCAAACCATCAAAATCATATTCACGTGTGCTTTTGCTTTATGCGTATGATCAAGTTCCTGTCCTAGTCCTTTGATTGTTTTTCTTTATTTTTGGCACTTTCTGCATTGGCGTTTTTCCTGCAATTGGTTTAGAAAAAATTGTCTAAAACAGTGGTTCCCAAACATTTTTATCTGCAACACACTGCAAAGTTATTTTAAGTGGACAAGGAACCCCTGCCAGATCTACCAAGTAAACATAAACGCTTTTTTCACCCAAATTGCCGTTATTAAGGTTTTGTGCTGTAAACAAAATTATGCACAATAAAAGTAACCACAAAGCAAGCTGGATCAAGTGATATAGCGGCCGCCACACGCCCGAGGGTTAAAGGACATATCAGCAGTTTTTTATTAAAACTGGAAAGTATAGCTCGCGGAACCCTTTAGATTTGTCTATGGAATCCATGGGTTCCGCGGAACCCACTTTGGGAAACGCTGGTCTAAACTATTCTCAATGCAAGAAAGACTATTCCCTAGTTTCAAATTTATCCAAAGGACTTCACAAAGCAATGATAATTGTTTTTGTCTTCCTTTACCTCTTTCTTTTTCACAGGTCTTCACTCCGTTACCCTGAAATCGCAATCGGTGGACTAGGCGTGACAAAAATAGGAAAGTCCAGCGTAATTTCCAAAATTGGGTTTTTCAAACCGAAGCAGCTGTGCGGTGTTGATCCCATAAAAGAATCTGGGCTCAGTCTTCTTGGATCATTTGCTGACGATATAAACTTGCCTGCTATTCAAGAGTCGTACGTAAATGAAGCGGTTGCGTTGGTTCATATTGTCCAAGTGTGTGTTGACCCCATTACCGAGAAGCCAGTTGCTGGTCTACCTGAGGTCGCTGTTGAGTCGTTGAAGAAAATCTTGGTTGGTTAATATCAGTGATCGTCGAAACTCACCACATACTGGGATGATTGTTGGTTCGATTGCGAAACCGCAGGTGTTGCGATGAAGTCGCAGTAATGATTTGTAATTATTGTTCTGCAACAAATTTGAGTGTAACGAAGTTCACCGGAACTTGATAGTCGTTACAATGCTTCCAGTTTTGGCAGAGTCTTTTAACATCGCACTTTAACAATACTCTATTTCCTTTCAATCACGAACTTTCTGTGGAAAAATCGAGTTCTGTTTTCTAGAGATTTCATTACTAAGTGCACATTAAGAAACTGCATGCTGGCATGTGCAGCCGGTTTTTGTGCTTTGCTGAATTTTAGAACTTTCAAATTGTAACGTCGGCTATGCATTATAAAAAGCAGAATTTCCTTTTTTAGCAACAAGTAAAAATTTTTTTCGCAACTTTGGTTTGATGTGTGGATGACGGAAACCACGTGCTCTGAGATGCGTTGTGTGTAGCAAACACAAACATATATTTCGATAACGTTGCTTGCTTTTGTAAAAGTGATCTGCTGCTCTGGCGCTCTTGATTATTTGTGCAATATCTTGTAATCAAACGTGTGTTGTGTTTCGCCAATAGTTGCAAATTGCCAACCCGTTTGTACATCCGATGCTTTCGTATTGCTTATTTTTTGAAGGTATATCGACGTTTAATAGCAGTGTTGTTACGTTTACTGTGTGTCTAGGGAAATCACTTTTGCCACGAATTCGTTAGGAACAACAAAAGCACGTTTTGACAGGTTTCGTGTAAGTCTAATAAAGAAGTTAACAACTTGCATCGTCGTTTGATGCACAGTGCACTGTACTGGGTCTAAGTGGTTTTGGGTGGGACGCCAGACTACTATCGAGACAAAAAGTGGTGAGTTTAGGAAAGACTCTCATATAAGTTTGTAATGAGCTCATTGACTTTTCAATGAATGGTCATTGAAGGGAGAAACTCACGTGACTGATAAGGCTTTGCACCACTACGTCACAATTTTTCCCGCTTTTTTCTTATTTTCTTACAGCGCCCTTCTCCCTACTGGCTGCAGAAACTTGCGGCAGGCACACTAAACTTCATATTTACTTGTACTGGTGATGGTAGCGGTGGTTACCGAAACGTTTACGATGGCTCTGACAACTCTGGCTTTGATCGTAATTTTTATCAATTTATATCATCGAAAGAGAGAAGGGTTATGGGCACAGCTTCTCAACATCCTTAAACCGGTTAAAACATTTTTAGGTCCATTAACTACAAAAAAAATCACTGACTTCTGAAAAAATATTTGATATTTGAACTTTTGAATTAAATCAATCTTTCGGCCAAAGAAATTTTTTTGAAATACAGTGGCAAAGGATTTAGTATATTGATAATTTACAGAAACTATGTACAGCAGTCCATCTCTGGTAACACAATGGGCCCCGAGTGTAATTCGATTAAATGTCGTAATTGTCATTTTTGTTGACCCACTTCACTAATTTACAGAAGTCCTGATGCACGGGGCATTCTCGTCCGTTCTCTTGGTGGAAATGTGTAACATTTTCCATTTATTTTAATGTCCTGGCTTTTACGTAGCTAGTCTCCGCAAACGCGACCAAGTGAATCTATCAGCAAATTTTTTTAATAGGAAATCGATTTCACGTGACACTGCGTATCATCCGTCCTGAGAATAAGATTTGGTAGCCAAGAATCATTACGGGTTCACTACTGTAAGAGAGATGAAGTATACTTCACAACACTGCTGTGACAAAACAATGGGCGGCAAAATGGTCTTATATCGCGAATGCGGTTTTCTGAATTGTACAAAATCATGGTGAATAAAGGTAATTTTTGTAGGTTTTAGGGGGGCGATGCGCCCGTGGAATGCGAAGTACAGCATTACGTGAAATCGATGTTCTATCAAAATTTTTTCTGATGAGTTCACTTGGAAATGAGTGACAGTAAGCGACAGGGAACGTGAAAGTTAAAATAAAAATGCCGGCTGGTGACAGTGTATATAACAACGCAATAAAATAGTGAAAAAACTGCATGGAAAAACGCACAAAACGTTACTGTGGAAAGTAAAGCAGTAAATAGTGTGAACGTATGCGGTAAACAGCGATCAATAATGCGATAAATGCACACAGCAGACAGAGAAAAGCCACTCCCACACAAACTCTGCCGTTTCACGTCAAGTTTATGTAGCCTGCATACCCTGCTAGTTCAGCATCTATATGGTGAATTTTTTCAACATATGTTTTGGTATGGTCCAACATCAGAAAGAGTTTGGATGTAGAGAAGGTAGAAAAAATGGTTAAAATATACGGATTTTACAGAGCTGAAGAAGATAACCAGTAGAATTTTCTCAAACTGTTCGAATTATTCTCTATTTTTCAAGTCCTTCAAATTTCGTTGCTGTTCGTTTTGTTTCAATAAAAAATGTACACTTAACTGTACAGTGTGCTACTTATTTTACTTTTAACTTCATAGTACATTTTTCAAAGGAAAAGAAAAGAGTGGGAATTTGGTGGGTTTTATTGGTTGTATTAAGCGAGCTTTTTTAAAAACGCCTGGGTAGTTTTTTTGGTTGGGTCCAATTACATCAACCCTGGAGATAATTATGGACCTTTAATGATTTTCTGAGTCAAACTTCAAAACTGTCCTATTTCAACGTGCTTGATTTAGCTGATTTTATGATGTATCAGTAGTTTCCCGCTTCGTTTTTTGTGCTAATGCCGTCACACACCTATGCTTGCAATATGTGCTGCGTTTCGAGCTTGGTCATTAATTGGCAGTTCAGCCGGATTGATCATAACGGCACACACAAGCCCGTATCTGTTCTGCCCCCCACTAGTTGTACATATAACAGCCACATAAAAAACGAAAATTTTCTTGTGCGCATTCTCAATTATTGTTCATGCGCATTCTTAATTATTGTGTAGTTTACAAATTTTAAACTGTCAACCCAGGGTGTCCGCCATCCCGTGGCGTAACTAACGGGGGGCAGAGGTGCGTGCCGCCCCCCTGTCAGGCCAAATGTAAAAATGGGCCCCCCTATTAGCCTGTATTTTGGTATTTGGTTTGCTTTAGATTTTTGTAGGATTTTGTTTTTAGCATTTTTCAAAGATTTCTCGGAGTGTTTTCGGGTGTTAGTACAGACGAATCCAGTTAATCGCATAACCAATTTGCGAAGATTTTTTGTATGTGTTTAAACGGAACGTGCGATTATCCGTATCAGACAAATATCCGCAAGTTTACCGCCTAACGACACAGGGGGCTCAAAATTCAGTCCCGTCGCCACGGAGTCTTTTGTGGGCTTGTCCCCCCAAACAAAGTTTCAACCACCAAATTGAAATGTGAATCACTAGAAATCACTGTAGTTTTTATCAATCGGTATTCTGTTTTTTCCTGTAATTTATAGAAAGAGCAGTACTTGCCTCTGTTACCTAGAATAACATGATCCACTGATTATTTTTGGTACATTTATGAGGTAAGAAACGTATTTGAGGTTTGAGCCTAAAGCGTCACCATTCATTGCCTGGAGTGTTCAACGTGAAGCAGGGTGCCAATTTGGCTTTTTTGAAGCCAGATTTTGAAATTCTTAATTTTTTTAACGCGCTCGGCTTTTTTTGAAAATAAAAAAAAAACAGACAAAATCTGGATTTTTCAGTCGGAAAAGCTTGACTCTGGCAAAACATTGTCTGAGCTGCATATTCATTGCAAATCTCTTCTGACGAGAGTCTATGACCATGCAGGGTGCAAAGAATATTGCAAAAGGTTTTACTGTTGCCCTGAAAATGTTCGATGTGATAAGAAACAAATATACGACCATGTACTAAAATTACGGTAAAAGAAAATGCCTGTAAAGATTAGAATTGTGCTATATCGATGTTTCTGATGAGTTTTAATATCTATTTTGTGTTTGGTTATGCATGTTCTATGTGTATATGTCTTAAGACTGCTATGGCTTTTTTTGGGACAAGGTCTGGATTTTTTAGTGAAGGCAGGTTGTCAACCCTGACGTGAAGCTAGCCCATATGCCTAGTTGTATATGTCCAGAAGTCAGACTTACACCTGATTAACGTATTTTGTGTAGTGATTGTTGTCAAAAAATGTATTATGGCTAGCTCAGGCAGTCTTCTCGTATTTCGTACTGGATAGCAGCAAGATACCTTTGGTGCTTACGACCCAAGTTACACATCTGCGCAGCCTGATGCAGTTCAGACAGCCAGATAGAGTTAATAGTGTAGTTAGAACAGTTTATTTAGCAATCACTGCTAATCTTGTCCCCAGTGGCGATTCTGGAATGAAAAAAGTGGGGGGACCACTGCGGGGCCAAGGAAAAATCAGGGGGGGCAACAAAAATATCTATCTTGCATGGCGATTTTTCATTGTTTTGAAGATTAAGTTGCTATGATTAACCCTATCAAACCCAACATAGGCTTGTGAAT
>JGI24021J15306_10003379_pt1 | contig 17949 bp, 14 predicted proteins | sample Ectturendosymbi1_FD_15306 | JGI IMG/M metagenome (IMG submission 15306)
TATTTAATGATATCCACAAGCCTATGTTGGGTTTGATAGGGTTAATCACAGCAACTTAATCTTCAAAACAATGAAAATCACCATGAAAGATAGACATTTATGTTGGCCCCCCTACTTTTTCCTTGGCCCCGCAATGGTCCCCCCACTTTTTTCATGCAGAATCGCCACTGCCAAAGCCCCCCGTGGCGACGGGACTGGTTGGACCCCAAATGTACGTCACAAAAGTGGATCACCTTTGGAACAAAATGTGCGGTAGTTTAAGTCAGGGCTTCTCAAGCTATGGGTGGCGACCCCATTTGCGGTAGCGAAGTGTAATTTTGGGATCGCGAAACAAATTGGCTTGACAAATCACATATAAAAGTTTTTGTAAACTTTATAAGAAAATTAAAAGTTGGTCTGCAGTAAATCTTTTCTGCTGCATTTTAGGGGTAATTTCGCGTTTCATGCTGTCAGTTGTTTACTAGGATATCTTCCTGAGTTATCAAATACTAATTAACCAAGAACAACAAGTTATGCTTTTGTACGTCATGATTGTTTTAAGGTACAGACCGATATTGATCTTGTTGCATTAATTCCAGCACGAAGGCATGCTTGTGTTCAGAACTCTAGGTCTAGGGTAACTGCTTTGGGAGCACACTGAGTAGTAAGACTAAAGTTGAAAGCTTCATCACAGTTTCAGAAATACTTTGGAGTTTGATTCAGGAAAAGTTAGATCCGCAAACCATGCACAATTGAAATTTCAGGAGCCCACACGCCTGCCATCATAAGCCCACGATGAATTTACAGAGTTATTTAAACGACAAAAGTTTGCAACTAGACTTTTTCGAAACATAGTTTATGTGATTTTTTGATAAGAACAAGAAAATGAACACCGAGTCATTTCTGATCTAGTCATTCATAAACTCTTAACCCTTTCCATAGCATATCTGTGTGATGCGGCATTCTAAAAATTGAAAATCATTAAGTCCAAAAAAACGATGTTTTTGAAAAATGTTGAGAATGCGTAGGCTATTTGTATCAATCTACGAATGGATGATCTGTGTAAAAAACATCAAGTACATCCATCCCATTAGTCGCGCTTGATGACTTCTATAAACTGAACTGTTTTTTGTTAATTTTTTCGCACTTTTGTTTCCATTACGTGGTTGTTTTGTTGCTGTATAGTTACTTTCGTGGATTGTGTTCATTTGTATGATTTCGCCATGGACAAAATGCCTGTTGAGATTTGCAATGGGACGTTTACACGTATCATCAACATCTAGGGCTAGGCTATCCATGAAGAGGGTCGCATAGAAAACCGTTCCGTAGAACAAAAATTTGAGAAGCCCCGATACAGGTAAAACGTGTAGAAGACTTATTGGTTATTCATTAGTTATCAGACGAAAATTTTGAGAAACTACGGGAAAAACTGGCTCGATAAACGCATATATAAATGTAAGTGCCAGCAGAACTTATTTGCATTCCCAAATATTTTAGCACCTACTGATTCACAATATGGATGAAAATAATTGCATTAAACTTGAAACTGCTGAGTTGCATACAAAGAGTTGTCAAACTGTGCTGTCAGTTCTCTACACCCACTGAAAACAGGTATGCTAACATCAAGATTCGCATGCCACACACTGGCTTTTAAACCGGTACTTGCGACTTGTACAGCATAGCCTATGCCTAAATTTACCAGATACTATAGATGCAAAAAGAAAGGAAATCTTTGCTCGTCACAAACATCTAGTTGAAATGATCGAAGTATTCCCTATAATAATCAGGCTTGTCTCTGGGATTGGCAGTAGACTTCAAATTTGTCCCATGTTCAATTGTAGCGGTGGCCAGTTTAACCTTTAGGTCTACCTAACATAACAAATTTTTTTGGCTTCATCCGCTTCCCACAGTACATGCAATTTTAGGATTTTTTGCACTTTTTGGAACCTCCGCATGTGGTCCCCTCTTCACACTTCGCCAAGGCTTTTTCCACTTTTGGATGCTTTTCCTAGCATGTCAGAGGCTAGACCAGTGGTTCTTAACCGCTAGGAAATTTCATACAGTGGGAAATTCGCTCTAGTTTGGTGCAGTGGGAAATTGTCCTAAGTTTTGCTCCAATATTTAAGGAAGTAACTCGGATTATTTAGTCACAAAATTATATTTTTAAACAAACGCCTATTTGCCAACTGGTGCATTGTGTTGCAATTATTACGTTTTTAGCGTTGAACAATAATAAAAAAGTCACAATCGATAACAACCATTGTCGTTAGAGGTAGCCACGGTCGCTAAAGATAGGCAGCTAAGCTAACCGTTAAGGCAGTTAGTTAACCGTTATAAGAAATTATATGTAAAAAAGCTGATTTTATTTGATTAAGGTTAAACTGAAGTTTGATTTCGGTGAATATTCGGATATGTTATGTTGTAACAAATTAGGTTAACGAGGAACTGAGAAAAAATGGCTTCGAACTTTAGAAATGGCACGGGCCAGCACTTTTGCAGCCCGGCCCGCCCGGCGCTAACAAGAAACCGCCCGGCCCGTCTATGCTAAACCACAACTTATTTTCCGGCCCAGACCGGCCGTAATATACCGTAACCTCAAAAGCAAAGTAACAACACTGAAGTTTTCAGTTCATTGTCCTTTGGACAATAAAACCATGTAGTCTTAATGGCTATAGGTCCGCCAGAGCACTTTTGAAAACTTATTCGTCCGCCGCCTGTAACGTGACACTAACACACAACAAGTGTGTGCTAGGCTGCACTACACGTGCTAGTAACATACTGAACCTAAACCTTAAACCCTAACCTAAACCTAACATCAAATCCTAAACCAGGGGTTCCCAAACTGAGGTACATGTACCCCTAGGCTAGTAGGGGTGCATTTGCCTATCTGAATGGGTACATTTGAGGTTAGCAATGGAAGGGAAAAATATGTTTGCATATTATTCATTTCGAAATATTTATACATACATCAGTGAATATTATTTTCAAAATCATTATCTGCTTATTGGTAAATACATTCTTGTTATTTTCCACAGCCTTTTTGTCATAAGAAATTTTAGGGATACATGCCCGTCTATCGAAATGCTGAAGAGGTACATGGCCAGAGAAAGTTTGATAACACCTGTCCTAAACCTAAACCCAGTCCCGTCGCCACGGGGGGAGCTTTGGTGGGCTTAGTCCCCCAAACAAATCTATAAGCCCCCACAAATTGAAACATGAAGCACTATAAATCAGTGTAGTTTTTGTCAATTTTAGAACGTCAAGTCACCCCGCACAAACACAATACCCCTATTGAAAACTTCCCGGCGACGGTTCTGCCTAAACCTCGGCGACACTGACAGATTATAAATGAAAGTGTTTGTTGCTTTGATTGATTCATAATATGGTTCACCGGTTTGCGTGGGAACAAGTGAAACAGAACATTAGCAGAACGGTAAAATGGAGAAAACAGCAAAACATTCCCTTGTTAGATTTTGAAACTTTGCAAAAACAGAAATTTTCCTCTAATTGGCGAGGAGACTGCAGCGGCCCGTAGCGGCCGGAATGACGTCACTGCTAAAAAAATTGTCAGCAGACTGTTTCAAAACCTCTAGCGGACTGCCCGACGACTGGACTGTTAGCGGCCCGTGCCATCTCTATCGAACTTAAAATTTTTTTGCGGTGAAATATGCCAGCATGCTTTTTAAAGTAGGTTAGCTTGCTAATGCTTAGCATGGGACTATTGACTATGCTCATAAAGCGTACGTTTATACACTGTTTGAAAGAGTTTCAAACTAACATTGTGGGAGCTTCATGAAATTGTAAAGAAAATAACATGAAAAATAAATGCATGGTCAAAAAAGCGTTCTTTTCAAACTCCCACTCCGCTCCTGTTGCAATATTTTTTAATCCGGATCCGGGTCCGAAAAATTTTCAAGTTTGAAAATCCGACTTTTGTTCAGACTCCGGCTGCATCGATGCAACCAAAATTTAACAATGTTTTTACTTAAGAAATGACGTTTATAAAGACCACGCAGACTCCTGCTACTGTCTAAAATGGAAAGTGACTCCCGAGTCGGTAACAGTTTTCCGTGGTTCCAGTCTGAAAGCTGAAATAGCTGTGGTGGTTTGTACCCTTTGTGGAAAAGTGTGTTCACGAAACCTTTACTTTTTTTGTTGAATACGTTCAGCAACCTTCTTGTTGTCTCTACTTTCGTGAAATTACCTCAAAAACATTTTTGTTGTCAAACTTAAAAACATTTTGGCTTTCGCAAATGGAAGAAAATCATGAAAATTCGACCTGCTTTGTATTCCTTTTGTTAGATGAGTTGTTAACTCAGCTTTTCTTGTAATCGTTTAAGCCCAACTAAAATCGTATCTTTTTCGTAAGGTGAGTTTTCATACAACTAAACTCTTGCAAATGTCGAGAGATTTAAAAGGTCATGAGTGTTCATCAAATCAATTCCCACATCGCAAGCGTCAAAATTCGTCGAGCTCGCGAAGAAGATTTTCCTGAAATATACAGATTGGTTCTTGATGGCTTGCTGGAAATTCGTTTGGGAGTTTGGCGAAAAATGATACTTTCACGTCCATCCTGCCAGGTACTATGGATCGGTTGTGTCTGTGAACTATGTGTAGGCAGCACTTCAAACACTACTGTCGATCAGTGACTGTAGTCACTAGAGTCCTGCGCGGGTTGAAATTTTTTGTCCGCTCCCGCCCTGCAAAGTTGAAACCCGCCCCGTATCCGCGGGAATTTGAGAAATTTTGCCCGTTCTCGCCCCGCACCCGCGGACTTCTAACCAGTGGCGTAACTGACGGGGGGCAGGGGGTGAGCCGCCTCCCATGGCAAGCTAAATGCAAAACTACACCGCTCTTAGCTGACATTTTTGGTATTCTATTGGTTTTCAGCAGGTTGTTGTTTTTTGCGTTTTTAGGGCTGTTTTCGTTTTTTTAGCTAGTATAGACATCCACGACATTCGGATTCACTATCATTTCTTAACTTTTTTTCTGAGTGTTGTCTAGTGGCCCCCCTACGGTGGCCAGTGGGCCTCCTGCAGTTAAATTTTGCCCCCTCTGGCTCAAACCTCTGGTTGCACCACCGCTTCTAACCCGCACCCGACCCGCCCCATAGGCCCCCTCAATCCGCACCCTCCCCGCGCTGTTTCCACTCCAAACCTGCACTAGTCACTGTGGGTCTGAAAACCACTGCAAACTCATGCAATGCGTTTCAACGCTGGTGGCAATCAGTTCAGTGGTTCATTTTAAAGTCAACGGAAGGTCACTGTAAAGTAACAATGCGAAACCTAGCCAAATTTCAGCCCTCCTTTCTCAGAGCACTGTTAAAAAGAAGTATGTCGTTCACTGAAGAACTTTTCAACTTTTGCTCTTCACGGAATGACCATTGACACTAAACACTCGTTCATTAGCAGCGCTAGTTGCCATCACGCTGAACGTATTTCTTGCAAAATCACTGAGGCCTGGAAACTCCAATCTGTGGTCTCGCCACCAATGGAGAATGTTCCTTACACCAACCATGTCAAATCCGCGGCCAGTAGAAGGTTTTGTGCGGCCCAGTAAGCTTTTCATTACTGTGTGTGAGTACAGTAAAATAACAGTCTGACTTTATTTTTATAATCACAAATTCGACATTTTTGATGCAATGAACTTTAGTGCCTGTTCATCACGTACTGTGTACTGACAGATCTTCACGTGTTGTACAATGACACCTCGATGCAAAACTGATTTCTAGTTTTCTTATTTCTGCTCATGTGTTCCTCTGCACTAAACGGATTTGTAATTGCCCTTGTTCTTCCATTAACACTAAATTTGCCGATGTCATCACAATTTAGGAGTGATTAGCTCAGCAGTAATATGCAATCGTTGTCATTGCAGTCAGTATTCAAATGCTCACAGTTGCACCAAAGTAAACATTGCTTTGCTAAAATGAAACTAAGCCATTCAATGTGCGGACCTCACAAAGACAGTGACATAAGTTTTGGCCTAGTAGAGAATTTGGGTTAGCATAGCTGCTCTATACCTTTGTACCACAAGCTCTGTGTAGCACTGACTTTTTTGCTCATGTCACTTTCACATGCATTGGGTCAACATTCAGTTACCGGCCCAAAAAGATTCTTATCCTGCGCCCGCCCCGCACCAAGTTTAACCCCCACCCACACGCATAACTCTGCGGGTACCCGCAACCAGGCCCGTCGCCAGGATTTAGCAGCGGGGGCCACAACCAGAAGGGGGGGGAACATTTTTAAAATACAGTATTGGATGTATGTAGCAACCGGGGAGCCAAACGTGAAATGGGGGGGCACCGATTTCAAATGGGGGGCCGGGCACCACTGGCCCCCCGCCGGCGACGGCCCTGCCCGCAACCCGCGCGGGTTAACCCGCCCCGCGCAGGGCTCTAGTAGTCACTTTTCTGGTTGTGATGGAAAGTCGGTTAAAAGATCTTTTCTATGCGACATTGCAACCGACGTTGACATCTAAGAGGAGTAAGTTTTGAAAGTTCCTTTGTAACAAGATCTGAGAACTTTATGCATATCAAAAGTATCACAAAGTGCTTAAAATGCATGAGTTGGGAGCTGCCCGGTTAGTTGGAAACTGTCCTGATACCAATTTTGACAGTTCACTTGAAATAAGATCCGTGAACTTTATTCATATAAAAATATTACAAGTTGCTCACAACGCAGTATCAGTTCGGGTTTTGCGAGTGGGGTATTTAGCTTTGTCGTTTTCGCGCAATTGCTTGTAACGGGCTTTTGCACAAAAATGGATTTGATATGTTTTAAGCACAGTTCCCTTGACAAAACCCCATTCAAACTCTTTGATTTCATGTACTGGTAGCAGATAGATAGTTACGCATTGTTTACAAACGTAACTTATTTTTGTGAACGTTATCAATTCGTTGGACCGTTCGGGAGCTGCCACAGTGCATTCGCGAAATTTGCAATTACATTTTCTGCCAGTAAGTATTGCTATCCTGCGATCAGGTGATAGTGCCACATGTAAATAAACTGATACCCGCTATATGGCGCCCAGAAATAACAAGTCACTCTGATAGATACCACAAGCGAAAGACCGAAATTTACTTTTCTGTATGCGAGAATAGTGCAATATGGTAACAGCAGGGCAAATTATTGTTGTTAGTTGATATTGTTTTAGTTTATTGCCCCAAGATAACATAACATCTTTCTGTTGTGCTTGTCTCAGTAATTCAAGGTGGTGGAGATGACTGCTAGCGAATCTTCCGCATATTTTTCCTTATACGATTGCAATGATTGTCCGATGCTGTTGTAGTCTTCAGCTGTTCAACCACTAATCCTTGCATTGTGTTGATAGACTTCAGCCTTGAAAATTAGGTCCTATCATAGACGAGCATCTGTTTCCGAACCGAAGGACATCCAAGGAATTTACTCTTCCACTTTCATCACATATTTTCACCTTGCGCTGTTCGGAGCAAATTTAAATTTTACCTAATCTAGCATATTGTTGTTTTGGATGCAAAGATAATTAATTATCGGAACACCATCCGCAATTTCTTTTCAAGAAGCAGCTGATTAAGTATTTTTAAGGCGCTTCTGTTGAAACTACTAATGCATACTCTTGCATGGCCTCTTTCAGCTTGCAGACGAAAAAAGTAACACCTTTCACGAAAAGATGTGCAACTGTAGAAAATAAGAAGCAGCTGATTTTAGGTCGCACAGTACCATGAGTTGGTGGCAGAAAATCTAGTTTGCTGAATTGCTCTCAAACTTGCTCTTGCACAAAATTAATGCATTTGCTGTGCTTAACAGATTATTTTAAATTTTTAATTTTTAAAATCAGAGTTGCGTAGCCGTCGTTAAAACGCCTTTGTTATCCGGGACAGGATTTTTCGGTGTGGCCGATTCAGTCTGGCCGTTTCGGTCTGGCCGATTCGGTCTGAGCCGTTTCGGTCTGACTGATTCGGTCTGAGCCGTTTCGGTCTGGCCGATTCGGTCTGAGCCGTTTCGGTCTGAGCCGTATCGGTCACGGGACTTTTCAGTCTTGGTCGTTTCGGCCTCGAGACATTTCGGTCGGACTACGAAAGCTTGCAGAAATCTTACATACAGTGATGAAGTCTCGAGACTTGGTTTCGATCTCGAGACTCGTCTCATCTCGAGACCCAGTCTCGAGGTTTCGGTCTCAAGACCCATTTTTGCGAGTCTAGGTCTCAGACTCGAAGGTGTCAGGTCTCGAGACTTTCAATATTGCAAAGAAATGGTCAAGTAATATTTCTATAGTTCAACGATATTTTTTGCTATATTTGCAGGTAATAAACAACCAAAACATGTTGGAAAAATGCCAGAAATTCTATAAAAAATCAACTCAGAAGCGATGACCGCATTAAAAAAAGAAATTCGGGAAAATGAACAAATTTTAAAGTCTCGAGTCTCGGTCTCAGTTTTAAGTTTCGAGTCTCGGTCTCGGAGTTTTGATGAAGTCTCGGTCTCGAAGGTTACGGTCTCGACTACATCACTGACAATTAAATATAAATACTTCAAACTCATAATTACAATTCAGATTTAATCGCAATCATGACTCCTCAAAAAGGACTTAGTATAGTACCAGTTAGCGTGACATTTCGCCTGCCTATATAATCATTTCAATAAACAAAGGTAATCAGTTGTTTATGTACAGAAATATCGTGACCGAAATGCTCCAGACCGAAACGGCCAGACCGAAAAGCCGCGTACCCTTTGCTATCAACCCTACATGTATACGTGCAGCTGTTGTAGTCGGGTTGCCCGTTTTCAAGTCGATTTGTTTCAAATGTTGACTGAATGCTCCTAACTGTTTTTAATATTTGTATCAACAGATCGCATTTTCTCTGGCTGCTCTTACTGTCACCAGCATCTCAGCCGCAACGAACTACATCAATCTGTTACTTACATTCATTGTAGCATACGGTGTTGCTTTGCTGGTTTCTTTCCTTGCTAGTAAGTAGGCTACTTACTTTTTTCTCTTTTGTGTGTGTGTACATTTCGTCGGCCATTACTGCAGAACGACGGTTGCAACGTGTCTAACGTTGTCAGACGTCCTTGAGAGCCAAGGACTTTCCTTGAATTTGCTATCAAAACTGGTTATGTCCTTGATCCTTAGAAAACAATTTGTTGTCCTTAAGTATTTTCCGGCGTCCTTGAAAATTCTTGAACAGTTGTGAAAGTGTTCATTATTGAACTATTGATTACATTCAACATTCAAGAATCAAGATTGAACAATGTAATTAAACAGGTAACCAATGGTTGCACATTGTTTTTCAGAAATGTTTGTTTGAAAAAATATGCTACACCACTATATCTGAGTATTCAAAGTAGACATGAAGTAAAATTTCGATAATCACAAAACGACAAAATTTCTTTGAAAAATGTCAAGTGATCTGGTAACCTTAAACGTGCCTGCTGTGTAACGTTATAGGAGCTAACGTTCTAGCCTCAGTTACAGTAATAAATACATAACAGTTCACTGATGCAACTATTTGCTGCCCTATACTGACTACTATTCTAGCCCACGTTTTTCATCTAACGCAGAACATCATAACCATCAAAATCAAATTTTGTTTTGTTTCCCAGATAGTGGGTCGCTGGAGAGTAAAATGCGGGTAACTGGAGTGGATAAAAACAATTAAAGACAACCGTAAATTCACGTTTCCCACAAACGAGGACACGTGGTTTTGAAATGATAAACTCTTGATCAAAATATCATTTGATTTAAAAAAATAATACGTATAAAGCAGGAAGCGGAGTATCAATTATTGTAGTGTTTTGATAGTTAAAATATGCACTCAAGCATTTTGACTTGACAAATATCAAGTGCATTCAAAACGCAATTAAATTTGTAGGTAAGATTTCAAAACAAACCAATTTCAGACTTATGTCTTGCAATCAATTACGGGGAACGTAACTCATTTTTCGGCAAGTTCCGAACGATGTAAAACTAGTGCGACTTACGTCTTTCAGTTGTACGACTTTAAAAAACTTCCAAACGAGATAAAGCAAAAGCACGCAAGCTGGCAACGCTTGAACCGACAGTGGAAAGCTCAAGGTTTGTTGCAAGCCTTCGAGGAATCAGTCGACTGGTTTCAACTTTCGTTGCTTTGTGATGATTCGGACTTGCACACAGTGATGCAATTGAATAAATCAGCAAAATTTTTAAATAGACAATCGATTTCACGGAACTCTACCCATCATTGGTCCTGAAATATGCAAGCAATGTTTACGGGAGAATTTTTGAAGGGCTAAACCAACGACAGAGAAAGCAAGAAATTCAGGACTAAAATGATTAAATCAAAACACAAGCTGTGATAAGTAAAACGTGGAAAAAAGGTTGTTCTCAAATAATTGATCTTACAACAATTGAAACATTATCTCACGCAAATTACGAAGCAACAAAGCTAAAACTACGAAATCACGTTGCGATGGCTCAACACAGCGCTATAGTAGAGTGCCAAAACAAAAAGGCAGTTGTATGGTTAACTGACGTTCTCTAGGGAGGAGCTAAGCGTTGCGAAAGGAGGTAAAATAAAACAATCCGTGAATGAAAAACTACATATGGGGCAAGAAAAGAGGTCAAAATAGCGGGCAAAGCAGAAGGGAAAAAATCGATGAATATCACAAACGGGTACAAGAAATATTTCACATGAGAAAGAATCACGTTTTGGATATTAATTTGTGTATTTATTGTTTTGTGCCATTACTCCTCACAGATATCCAGAAAGTCAAAATTGGGTTATTCTACAACAGTAACAGTGCACGTGTCATAAACAGGTGGTTTATTTTTTATGCCCTTGAACACTTAAAGCGCTGCAATAAGGTTAATTAGTTCGTGTCATCCCTCTCATTAATTGGTTTGTTCCAAGTACTTCAGTGCTCTGGCCATTTCTTGGAAAATATGTGTACTGTTTGATCAACATACTGTGAATGGCATAACAAAAGCTCCAGTGTAATGCATTAAAAGTTTACCATGCAGCTGAGAACCTACTGTGCATTTACAAGCTGCAAGTGCCATGAAATTCAGTTTAATAGAATTTGAGTGTATACTTTCTGCATTAAAAGAACCGGTACCTTTTATAAGAAATTTTACTTGGTAGTGTGACGTCATTGAGACATGCAAAAAATTTTAAAGACCAATTTACCCGTGTTTTCAAAGTACACGAGAATCTGCATCTTATTATGTTTTGATTGACTATCTTGCACAGTCGGTCGGCGAATTGTGGCAAAAATTGCCTTAGATGTCACTTTTTGCGGTATACTTGAAGGGTTACCTGGGAAGATGGTACGACAAACTGTATTATTGTCATCTGTTTTTAAGCTGCCTTATCTTCTTTCGTATGGTGTCCCAGTCAACGGTTTTTTGGTGAACCTCATTTAATTGTTCTACTATTTTGCCTTTTCAGCAATTGAAACCACATGCAGTTTAAGCAGAATGAAGCAAAAACCACTGAGATTTTTGTTGTCGACTATTTTCCAATCCAAGAGTTTAAGTTGACATCGTTGTGTTGGTTAAGCGATTCCGTTTTTGTTTTGGTTTGAATATACATGCATAATAGATAAGACGAAAGTCAACAAATATCTGTGGAAGAACCACCCAAATACAAAGTTTTGTTTTCTAGCAATGGCACTACTCAAATATAAGGAGATACAAAAAGAAATGGATGAGCTTGGAAGCCTGAACAACTTTAAGGAGCGGTACTTATCCAGCAAAACAACGAATTTCTGGGTGGCAAAAACAGAAGCTACAAATAAAGAAAAGGCGCTGATGTTAGGAACTGTTGGGGTCCATATTCCCAACGATGTTTATCGCTCCTCGCTCAATCCGGAAGATGTGGATTATTCCTTGGAACTTAGGGTGAGCACGTAATGGTCCATGAGGGGACGCTCCCCTCCCACATAAAAAAGCATTACAAACATAGGTCCTGTATCAATAAAAGCTTCTAATTTCCATGTTGTCTTGATGCTTGACCAGCGTTTTCAGACTTCTAAAAATTATTTTGCAAAAGTGAAGGAACTTCACATTTTTACTGCACAATGAAAACAAGGTGGACCACAAAATAAGAAAAACCGAAGTTTAACATTTTCGCAGATCTCAACTGACTGAATTCTTAAGAATTTGTTGCTTTTTCAATTATTCTTTCAATCATTTTAAAAATTTTGTCAACTTACGCGAAAGCACCGTTTTATATATCTGAAAATTGGGAGCAGTACACAAATTTGTCAGAAGTTTTAATTCGTTGAAACGGTGCAATGTTTAAAATGTTGAAGATCTTGATGATTTCGTTGTTGGAAAAAAGCTTTCAAAAACATCGAAAATACCATGGTTTAGGTGCCGCAAAAGGTCAAGCAGTCTTGACAAGGAACACTTTGATATATTCTAGTTTTTTCTTTCTCTTTGTCTTTAGAAGTATCGTTCCTGAACCTGTCCCGTTGCTTATAACAGTTACGTCTATGGTGCGCTGTAAAACCCAACACTAATGTTTAACTGTACTTTTTCAGAGGATGAGTGTTCGTTCAAGTCATCGTGGAACAGGTTTAGCTCAAAGTTTGGTCAAGAAAGTTGTGGAACATGCTTCGCAACCCATTTTTGGTAACTCTTCACCTGCCAAATACATTGTCATGGCAACATCAGAATACCAACCTGCAGCGATCAAGTTCTACAAGAAAATGGGTTTCAAGACACTGGTTATGCAGCCTAAAGTAGTATTGCGCATCTTCGCAATTAACGTTTGGTATGCTGCTTTGGATTTGGAGAATGCTGACTTGTTGAAATAAAGTGCTTTGACTAATTTAATCACTCTTTTTATGACAAACACACGAGGCATTACTTGAGTTCAAACTAACGGTCAGTACTATAGTTCTGTTGTATTTTGGTTTCATACTACTTTATTTGTGGTCTTGGAATAATTCAAAAAGCAAGGTTGAGACCATGGGCATCGGAATATTTTTTTTCCAGAAGCTCAATAGTGGATTTTTTAACGGATAGCCAAAAGGATTTTTCCAGGGGGGAAAACAGTGGTGAAATTTCATTTTATCCACTCGAAACCAAGAGAGCAATGTTTTTGCTGAAAATTTAATAGGAAAATATCAAATTTCAAAATCCAGGGCGAAGCTAAAGCTTCTCCTGTCTCTCCATTCCGACGCCCATGGTTGAGACTCCTTCAAAAAAACCATGTTCGCCGATGGGTTGTTGTTATAAAAAGGTGAGCACTTTTCTGTATTATGAATTACTTTGAAAGCTTCAAAATGCACATGCTTGCCGGTGAAAGACGAATACAAACGTGTAGCGTAAATATGCTGCCGATGGTGAATTAATAAAAAGTCGACGAAATGCACTGTTTTCACTGTCCTGGTGCGATGTTATGTATAGTTCGAGCAAAATATGCAAGACTTTATGTAACTCGTTATATGGCATGGTAACTCTTACTTCATACTGACCAAATTCAAACAGTGGTGCATACTTTTTGTTACTTCAGTTTCACTGCCAAAAATGGAGAGACGTCATGCCAAAATGCAAAATGAAATAATCGTGGATGTTGATAAAGTTGTTAGGAGCGAAAAGTATAAGTCAACAAAAAACATCTCAAGTTTCGAAATTCAGACAGGAAAATATCAAATATTCTTGTCTAAATTCAATTTTCCTGTCTGAACTAATTAGTTGCCTGTTTTCTCTTTGAAATTAACCTCAGTTCGAATAAAAACTGAGAGGAGTTGTACATTTTTGTTAAAATTCGTGTGGTCGAGAAGCAATAAAAATTCCCAACAAAAAAAGACACGTTTCAGATCAAGCTGCTCTAAAACTGGCTGTTTATTCTGCAAGGACTAGCAACCTTGCAACCGAGTATTCACTTTCTCCGCAGGTTGTACACCAGTCAAAAGCAGGGCGGATTAAGGTTGTATGGGGCTCCTTGCTGAAACTTGGAACGAGGCCCTTTCTGTATATATATCTGAATATATGTAATGTCGTTAACAGGGCAAAAACGCTAATTGGAAAAACTGAAGTGCATGTATTATTGAAACAAACAAAGCTTGTGCAATAAAAATGAATCAATAACTAACATCGAAATCACAATATGAACGAAACTCATGAATTTAGCAAACATTATGATGCATGTATAAATGAAATGATAAGCCTTCTTTGTGGAGTGGTGTTTGGACACGTTACATGGATTTTTACGAGCTTTTTCAAGAGCAAAGTCGCTAATCAAATCACTGAAGATTAGTGACAGTGGCGTGTAGAGGTCTGATGATGTCCCAGGCGACTGCTTGATTCCATGTCCCCTAACAAATTATAGTATTGAGCAGCGACGTGTGGTGGTCATTGTTACCGGTTATACGTTGTTTGTAACGTCATATATGACGTCATATTTACGTTTGCAAACCAACGTTTTGGCGAAGCTTGTTGAGGCAATCTGCATATTATTCTACATGCACTCTCTTTACTCGTTGTTGTACAATGTGTCACTGTAATGGACATAAACTATATCAGCGCTTCAAGTTAGGAGACCAGAGAAAAACACAGCAATCTACGCTATAGGATGGAGCAGTTCATATGTCAATAACTGCAAAAATATCCGGCAACGCGTTAAAACGTGGAATTAGAATACAGTAGCCTACTACTTCAGCGCAGTTCACAACTGCAAAACTCTAAGTCTGAGCGAATGTCTCGTCGAAAAGCAGTCGAGAAACAAGGTATGCAGGGATGGCGGACAATTAGGGTTGATAGTTTGAAACTTGCTAAACTGCACAAGAATTGAGAATACGCATAGAGTACGCAAGAAAAATTTGATTTTTTATTATGTGACTGTTAGTCTATATGTACAACTACTGGGGGCAGAACAGATACGTGTTTGTGTGAGCCGTTATGATCAATCTGCCTAAACTGCCAATAAATGAAGAAGCTCAAAATGATAGCCTACACATATTGCATGCACACGTGTGCGGCTGTATTAGGCACACCCAGGTTTGACACATCAAGAAAAACGGGAAACTAGAGATACATTAAGAGTGAACTAAATCAAGCAAGTTGGATTGGACAGTTTTGAAATTTTTCCCTGAAAAGCAGTTAAACTTCCAAAATTATCTTTCAAACCTTTTTTGTGATTTTGCCTTGATCGAACGATGTGGAAAGAGTCACGTCACTATCAGTTTGATTGGGTGTGCGCCGCACACCTAGAGTATAGGTCCCTGACATTAGAAATGTGAAAATTACTGGCATTTGAATAAGAAAAACTAGTGTTAGCAAAAAAACAAGTTTCGAAAAATCAAATTTATGCAGCATGTGTTAGCAGCTTTACAATATGAAAAATCATCTAGTACATCAAGTTACAAAAATCATCTATTTCAATTTTTGTAATTTCACTCTTTGGATGACCCCTGCCTTGGATGCAGGGCCCCGACATGGGGAAGTGCCGCTCCGGGGCGAGTCGAAAAGTGCCGCCACCCCACCACCACTACCACCACCAGGTGGTGGTAAAGACCATGAAAAACCATTTGCTATTCCTTCTTTTCACCAAAAGTGCCGCCNTGGGGCAGGGCCGGACTAAATGAACGCGAGGCCCCCTAAACGCTTAGCGCAAATGCGTAGCGTTTCACACGCCCTCGTTTCAACTTTGCAGAANCATCGGTCAAAAACGTCAAAACTTATACGATTTGGCAGCCTGCACTTCAGGCCCCTAACCACGGGGGGATTTCTGGGGCAATGCCCACACAAATTTTTTGTGCCCCCCCAAAGTTTGTTGCGCCCAGAAAATTTTGTTTTAAACATATAATAAATACAAAAATCTTGCGCCCTCAAAATGTATTTCGCCCCTTCAAATCTTAAAACCTGGCTACGGGTCTGCTACACTTCAGAGGCAGTTGGGGCTGACCATGTACGGTAGTTCGTATGTGTTCGCATGTGGTTAATTTATTCAAATAGAAAGTTGCATCACAAAAAGCGATCTTTTTGCTGCCGTGACACTACACAACAATCTTTTTTGTCATAGACTCTCTGACCATCTTCACTGCACAAATCGTCCATTCACATATCTATTGAGGAAAGATACACTCTCTCGCAGATCAAAACGTACACCGTTTACAAAAGATGTTCTCAACAAATTATCACGCAAAAGCAACTAGAACGGTATTACTTGACTGAAGTTTTGCGATGGGAGCTTTACAATAATTACACCTATTAACTGTTCCGTGATCTCGTCGACAACAGCGCTTTGTTTGATCTACGGCTGATACACTCACGATCATGACAAGCACTTCGCAACTAAGTGTTGCATCAGCGCATTACGGCAATTGCAAAGGGGTTAGATTGCAAAGAATACTTGGTAACGATCTTATTGAAGATCTCGTTGAAGTGACCTGGTTTCTGTCACTCTGTCAATGTGTGCTTTTTGAAAAAATGTCAGCTACGAAAAGTTTAATGATGCCGCTTTTTTTGCACCCGAAATCGTTGATGATTGTCTCTAGGTCCGTATCTTCAAGAATCTCATGCTCCATGCTCATTAAAAACAGCATGCTTAGTTTTTCTTGCACAATTCAACTTCGAAGATAATTCTGAATTCTATGCAACTTAGAAAAAGACCGCTCTTCAGTACAGTTGGAAACCATGAGGCACAAGTATATGCGAAGGGCAACTTCAGTATTTGGAAAAGCAGAGTGCAGCTCGTTTTCCACAATAAATAACTGCATTCGCAACCCTGTACATTTTCCGTCACGATGATCAAGGTTACCTTTTTGCTTGTCCAAAATGGCGTTATGGTACGAATATGCGTTGTTTTGGTGTGCAATCTGGGTTTATTTGAAATCACTGAATGGGAGCCCTGCACGTGACTGTTAAACAAAGACATCTTGGCAGGTAATGCAGTGAGACAGTGACACTGCTGATAGCGGTAAGCCACGTGTAATTTTATGCTGTGTGAAAAGAAGCATGAGTTAATCTGTTGCAGTGCTTCCACAAGTTGGAAAATTCATTGTTAATGTGAGACTGTGTTCAACGTGCCTCAGTGAATAGCTTTAATCAAACTACTCTTATTCAGGCTTCTTTTCACACAGTATAAAAATACGTGGCTTGTTAGAATACGTCTGTGCAAACTTGTGGGGATACGTCTATGGTTAAGGTCCAGTTCTGACTGCTTAGTGAGCGCTAAATGCAAAGCTATATTTGCCGTGGCAAGTTTTCGTAATTCATCTGCTCAGTTTTTTAGCCTGCTCGGTGTTCTAAGTTTAGTGAGTTGTCCGATAGTGTCAACATATAGTTTTACTTCTCACTGCTTGAAACAGTTTTGCGAGAGTGTTTTGCGAGAGTGTCTAACTTTCTTGTCATTTCACCGCTCATGTTGTTCTGGCCATTGTCTTTTAAATTATGACTTATATATTTGTAGAAATGCTCGAAAAAATGGATATTAGGCAGTTTATGATAAGAAAGAGCATTTCTGATAGCCGAAGTGTAAAAAGCATTTCATGCAAAGATTGAGAATGAGGTTCGACCGGCACAGACTAATGGGGTATAAAGGGTAAAGCGTTTTGTGAACGTCGATTTGCATTGTCAGCAACCTGAAAAGGATAAGCAAAGTTTCGACATTTCTCCCCCTGGAAAAATTTCTGCGGACGCCCATGGATGCACTGATTTCAATCGAATTCTTTGTTCATATCGAATTCTTTGTGCTGTTTGGTTCAATTCTTCTATTTGAATAAGACAGGGGATAGTGTTGTAATAACGTGTGTAATAACCTAACTTAATACTGTATAAAATAATACGCAATTTGCTGCTGAATACTGATATTGGATATAAAGAAACCAAGCAGGATGTCAAGTTCGAAAAATTTCAATCAACTCTGGCAAGGCATCCAGGAATTGAAAGAAACAATGCTCATTCAGAATAAAAGACTGGATAAGCTAACAACTATTGAGAATAAGCTAGATGGAATACAACAAAAGATGGTTGAATATGAAAATAAGTTGAATCAGCTTGAAA
>JGI24021J15306_10003380_pt1 | contig 17948 bp, 15 predicted proteins | sample Ectturendosymbi1_FD_15306 | JGI IMG/M metagenome (IMG submission 15306)
TATTCTGAAACTTCATGATATTTATAAATTAGAATTAGCTAAACTTATGCATAAATTTCACCATGGAATGTTGCCAACATCATTTAAAGATTTGTTTTAGAAAACGGCTGAAGTTCATTGTCATAATACAAGATATGCAACCAACCAAAACTATTTCATACAACAAGTTTCAACAAACGCTGGCAAAAAAACAATTTCTCATCTAGGAGTTACACATTGAGCATATGTAGATCTACAATTCAAAGATAAATTCATAAAGCCTTTAGTAATCAATACTGATCATTTTTGTTGTTGTAATATGGATGAATGTCTGAAATGTAACTATACTGCATTATACATCCAGTTAAATTTTCATTGAAAATAATATCACTACGTTTGGCATGCGTTTCGGATTGATCGTATCGTTTATAACGTGGCGCTTGACATTTAGTGGTATGGCAACTCAAATGTTTCCATGATCCTTATCTCAGGTCTGCTTCACTGATTTACGCAGTTGTCTTCGTTTACACTTTTGGCAATCGCTGGGATGCTTCGCTGTGCTGGGGCACTTCGACTCGATAACCGCAAGGTTTTTCGGTGTCCCGGCTGCAAGGTTTAACTTGTTTTCTTTTTTTGTTGTTTCATGAATAAGTACGACTCTAGATTGTTAAAATGCTTGTTTCTATCCACGTCGCCGATAGCTTCGTCTCGTGTGTGTTGGGGCGTGTATGATTGCCTCGAGTGTGTTGAAGTTACGCAAGTGTCTTCCTTTGTTTTATATGTGAGCTCGCCATTTCTTGTGGACCTTGCGGCCGAAATCAATAAAACTGTCAAAACTGTCAAAACTGTCAAACTGTCTTCACCAGTGGTCAGGAATCTAGTGAAATGACTGAAAGAGTGCTATCTCAAGTACAAGCCGCACAGATAGGATTTTTGTGAGGAGTTCACGAGGTGACGCATAGTTTGACGATCGACAAAGAGCCAAGTGGAGTGATCACATCTCCGACCTTGCTTGTTCCCGTTTTTGTGTGGAGCCAGCAAAACCATTAGAAACTGCTGAAAACCACACGTTGTTTCGATTCCTCTTAAGCTGATGCTCCCGCAACCTCCTCAGAGGAAAAGTGGATATGAAAATGAATTAATTAATTAATTAATTAATTAATTAATTAAATATTAATTAATTAATTTCTTGTGCGGCAACCACTTGACTTTCATTTTTTTGCCAAATGTGTCGAAAAAAGTATTTTCAACTGTTTTTGCTATTTCCCGAACAAAGAATGTTGTGAGTTGCGTTTCAAGAACTTATTAACCCTTCAAAACCCCTGAAAACGTCAAGTGCGATTTCCGAAATCTATCATGGTACTGTTTGTCTCAAGAGACGTATACGGTAACTGATGAAGATTCTAATGTGCTAATTGCTAAAAATAACACTAAGATCAGGCTACAGATCTTTTCGCATATTGATTTTTTGCCACAAAACAAGATTTTGACTTTTCGACAGCGGTCGATTGTTCCGTTTATTGAAAGAGTTTAAAACAGCTGTCACAAACCAGGAATCAAAACATGCATCAAGCCAAATACAGTGCAAAGCAAACCACAATTAAATACCTTGTTTTTATGCATAAACATCCCTGGCGTTTATCCGTGAAAAGTAAAAATGCATTTTAAATTGGTACAGTTTTAGCTGATGTCGAAACGCAAGAAATCCCTGGAAAACTATTTTGCCTCTGCGATAGACCACTCGTGTGAAATTTCAAAACATTGCCGTTTGGTTCAGCGCAAAAATTAACACCACTATCAAGGACTACAACGACGTAAGAAGTGACCACCAACGTTGACTCCAACCACCCTGACAATTTGAAAGCAGCTAAACCAACTTAACAAAATTGGAATTGACGATAAATTAGCACACATTGGATAAACAACAAAAAGTCCGAAATACATGTAGTAAAAGGCGGAAACGTTAAAGCAATAAGATCGAAATTATCTAAATTGTAGAATAATCTACTAATAAGAGACGAATACGCAGAAAATCGTTTCTATGAAACCGATGTGAATAACATTTGATATGTTCCTTTTTCAAAGGTAAAAACGGAACTCCACAAGTTATGTAAAGCTTTTTGGGTATCTAATTGAATTACAGAACCTTTATATTTTTTTAAAGTCGACAAACCAATAATTGCTTTTCATAGGTTTATAACGCACCCAATAGGGATTTAAACTTCCGAATTTTACGCTGGTCGATCTGACCTTCGTTGAGCACTGTTTTAAGCATCAAAAAAAAAGATCAAACACGCGCTTCTCCACGGTTCGCGCCTCTATATGAAAACTTGTCAAAACAGTAACAAAAAAATAAGCAAACCAAAACGTTTGAAGTGAGAAGAGCATTAAACGTATTGCCGTTCACCATCATCCCTGGGTTATTGTAAAGTACAACATACGCATTGCAGTACAACATTACATCTTGAATAACATTACATTGCATTTTTCAGGCCTAGCCCAACAAGTTTTTGCATGGAATGTGTGAGAGAAGAAGATAGTCACAAAACGATAGCTCTTTCAGAGCAGCTGCTCGGATGTTCTGTTGTACCAGAGGATTATGCACACAAAAGTAACCTAATACAGAGGGCGTGCATATAAAAACGCAATGGAGTGTAATAAATAAAAAGTGAGCAGGTATCTGTGCCTTTGAGAGTAATTTGTTTTGTGGAAGCAATTCGGCAAAGCAATTCGACGCTAAGGTTTTCAGCACGAGTATTCACGGTTATTCTCCGAAAATGTAGCTTCACTGTAAACGAATTGAGCGCAGGACCAACTTTAAACATTAAAATAACAAAGGCAATATTTAATAGAAACATGCAGAAAGTCAGCTCAAGGAAGAAGGCATTGTTGTAACGATGAAACGCAAGTGGAATACCGGTAATCGTTTCCGTGCAAATGTCAAGAAAAATACACATTTTTGAGAAAAACTCGTTACTTGGCATGTTATTTCTTGATGAAGTCCTGATGATCCATAGTTCCATCAAATGTTTCCTGCAGTCACCGTTTAAACGGTTTTTTGAGCTCAAGCAGCAACGGTAGCAGGAAAAAATCAGACTTGGGCATGCGTATGAAACATTACTTTTTGGTAAGATTCCAATGAAGTTCAAATACCTGTTTTGCTCGTTAACCAAAAAATTCGGTGCGAAAGTTGACTTGTACATCTCGTCTCAAAAGAGCAACCTCACAACGAAAATCATTGCGCGTGGGTCAAAAAACAGTAAAATGACCTTGTGTGTTGTTGTTCTCACTGACAAGATAGAAATTTTTCTTGGTCAGTTTTAAACAACCTTACCTGTTGAGCACGATTACGCACAAGTAGTTATGATAGACGATATGATATTATCTGTTTGTTTCTACACTATCAATGCACAACGGCGATCAATTGTTTCACAGAACTTGTCGCGATGTATGCTGTTGTTGGAGTGAAACCAAGGAACATTCAGGTAAGCTTACAAAGCGAATAGAATCGTTCATCCATGGAAGCTTTGCTTCATATCTCGAAAATTAAGAGGAGAACCAATGACACGGTGTTTGTTTGTTTATTTTCGTCCATTCTCTTATATTTGATTCAGGGTGAAGATTGCGAAAACAATCGGAATCAAAATAGAATGTAATCTGAAATGTCAAAGAAAGGAATATTAATTAATATTTCATCTCTTTCAAAGGTTGACGTGAAGAAAAACAACTTAATTATAACTTATTTTTGCCGAGAAGGACAATCGCTAAAGTTGTTAACATTACGCAGTTAAATTGTGAACATTTAACATGTTGTGAATGGGTTCTTTTCATTTTATTTAATTTTTTTATTTTGATGACAGCAGGCCGCGTTCTGCAAATTGATTCTTGCTGGGCGAGTGAGGTGAACGCTCTTGTCCAAGGAGCGTTACAGCGATTCACTCAGTGGATCGAACGCCCAACGTGCCAATTGAGAGGCGGACACTCTGTCACTGAGCTGTGACTGAGGTATCGCCGACCCCACTCTTGAAAATAGTGTGACGCAATTTACATTGGCAATGTGTAGTTTTAAAAATAAAAACTAGATTTAACATTACAAGATGTTCAAAGCATGTGATAATGGGAACAAGGACACACGTTTGAAAGCGAAATATCAGATACCTGTATTGAAATGTATGTTCTGTATAGCTGACAGCCTCACAATAATGCACGTAAAAATCACACTGCAATACCTTGTAATCTCATGAAGCTTTGAGCCACTGTTGAACGGAAATGGTTTGTAACAGTCGCACGCTCCAGGATATGCATCACCTGATGCTACTGTAACACCGCTTGTCAAACTTTCGCCTGCAGAGAAAATACAATCAAGACTTTTACAAGATTTTGGATCAAACTGGGATAAAAACTCCCACGTTTGGTCAATCTCTCTATGGAGTCTTGCTGTGTAATATTTAAATTATATTTTGTTCCCATTTTGCCAGCAAAACACGCATCAGTTGATGCAGTTTCAATTTAAACTAAACAAATGAATATGAAGCAAAATCTACCAAAGGCTGTTATCGCCTAAAATAGCATTCTGCAAACTTTTAGGAGCAATTGTCTTAGAAAAAGAAAAAGGAATTTACATAAAACGCTTCACCTCGATTTTTTGTTATACAGGGCTGGGTTCAAGTAAACAACAATGTATTATTTAAGTAATAAGTAATTTTTAACAGATTATTTAAGTAACTTAAGTAATGCAAACAAATGGGAAAAATCGACATTTAGACGTAAAAACATTCAATCACATCAAAATCATCGCAATTTTCAAATCACGTAAAGGGGGCGGTTCAGACAAAATTCACACCTGTCGGGCGCGATTCAATTTTATGCAATGAGCGTCTAGCTCCAAATCGTCATCGCGCTGACAATCAACAATTGTGACTCACAAAGCGCTCTAAGCAGGCAAGGAATCTATGCCCCTCAACGGCTTTGTTATGTGTGATGATGTATGTTTTGTATAATATTGCGTTTACAGTAACAGACGTGGCTTCTAAAATCTTTTTAACTTTTCTAAAGGCAAATCACTTGCAATATTAAGGAACGGCAACATCACGCGATCAAGTACTAAGCTGAGGTTTTCAAGTAAGTAATTAAGTAATTACTTACGTGAATCCCGCTCTGGTTGTACCATTGCTAATGATAAACATTTATGCTTGTTACTATCGAAGCGTTTTTGGACATTGAAAACCGTTTGAATATTTTTCGAGACCCAACCCACTCAGGTCTGGTGAACCGCCGTAATTAGGCCTAAAGCAATTTTCACCATAACGTTTGAGACACTTACATATAACGTTTATAGCTGGTTCTTTCAATAGTTGATTTTTTGTGCTCTGTTGAGTAGCCCTCTCGAAATCTCTATACGTTTTGCATTTTTCGAGAAGGAGATGATATGGTCAATTTGGCCTATATTTAACTTATCCTCTAAGAAAAAGATATAACCATTATCGCCAAGGTTACCTATCGTGTAACAAAAGGATATGACCAATTTGGCCATGTTTGCATGTAGTGTCACAAGAAAAGCTATTTTGGTCAAAACGAATACGCACATAAACTTGCACTAGCACTTGCACAACGTTTAACTTTTTCTGATCGGAATCGTCCTAAACATTCAGCAGTTTAGGCCAGTGGGACATTATTTGTCTGAAATTTGCAAAAATGCCTTTGAAAATAACATGTTTTTATGTCTCAACCTTATTAACTTATGTTACATGTAGAAATGCAAGCTTCGAGCAGAATACGAGTTTGATCTTCAACCGACCGCCAGTAAGGGCTACTTGCGGAACTATATGCATTTGTCCTGCGTGTTGGTGTCTTTACTAGGGGCAACGCCCTCATTTTTTTTCTTTTGGGAAATTGTGTTTGTTTCTGACAAAATAAAAAATTTGCGAAATACAGTAAGTTGACGTTTTTCGGGTCAGATTAGCTTGAGAATAATATTAATGCTGACTTGTCAAGAAACCTGCCTGTGCGCCTAAAATGTTTCAGTAAGCCTCGGTTAAATTGGAAAAACATTTTCGATTAAATTGGGAAAAAATTTTGGCCAGGATTACCAAAAACGGATGTGCTTCCTCTGGGCCTGAGCAGGAGTTCCAAATAAGAATTTTTTCAATCACCGCTTTACCTTTGCTGGCGATAAGTGCGAGATGTGTACCAAAGAACTGTCTTTTGCCTATATTTTATCAACGTTGGCACAATATCACCTGTACCACCACCACTAGCGCGGAGGTTAAATTAAGGCGATAATATCGATAATGGCAGGTTTTGAAAAGCACCTTGTTCTTGAATCAGCAGCAATGTTAGTTTAAAACATTTTCACAAAATATACACCTCTGCGCGTGAACTGTTAATAGTAAGACTCCTATTTTAGTGGATGCCGAGTGGAAGAAACAACTTAATTTAGCCCTGTCTACACCCAAATTGTATCAAGTGCAGGCAATTACACACCTTTTGCGACGACATCAGCAACCATCATCATTCCCAAATCTTCGTGGTTTAATATGTGGCAGTGAATTGTCATCGGTCCGATGAACGTGTCTGTTAAGAAACGAATCTGCAATGATGATTTACTGAGTTAGTATATCTTTTCGGAAACCTTGAGAAACCATAAATGCCAGAGATCAGACAAGAATTAGTTACCTGTATATCAGCATGCATAATAATTATTATCGCATATAAGGATAGAGTACACTTTTGGCTACAACGTATTAAATTTACTGATAATGTTGAAAAAACTAAAACCCCTGGATGTTGCATTGCAAAATGTTTACTCTGCCTGTTCCGTTTGTTTTGCAAAGGCATCCATGCTGTCTTTGTGGCATATCCCCAAGTCGTTTTTGTATGTTACGAACTTTAATGATAGCGTTTTTCGATAAAGTTTTAGCCAATAGAAGCAATACGGTTTTACACAATTCCTTCCATTTTTTGACAAACAATTGAACGCTTTTGTGTATCTTTCCCTTTCACAGTATTTAGTATTGTACACTTGGCTTTGAATAAAATATTACAAGGGCTCAATGCTATTATCTTTATTTTTCTGTTTGAAGAGCCCGATGGCCTGATCTCAATTTCTGTATGAAGGGAAATCCTAACGATGGAAAAATCGTATGATCCAACAAGCGTAACTGTCAATTAACAACTTAAAAATTCAAAAAATTCAGTTAAGAATACTGCGACACGAGTAACAACTTCGAAATGCAGTTAAGAATGCCGTGAAAGCAGCAAAGGTTCAAATCTAAAATATGATATGAAAGTGGGTTAAGATTTAAAGCCGTTTCGCTAAAAATACAACGGAGCAACCCGTATGTGGTTGATATAAGTTTTCTGAATTTTATTAGTGGACACTTATTTTTGCGTCGTTGCGGTACAGCTAATCTTGTATTATACAAAGAATTTACTTAGACACTGGTACTTTCAGTATTTTCCTCCGATATCAAAGAATACCATACATCTACGGAAAACTTTAGCGTTAGGTTCATACGCGTTCAGAAGGAAGGTGGAAATTTACAGTGATCCTTTCATAATCACGATTGTGACAACAACGGAGAACACAGGATTTCAAACCTGTACAAGCATGGAATGAAAAGCTAACCGGGTTAATTTGCGTCAGCTAATAGTTGAAAGCCACCAGCGCGAGACTAAGTCATTTGCGAAAACTATTTTATTCCTCGATTTGGGAAAGATATTAAGCTTAACATTGTTGGCACCAAGTCAAGGGTTTCAGTTGTCAACGTCACGACGATTCATTGGTCTTGGGCAGACGAAATATTCGTCAAATTTGGTACAGGCTCTCAAGCTATTTTACTTGCAAGGCCGTCTGTCTACCTGTACCTATAAACGTCGAGTGTCCGTATCGGAACAGAACCCCCTCACCGTTATGTTTGCCAAGGGAGGAACTAAAAGAACGTCACGAAAGACTCCAACATCCGAATAGCCAATGGTTTCCGGACCTCCTTTCTTCCAGCGGATGTCGTGTCCGAGAAACCGATCCCAGTTAGTTGGTCGAGGAATGTAGAGTTCGGGATCTGTGAAACAAAACAGCTTGCGACGCTTCAAATGCAGGTGTAAGTTGTTGTAATAATAATTGCTGGCCTTTGTAAAACTAATCATGATTACATTTTTGAAATGCGTCAAAACGATAAATTGACCTACGTCCGGAAACGGAAGTCGGACTACAAATGCATTCAAAAGTCATCTACGTGATCATAGCTCACCGTAGTGATTGTATTGAAACCTGCACGTCTCATTTTTCTGATTCCACAGCTTCATGTACTCAATACCATCTGCCACAGCCCCGTAAGGTCCAACATATTTATTGTAGCTGATTACCTTCACCGTGCAAAGCAGAAAAATGCAAATAGCTTAACGTAAGATTGGAATGTAAAGATTTTTCAAATTAATGAAAACATGTTTTACATGAAACATAATAGTGAGGCTATTTTAAATGAGTTTTGCTGTTACGCAAAAACATTTTTCGCCAAACATGTCAATGGCTCATCAATTTGGAGTGCGCGTGGATGTATTCAATTTTTAAGCTTTTATATTGTGAATCTAACTTAAAAGCAAAACTTAATGTTATGACCATTGTCACAACATTTGAACCAAGCGCTTTTTCAAAACTATATTGCGCGATATTACGTCATTGAAGAAATCAGTGCTTTATTCAACAATATTCATCAAAAACCAAACCAGGTTAATAGTCACGCGTAGCAGCATTGGTTAATTTTTGCCAAAAACTATTATCGGATTATCAGGTTGGCACATCATCACATTTCGTCATTAACCTACATTTCAAAAACCAGAGATTTTCAATTTCTCGCACTGATTCTGAAATTACGTGGCATAGGTAGATCAAGTTAGTAGCATTTATTCTTATCTAGTGAAAACATTTGACCAATAGCTTTTAACCAGTCGAGCATAATCAAATTCCTGCCAACGGATACACCACGTTTTGCTTGCAGTTTTTACACGGTTTGTGATAATGCACCATTCCTCTTAAGCACATAAGTTGTTTACAAACCTGATAACTGTAGACATGGATATGCATCGGGTGGGAGTATAGTGGGCTTGTGTTTATCAGATACCATTCCTGAAGAGTATTCACTTCAACTTTATACCTTGAATTTCAAGGTGGAGATTAGTCACAATTACCTGTACTTCTTGGCGTACCTCGAAATCCCAAAATAACAATTAATTTTTTTAGACGAAATCTACTTTTTCTTTTGGCAATAAAATTAAAACAAACAGATTTTGTTTAAGTAAGAAAACAAAACATTGACACAATGCATAATGAACATATATGGATGAAAAATCAGGTTTACGTTTGAAGAATACTTTCATGAATAAAAGGCTGGTTTTACTTCTTTTGTACTCAGTACCATTTTAAAATTATCTCAATCAAGCCCAAATCAGTTATTTAAGTTTGTTCAGCTGTTTGTCACAGCGGAAAATANTTATTGGAGTNCTAGTTATGGAGAAAGCACCANAATGGATCAAACCTTTTTTGAAAAATAAGGNTATTATCAAACGTCTACTACAAACAAGATATAGAAAGTAAAGTTCCTGAAGCTTTNCGTCACGGCAGAGGGTTCAATAGACTCAAACCGNATTTCCCGTCCCACCTCAGCCCAGATTTTTCAGAGGGGCTTCGTGGTGGACGCTGCTGACGGGATTGGGAACGAGATAAAAGCTAGTCAAAACCCATAAGTTTTTGTTAACAGTTGTTAACTTTTAACTATACCATCGTGTAGAATTGGGAGTTTGAAATTTTGGGGATGCTAGTGTCTAAGCCTTCGTAGCGAAATCTGTTCGTAAGTGTAACGTCAGTAAATAAAGTCCAAATAAATACGAGCTCGGATTTAGAGTTACCGAAGAGTGACATTTGTGCAAAAGAGTGCCTGACGCAATGACTGCCAATGAAATAGAGCTACGCAATATTACATAAGAAACCCATTACAGTAAGAACAACTGACGAATTTTAAACCCCAAATTTTAGTGTTTTGGATACCCATCCGAAAGGGACTCTAAAACCGTCACGATCCTACCTCATGGTAATGACAAAAAACTATCAAAAAAAGGAATATCTATTTGTTATAAACATATATTTACTGGCATAAGAATTTCTGTGGAGTCAAACTTCCATACAGTTGAAAACAAAACTTTTATAAACAAAGTCTAAACCTAGCCAAGGATGCAATGTCCAAGGACAATTTTTGTATTCTAGAGTTTAGGGGAATACCCAGAGTAAACATGTTGCTTGCGACCGGAAAAAAGTTAAAAGCATGAACTTTGAGTAGTTTTTGATATGCGTTTTTGTGTAATGTTTCCCAAGTTTGAAGTTATAAACTCTTTTAATTACTTTTAAAAACGGGACTGCGCTTGCTTCAGTGATGCGAATTTTGTTTCTCTAGTAGTACCTGTAATATGTTCCATCCCTAAACTTTTCCCTGTTGACGCCATAATAGGGATTCGCTTCAAGCACAAATCTTCTTTGTACATCTTGCTCTGTTTTATTAAGAAAGTTCCCGACAAATGCAGGCCTGGCCGGGAGCTCAGTTCGAAGCTTGGTTTGTTGTGGTGAACCGGTCACTTTCAGCGTCACTAAGACTTGATTGTGAGGTACCGTGTCTGCTGTAGACCACACGTCCATGTCTTTTCTGGAAGATTGCAGCTGCGTACGATACCGAGACGCGTAAAGAACAATGCAGAAGTCGAAAATAAATGGTTTTAGCGCAGGTGGTATAAACTCGTGCTATATGAGTACTTTTTACTTGTAAGATCACTTGCCTTGAGCCTCCATTCATCGAACACAAAGCGGTGGTACACAGATAATCACTGAGCTTTTAATTTAGCCTATAGCGATAAATGAAAAAACAATGATGCTTGCTTATATCATTATGACAAACACAAAACCTTTTTCCACTGTTTACCGGCACTGACTCGGAAATAATTTATACAGCAATACCAAAAACGATGATGTGCAGTTATTGGACAGAGAACTCACACAACACAGTGGATTTTTCACGTAAATATTTGCAGATGTACTTTGCAGTCTACGTTTGAGCCAAGCCCGTCGCCAGGATTTCTCAGCAGGGGTCCCAAAAACCACAAGGGTGCCACATTTTAAAAATACCATATTGGATGTGGCAAACATGAAATGTGTGAGCACAGATTTTTAATGGGGGGCGGGCACCACTGGCCCCCCTCTGGCGACGGCCCTGGTTTGAGCAACAAAATACGTTCTACTTTTGGAGTGTTCCTGCCCATGATCTTACACTAGGAATAAAAGAAACTTGTTAGAACCAAGACTACTCTAGAACAAAGTATATATTTCGTTCTTTCACTCGCATTAACGCTTCTCAACTCAAGTGACATTGCAAAGTCCTCTACGAGGAAACTAGGAAAGCTAATGTGACCAACCTCTCAGTGAAAAAGGTGGTTCGGTCGATTCGTCGACAGCTATTTCGACGACGTTACGAATCTGTGCTAGAATGATTCACTGACAAGATAAATTTCTGATTCGGAAAATACTAGCGGGATAATTAGCCCATGCAGTAATTTGCATCGAGACAGTAATATCAACACGGAACAGAATTTTTCCACTGAGTGGTCAAATCGTGCAGCTGACTTCTTGACATCACTGGTACCTGCACAATCTAGACAACACAAATGAACCTCATAACACAAAAATAGATTGTATGTGGTTCAGGGTCAATAGCCAACTTATCAGGGTTGTAGGCCAAAGACGTCTGGCGAGCAGATTTTAAAGTTTGCCGAAACACGTCCGTTCTATTTATGCTTGAAAGGCATGCAGCAAGACTTGGGTAAAACAGTACGCTTTTAATACACGCTTTTTCGCAATTTCAGCTAACAATTTGTTCACGCTCACTTCTTGGAGCGTGGCACGAAAATTCATGTCGCAACAGGTCGAACTATGCATTCAGCAAGAACTGTAAACAGACGGTGAAGCCGCTGGTGACGCCATATGTGTTGGTGATTTGTAACGGTAGTTGTGCGCATTTCGTCGCATGCTTTTATGTGATTTTGTTTCCTTGCATTCTGTAGCGTTGACCAATAAAAAGTTTTCATACGCAAACAGGGAAAATCGAATGGCGCACAGATGGAAACGCATTGTTCAACTTTTGCACCGCAGTGTGGCCACGTCGTGCGCGTCCCATGATTGATTTTGAAATCTGTTCGGGATGTCCAACAAAAGCGCTGTAAGTTGCATTAATTCCAGTAGAATTGCAAAGTCCCGATGTAAAGCAAAAATCGCGCATTTCCTGTAAACACACACGTGCCAGCAACCAACGTTCGAGCATTAAACAAGTTTTGGGCTTCTCCTCAAAACTGCACATTCACCGCAATGTCGCTTGGGACTATCGATTTACGTCTTACTTTGGTTGTNTTGGCAAATAATGCATCGTATTAAACACAAGAATAAACATGATATATTCGCTCGCAGTGCAAAGGCAGATGCCTACGCAATNTGAGGTGGGTCTGAACTCAGAAAAACTAGAGTGTTCTAGCAAGGANGGAAGATAAATGGGTTTCAAATCAATTTGAGGTAAAGTNATAAGAAGNCGCACGAACAAATCACATTTTGTTTGTCTCAAATCAAATCCGAAACCAATCTTGGGTCGATGGCGAGAATTTTAGGTGAATTTCGTAAATTTCATGCTTCGTGGTTTGCGTGTGAGCCAAAGACCAGAATTCGCGNTTGTTTTACCCAAAATGGAACCCTAGCGAAATTTACTTAAACTTGAAAAAATGGGAAAACAATGAAATNNTTTGATTACGGCGAGTTTGATGTGGCTGTGATTGTGTTTTGAAAAAGCTTACCTNAAAANTTTCATAAAATTAACTGCGAAATCAGCAAAATCTAAAGTGAACCAAATCATACTCGAAGCTATAAAAGAAGAGAAAAAGCTCAGAACAAAAGAACAACAACACGGAAACTCCGAATTAGTCGTAAAGACTACGAATTATCTAAGTTTTGGGGTTGCGTTTGAAATAATGCGGTTGTGTTGTTCTTTTGTACATCAAGTGTTTGATCAAATTTAAACATTGTAAGATCTTTGCCAGCAGCGCTGAAGTTCTACACTATCCTCTGTGCGACATAGCAACAGCGCAATCTTTGCCCGATAGGTGGAGCACATCTAACTTTTTTTAAACTGAACGTGACAAGATGAATTTTCAGTTCTATACCAGAAAGTTCTTATCACTGACAAAATCGGTAACAGACTGAAGTACAGTTTTGATTACTCTCATATTGTGCAGCGGGTTTTTTTTTAAAGTTAACTTGTGACTCAAATACATTGACGGACAACAGCGGTTTTCATCCATGGCCAAATATGAGATTGAGTTGAAATCAATTGCTTACAGTTTAGATTAGTACTCGCCCACCAAGAACTTGATGGAAAAGTAGTAAAACTCGTAAAAGCACATTTCCAGGAATAATTCAACAACAGAAAATCCTGAAAATGTTCCCATTAAAGCTATGCTGCAAAAGTCAAATGCTTCCGAAAAACGGGCAGAAGTGTGCCATTTTTCAAACTCACATTGTATTCGCCGGGATTGTTGCACACAATCAACCAATCCATTCGGGAACCTGCAGCCAGAAAGCTTCTTCCTAACCTCGGTGGTCTACAGTAGTCGAGATAGATGCCATCCACAGCAATTTCAAGTATATCACAAGCAGAATTTCCACTACTATCCACTACGTTTAAGGCCAAGTTGTCGAATGTTCCCGCGTTTAACATTCTGTTCGATAAAAACATGGACATAAATTTTGACTTGACTAGGCAAGATCAAATACGGAAATAGCCGACACCCCTGAGTGCCAAAACAGTTTTCTAGCTTACGTACTGCAACTTCAAGAATTCACCAAGCGTGCACTAAAAACTGAAACGCTTTTTTCACATTTCAAGTTTTGGCAAATTTGTGCATCCAATTTTGTTTCAAATCATTTAAGCACGAAATAGCGAAAAACCCAAGCACAGCCATTATTTGTAGCCTAACATATTTTCCGATTTCTATGGCTGATGCTTGCAGCTGCAAGAGTTGCAATTATTGTAATGGAAAAAGCGCTTTCGAAGTTTTGGAAGAAAAGAAATAGAGAAATGGGTAATAATTTCAGTAACAGGCCAGTGGGTTATAACGTCAGTGTCTATACATTGAGATGTTCCTAAAGTACTAGGCTAATGTACTATCTGTGTTTCACAACAAAGAATGTTCAGCTGCAAACGCAACTGTAAGAGGTAAACAGATACCACGTGTAAATCAGCGGAAAGCAACATATAGAACAAGATAGATAGTAGTTCCGTCCTGAAATAAACAGAGTTCGCTAAAACTGTGGTAATTCAAACAATGATTTGCGGCTCATCTGCACTGTTTATTTGTGGCAGCCCTGCCCATCTCCTGCTGCCTGTAACTAGTCTGGTTTTCTGCGAGAAATAAGTTGCTAGCACGATTTCATAAAACGGGACTACCTCGGAGAGATCGGAAAATGCGGCAGCCCTATTGTACATGGCTCTCAAGGCACTCCCTGATGAATCTCTGTGACACCTTTTGACGGGACACGTTGGTTGGTAACCACTGCGATACATCAGCATGGTCAACTCGCATTCGTCACACAACCCGAGCAATTGCACCAAGGAAAATGTTTGTGTATAGCTGTGCGTTTGTGACTCTTTTCAACGAAATTTTGGAAAACATTCCACTGGGTATTATTTAATTGCGTGCGAATTAATCATGCTGCTGTATCATTATTGCGACCTGGGTAAGCTTACAACAATCGCAATACTTCGCGCTGTAACTGAAAGCTTTACGTTCCGGTAATTCACCACGCACAGATGTTATTCCAAATCAATTGTTCAAGTGTGGTAATTCCCTTCTATTGCTAGTGTACAACCTTCTGTACAAGTATTGGAATGAAGGCTACTTACGCGGGCCGCCAAGAGAAACGAGGGACGCCAAGATTGCCACTAGGTGCAATAAAAGATGTCAAAAAATAAATTGCAACATACAAAAAGGAATCTTGCTTTTGGAAGTCCTGGGAAGCTCTTTGCCGTACTGTCATGCATTCAAGCGCTTAAGGGGAGAATTTACCTTGAATCGCAGATACTTTTTCGTCCTAACCAATTTACTGCGGACGTGATCTTCTCACTGCACCAAATCCAAGATATATGATGAGAGCAACGTCTCGCACGCTGCACATCGCTTTTCTTGACTTGACAAAAGTTTTTGATGTGGTCAGCAGAGAAGCGTTATACATTTTACAGAAACTGGAGTCCTCGCTTGCACTTCTCAACCTTGTCAGGTAATTGCATGACGACATAGAAATCAGCATTTCATTTGAAGGTGCTCTGGTAGCTCCCAATGCGCTGGGAAAAGCGAAAAAGCAACGTTATGGGTCTGGCTATAATCCTCTTGTGAATTTTCTGTTCTGCTGTTCACCACCATGCAGTCCTTGATGGTGGCAAAAAGTACATCACTGATGGAGTCGTTCTGCGCAATCACACGTATGCCAGATTAAGATTGTTCAGCCTTGCAATATTACGTGTCAAAACAAAAGCTCGGCTAATCATTGTATCCTAGCCCCAGTTTTCAGATGATGACGCTTTTGCTTCACAAAATGAAGCTGGTCTTTAATCACTTAGGCATGGTTTTGCTCCCGCTTGCAAAGCTTTCTCTCCGGTCGTGACGTAAGCTGATATGTGTCAGACGGATATGAACAGGAATGGAACTAAGCTCGAAAATTCTACAACTTCTTCAACTGCTCTCGGGTGAACGAAATACCGTCCAGAACTGGGAGAACAGCTAACACCTACAGTTGACTAAGTTCCTGAGCAGGAGGCAATCCACGCCATGCATTGCGCGCAAAAGCCAACATCTTCAAAGCTTGCCTTCCATGTATTCTTTTTACATCCCCCAACCTTGAACAATATACTCGTGCCAGGAAAGAAAACTGAACAGTTTTCATATCCCATGCCTCCCCAATATTTGCGACGCGACGTGGGAGATCACGATCAGGAATAAGGCTCTCTTGCAATTCACTGGCTGTATCTCTCTGTTTAGTTATCTCAAAATATACCTTTTGCGCTATCTAAGCCACTCTTGCTGCCTTTCTGAGTGTCATTCAACCAAAACATTCTCTGTAATGAATTGAGCTCAAGTCCTAGAAATATTGGCGTACCTCTCCTTTGTTTCAAAATGTCGTACATAGAGATCCATCTGTGGTAGTTCAAAACCTCTTTTGACGATGATATACATGCCGATACCGTCTGGTGTGTAATCTGTCGCTAAGGTTATTTGGAAATGAACACTCATTGTTCTTCCCAAACGATCATCCTATGTCGTAGAGGCTCTGTCAGACTACATATCATGATTGTCTTAATTTCGAACCTGAACGTTGAGCGAGTTAAAGCATACTTCAGTATCCAACTACGATCATAATTTGCGCAAAAACCAGAGCGTAGCAATAGAAATGCATTGCAGTTTTGAAAAAGGACAAGCAAACATTTGTTGGGCTGAACAAAAATCTTTTGTAGTAGAAAATGAGAAAAAATTCTTGATCAGTGCAATTGAGCACCAAGACACCGCAAGGTTGACAAAGATGAATCTGATCGCAAATTGTTTTGCTAGGAAATCAATTTCGCGACAGCGACGCATTTTAGTCCAGCAAACTTTACAGCAAAAAGCTTACAGATGAAATGATGAATAAGACTAAAGCAAGGTCTGAGAAATATGCGTAGATTTGATGAAGTAATTGTCAAAGAGGCTTTCAGCACATTATCTAAGCAACTTTATCCAGTCCAAACTTGGCATTTCGCATAACTTGGATGCAACCTGGTGACACGGCGTGCGATCTAATTGTGACTGAGAGGTGCACAGAAGACAGAAATCACCTTTGTTTGCGTAATCATCAAGCTTTTCTTTTATTACAATTTTAGAAAACGAAAGCTTTTCCTCTTTGACATTTTATACCAGCTTGTACTGTATGCTCAGTTCCATACTCGGGTATCTTTAACACTCTTAATTGCCATTGTTTCATGGGTACTGGTAGGCAAGGGCATGATTGTTCGCTTGTCTTTCAAACAAATCTTTTTAAGAAATTCGGTTGAAAACAAACACGAAACCAGCTGTGAACTTTTTCAAAGCGCACACGGTTTTCTTGTTTTTGAAAGTGGGACACTCATCAACATCTAGTAACAGATAGAATACGGATACATACCTAAAACGCTTGGTTTGACCAGTGGAAAGGTCCATGACTGGGTTCAACAAACCATTAGTTGTGAAATAACTTATATTGTTCGACGTATTTGTCATCCAGTCGTACAAAGTTTCACTTGAGTTGAAAATATTAATATCCATTAACCTGTCAACGGCAAAAAACATTTTGTGATTTTTATGCAGTCATAATAGGACAATTTTCTACATTAAATATTTTGATTCTTTAATATTTAACATTAAAGAATGATATTCAACATTAAACAAGTTGATGGTGGCGGCGATTAGCTCAGTGGTAGAGTGTCCGCGGTCACTGAGTGACGCGCCGTAACGCTCCTTGGGCGAGAGCGTTCATCTCAAACGCCCCACAAAAAGCATTATTCAGGCTTCTCCCTTCCGCCAATTAATAAATATGTCGCATTGTATGCGATCCAACAAAAAAAGTTGATTCGTTTTAAAATAAGTTGATTCCAAGTTGATTATTGTCCAATAAATGCTCGGGCTGGTACAACAAAACCAGCCCAGGCCAGGCCGGTGTGGGGGAACAATGGCGGGGTTAAAGCTTTTTCTATGCAAAATTAACAAATGTCCTTACTGTGTTTACGTGAACACGTCTCAGTCAAAAGCTTCGACAAAATACGTATACATGGGGGTAACGAGGGGAGGTAAGGGGGGCACAATTGCCAGGGCACCGAGTCACTATG
>JGI24021J15306_10003381_pt1 | contig 17943 bp, 11 predicted proteins | sample Ectturendosymbi1_FD_15306 | JGI IMG/M metagenome (IMG submission 15306)
CGGATTGGTTCCCCTAAACGGCAGGGGCCCCTGGTTGTAGCCCACTCAGGTCCCAGCTAAATTCGCTACTGTGCGTAGCCTACTGTTGAGCTGTACACAAACAAGTACGTAGCATGAAATCACCAATAGAAAATGCTTTAAATCACGGATTAGAAACTTAAAAAATTACCAAGGCACATATGCAACCACTGGTGTAGCCAGCACAAATTGGGGGGGGAAATTGGAAGGGAGCAAAATGTTGGATTTTAGGCGAATAACACTATTTTGTTTGAGAAACCGCCTCTCAAAGCACAAAATGACTATATGTTCTAAAATTTGGGAGGGGATGGCCCCATAGCCCCCGTGACTACGCCTATATATGCTACCATTGCAAGTGCAAAATTAGTGAAAGTATTTTTGTACTTGAGGCTTATATTGTGTTTTCAATTTTGAAAGTGACGTCGTTCCGTAAATATTTGGATTCAATTTGCTTTCAGTTTTTTATCTTTGATTGATAAACAGCTTTGCCAACGCCAGAAAGCTTCAGTGCTTGAAATAGATCTGAGTACAGGATAACTACTGTAACTGCGGCTTCGGCCCATCCCCTCTTTTACAGACAGTCAAGAAACCAAGAGCAAACGCAAGTGCAAGATGCAATTACTTGAACGTGCAAGTAAATATCAACGGTGATCAGGACAACGCACACAACTATGCTAAAGCACAGGTTTAGGATGCAGAATTTGCCTAGGCCTCAGTTGCACGCTATTCAACCTCCATGAACGTGATCTGATGGCAAGCCAGGCCAAGATCACCGTACCCACGGACAAATGCGCCGCTCACTCAGAAGGTTTCACTCGCATTGTTCTTTTCACCGTGCAACCGATAAGGCTGCAGTACTAATTTACAAGGTCCCGGTGAGACACAGTCAGCATAGAGTGAAACACCAGTCCTACAAGAACCGAAACGGACACACTATGTCACTAAGGCATGCGTAAAGCACAACTGGCGTGACTTTGAAATTCATTGATTTTTTTCAAAAAGCATTATTTTTTCGTTCGTTTGCTCGTACTTCAATCGTTTGAAATTCTGAATGCTGCTTGCAGAAGAAAACTTAATGAGATGTAAAATATCCAATTATCCAATTATTTGCCATACCGCGTTTGTGGCGTTGAGTTGTTGATCTAGTTATAGGAGTGGTTGGACATAGAACAAAAGCTATATCTGCTCTAGCGTTAGCTCAAACAGAAAAGTGGCTGCGAGGTCCATTGTGCGATACTGTTTGGCTTAGAAGCAGATTGGCACCAAGTGGTCACGGCAAAATTTAAGTTTTAATTAGGTAGGGTTTGCTTGTAAGGCTCGGGTTTTTATTGCACTAGGGAGTTTCGCACTGCACGAAATTGACACGAAATCGTTGATTTCGTGNTACTTTTATATCTCCTAAGAAATGAGTCAAAGCAGTTTCTTTTGATCCTCGAGCACTATGGCTCTGAAATACTATTCNGCGGGCCGCTCCACTGGTTTGCCACCTCAGTGGTTAAATTAANTCTAAGTGGTTTGCAGAATCTTTTTATATTTTGTGCAGACGCTTTTTCAAATAATAAGAAACACTACGCATAAGCACTGAATTCACTAACATGGCCACATAATTTTCACAAAGGAGAAGAAATCTAATGATAGCAGGATTACTTTTTTAGCTGGTTCAGGACGGTTAATGCGCTCGCCTAAACCTAAAGTATTCAATATTTAGGCTGTGCCTTGAAAATCTGGAACATGGTAGTTGGTCAAATCCCTCTCTAATATGGAAATAACCATTTTTTGTAGCCTATGCAGATTATGTAAACTACTTTCTTCATAAAGCTGCTTCTGCGAATGAACTAAACCATGCAGAAGAAAGGAGCTCAGTTGACAATGCAAGTTATCAGTAGTTTATTTAGGGGCTTTCACATAAAACAGATCAACACGACCTTGTTTTTATATTTAAATATGTACGAAAATTTCTGGATGGAAGCAATTGCCCGGTTTGCCTACCCTAGTTGCGCACCTGATTCAACTTAGACGTGCCGAAAACCCTGTGAAAAACAGTTTTGATCCTTTCATTGCTTGACCGTTCTCTTGAGTTCTATATTCGACTCCAGCGAGAAACCAGCTTTGATAAAGGCGATTGATAAATCTGCAGGAGTCCGCTCACAAAAGCTGTATACACTATGCACACTTGTGGATGCGGCTGCAGTTCAAATTTCATAGTATATGCGCATGCACTGTAAATTTGCAAATAGTGGTAGCCACTAACTCGTTAGGAGTTACAAAGACAGTTGCAGCCACTAACTCGTTAAAAATCGTAACTCGTTACGATTTTTATTTAGTAGCGATAGCGGAAACGCCGCTTTTACATTTAATAAATAGCTGTATAGCGGTTGCACAGCTGTTTTTAAAATATCGGTTGCCCACCTCTGGGTGCATGTATTTTATGCTTTTTGTTGTGCGTACAAAACACAAACATGGAAAGATTTACATTCGGAAAGTCACGCGACACATATGACGATGCTTCACGACCTCTGGAACATTAGGTCTGTTCCCCACTTAAAATATCTTGTTATCTATAGTTTGAAAACCGGAAGCCTAAAAATGTATCCTGAATTTTCCAACAGTGACACTTGCGTCGATCCAGCTGTGCCTGCCTTTCCACATTTATAGACTATGAAGAGAGAAGGTAACAATACGCCACCTTGTCAGAATTCATTATTTTGAGTCTGAACACAATGAGCTGATGGTCAATGGTCAGTAACATGTGTTTGACAGCACTTTGTTCTTGTACAAATGCGCAAAGCTTTTCTAAAAAGACCCTGTTCTGTGCTTTTTCGACGTCCACATGTGATTGTTTTTGAAATACTAAAACAGTATCTTTCGCATGAGTCGAAAGACAACGAATGGCATTGGTTGATCATTATCTAAAAATGTAACGTCAGTTAATTTTGTTTGCTGTGGCGAGTTTTCAAAGGCTGCTGTTTCAAGCAACAAATCGTCTTGTAGTTTAATCAAAACATCGTCATTTTAATGCTGCGTCAAGTGAGCAAAAGTTGCTAAGGGTAACTGTCAGAGGTTTGACACGTATATGATGACTTGCATGAACAGCAACATCACTTTTGCCCAAAACTACTTATTAGGAACGTGCAAGCAGCAGTGATTTGCAATCATGTTGAAAAACAATTAGGGTAGGTTTCAACCGGAAACCAGGCAGAACAAAGTTAGGAAAAACATATTTTATTATACTTTCATTTGCAATGTCAAGATTTGACACAATAGGTTTTGGGCTTTGAAAGAATATCACTTGGTGACATTGAGTTAAGTAAAGTGTAGGGTTATCAAGTTCTGTGGTATGCAACATTTTCTTGCAGTTACATCACTGCTGAACGCCACTATAACTGCTGTTATTTCGAACTTTTACAAAAGTTACAATAAACAATGATAGATAAAGTCAATGTTACATTCTGCGTCCTCGATATAGCAAGTAAGTTGATCATGTCAGTTCACTGTGACGCAACAGAACGACGTCTCAAGTGTATAGGATAGGCTATTGCATAATGCCCATATTGCTAATACGATAGAATAAGCAATGACATTTCAAACGCAATTTTGATATTGAAAAAGTAGTTTTTATTGATACAAACTAGCGTTTTTGCGTTAGGGACTTTTATAAAATTGGTGAAGTTTTGGAGAACCTCTTGCTGTTTAGCAGCATTCTTCAGTAGCGTTGTTGCTGATTAAGCCGTGCTTGTTAAGATTTCCAGAAATCGGTTCATGTCGAGTAAGACACCAAATGTTTGTGGAAAGGGAGACCAAAGAAAACTACTGTGTGCAATAAATGTGGCACTAATGCTGCAATCTTGCTCAGTGGAATGCAGCGTTATTAACGTTCCCACCACGTCATCGTGACGTTTGAGTTGTTGCGGGTTTTCATTTCGGGAAAAAAAGAGGAGTAATTGAAGAGAGACTCTTTTATGGCAACGAAGATGTCGGGACGTGTCTTTAAGCTCTAGGCCATGTCAAAGCTGTTGACAAAATTGGAGAGAGGCTTTTGTTCAAGAACCATAGACACGGTGCTCAGTTAGCAGTGGCGTACGCAAAAAAATTTCATGGGGGTTTCATTCAATGGAATATGATGGTCATTTGTATTTGGTGTGAGCTATTTGTGACATCACAATTTGGCGTCATATTCATGTTTCTAAACCATCGTTTTGGCGAAGTTTGTTGACATAATTTGCATATTCTTCCACACGCACTCTTTATTTTATGTGTTATTGCGCTGAATATAAATGATCAGCGCTCCAAGTTAGGATATCGGAGGAAAATACACTCAAAGTTACGACACAAAAGTTGACAACATCAAGCTGAGCGGTAAAATAGGGGAGTCAAACAAACTCATCACAACGTCAGAGCAATTTACAACTGGAATTTTTGCATTAAGTCGACAAATTAACAAGCAAAAGTATGCGAAAACAATTAATATCCTTTGCGCAGGTAATCAAATTTTTTGTTAAACTGGAGGGGGCTAACCCCAAACCCCATTGGCGTACGCCCTTTCAGTTATATCTCCATAAAAAAAATTTGGAGGTACAGTAGTCAGTCTTTCTGGTCAAATATATTAATTCAAATTCCCAAAGAGCGTAAAAAGATTGACGTAAATACCATGCACAGCTTGTGCTCTTCAATGGATGGCGATCAACTTGAATCTTCTGAGTACTACAGAGAACCTCAACAAAGGTCTCAAATGAAACACAATTCCAATCCAAGTAATGACAGCAAAACCAAAATTGAAGTAAATTGGACAGTGCGTGGTGGACGTATTGCCGTTTCTGGAAAGTCAGTCCGAACAGAAATCACAGAGCTTCAAACAAATTTTCATCAACGCCTGTGTAAGAAATTATTTTGGGCCTTATTCATCTTGGGAAATGGAAACCTGGTTAATGCTCGACTACGAAGCAAATGAAAACTTTGCTGAATAGTAGAAGTTTTTCCAATGAGTAAAACTCTGCTCCCGTGGTCGCTTCGTCCTTACAGCTAACATCCGCTAACCAAGGATATGTGTTATAAATGTGCCAGCGGAGTTAAGACAGATGAGAGCTTCTGCAATGTTTACAAGTTAACGCGAATCTTGTGAAACGATTCCAGGTAAAAACGAACTAAAAAAACAACAAAATTAATTCAGTACTGCCAAATAAATCTATCTATCTATCTATCTATCTATCTATCTATCTATCCGTGCAGCGTCGCTATCGCATTTTCGTATCAGCTCTTGGTTTCTTTTCAGTCTGGCCCACTGGGACAGGATGAATCCGACATTTCACTGGTAGGCCGACTAGTCAGTTTACGAGGTCGGACCTTAAAGCAGCACGTCATTGACAGATAAACACTGCTCTTTTGCGGCGTAGTGCAATATCACTCGATTTTGTTTTATTTCCTGGTGTTATCTCAGCGTGTTGTGGCAAGCACAGTGTTGACATAAAAATATAATCACTTTGTTAATGCCTCGTCAAAGACGTCACAAGNNTTAGAGTCAATTTACGTTTTTGATGGCAAATACGGCGCATCTGTGAGGTCTTGAAGGTTGTGGGTGCGTTACAGGTCCCCAAATGAGTTCCATTCCTATGCAGGNTCAATTGCTCTCAACAAATGTTATGTAGTCGGCAGCCTGGTGTTGCTTCCGGATAATAAAATAGCAACTACGATCGTGCCGAAGATATATTATATGTTTGAGATGCAAGTTCAAACTGAAAAAAAACGGTGACTATACTTGGTAAGCCATACAGAACACAGATAGGTCAAGCTCTGTTTGTCCACAGTTGCAATCCAGTTCAGACCTGTACGAGCATATATTTCGTGTGCACCAAAATGTGGCCATGGCCAGAACTCCGGTGACCTGCCTACATCACATGTGCAATGAGATGCCTTTGAACATGAAGCACAAGTTCCTGTGCTTGAAGTTTAAAGCCCATCTCTTTTCGTTCACCGCCAACCCCGCTCAGTCGTTAATTGAGGATTGCTGTCAGGAGCGTTTTCCAGATTCGCCTGGTTTCTGCTCCTACAATATGTTTACAAAACTTGCGTTTGATCCCCCCCAGTTTCGCCGCCGTTCCCTTGCGCATTCCGAATCTTCCTCCTTGGTCGCTGCGGAAACCCGTTTTTCGACCTCGATCTCCTACAGTGCATCCATCACGACATCTGCGTTTGTTGCAACTGCTTTCTCATCGCATTTGCACAATCTATATGGCCAGTTTGTTAAACTCTATACAGACGGATCAAAAACCTCTACTCGAGCCGGCTGCGGCATTAACATAGCGGATAAGAACCTAAAATATTCGATTGCAATAAACAAGTTTTCCTTCTCCATCACCTCGAAACTCTTCGCCATTCTCCACGCATTATACCTAGTTTACTTATTAAAAATTGTCAAGGTCGTTATTTTTACAGACAGCCTCAGCTCACTATAATCGATTACAAATTGGAACTGGAAAAAACATAGCTTCTCAAACAAAATCGCCCTTCTCTGTTCNACATTTCCATGACATTAATATAATTGTTGAAACAGCGTGCCATTCATTTTAAAANAAGAGTAAAAATAGTTCATTTATTGTTTTTATCAAACGTGTGATTCGATTGCGATGTACTGNAGTTATTCATAAAAAGCAACATGATTTGTAGATGGTGTTGGCCTTGTGATTGTAGAAGACGTTTGGTGAAAACCCAGACTATTTTTATGCCAAATCAATCTCACGCTTTTCTAATAGTAAATTAGGAAGTGATTCGCACGAATCGTCCTTTCAAATGCCGCTCTGGTTGCAGCTGGTGTGCAAACTCAGATGGTTGCTCTTGGACCATCGATGTGGAATCTCCTGCTGGGAACTTGATTGGAAGCATCAGAAAGTCGTAAGCTACTGTATCTGCAGTGTCACATCGACTTCGAGTAGATTTGCAAACCCTAAAAATTCCCTTTTCAAATTTTTCATTCATTCAATTATTTTCATAACCGCTTTTCCTCGGGGAAGAGTCGCGGGGACAGCAGTCCCAGGCGGATTCGAAAAAGACAGCAGTCCTAGGCGGACTCGGTCAAATGCAATCTGTGATAGTTCCACAACAAGACGGGACTAAGGAATGACGGAGATGCAGTCACTCCACCTGACCTTGGACGACTTCTGGGCCGCTTTCCCGTGTGTGTAGCCAGCAGGATTTGCCTTGCAAATCTTTCGTGGGACATTCTAGGTTCATGGCCCAACCAGTGTGGCTGAGAATTCTCGATTCGGTGAAGTTGCTCCACATTCAGGGCTTTACGAATTTCACAGCTGCTTTCTTTCTAGTGAATTGTCACGCCGTGAAATCTTGGTAAAAATCCCATCTCTGCCGCTTGTATTTAGGATACTACTCTTTCAGTCATTACCCAAGATTCATGGCCATAAGTGAGAATCGGAACAAAGACCGATTTAAAAACTGACAGCTTTGCGGTGTTTGAAAGCTCCCGTTTTGTCACCACAGAGCGATAAAGCTAACGCAGAACTGCGTTTTTTCCTCACCAACTTGTGCATCAATTTCCTTTTTCGGTCTTCTGTCACTTGTGAATACCATTCCTAGGTCCTGGAGCTTCTCCACCTGCTGCAATGTATTGCAGTTTACTTGCAACGTACACTGACGTAGGCAGAGCCGGATCAGCAGCCCTCCAAACCCCCAAGTGGGGGGAACGCTGACACTGGGGGCCCGAAATTTAATCCCGTCGCCATGAGGGGACTTTTGCGCATTTAGCCCACCCTATATTGAAATATGAAACACTATATATATGTGTAGTTTTTATCAATCCCTATTCTACTCTGTATTGTAATGTATAGACAGAGCAGTACCTGCCGCTGTTGCTGTTGCGATCGGAAATCCCGAGCGGCAAGTGCGCAAAGGTTCACACTGTGGCAGCAAGCAACAATAGAGATAACATGCTATGATCACTCTATTATTGCTTGTTCGCGCCACATATATATGGTGTTGTTCTTCGCGCACATCCCGTTCGCGGTGAACCGCGCATTCAGCGCAATGCCAGCGTAGAGGTTGCAACATTACCTAGAATAACATTGCCAGATCATTTATGGTACGTTTATGAGGTAACAGAAATATTTGAGGCTTGGGCTTTTGGACCCACATTCGGAGTAACTTTTCATTTTCAGCAGCAGGAGTCTGCCTGGTTTTCATATATGGCATTTCCTAAGTGAAAACATTGCTGAAATTTGGATGCATGAATGATAACCACAGAGTCTGAACAGGAGTTGGAATCTCAAATTTAAAAATATTTCGCACCCGGGCCCAGATCCAGGTTCAAACATTTTGGAACAGGATCGGAGTAGGAGTCTGAAAATGTTANTATGGCCTCCTCTGCCTTCCCGAAGGGCCTNCAATTTGAAATAGCCTAGGGTTCCGAAAATGAAAATTCGCNTGTGGTGACTGGGCNTAAAATATCTTTGAAACACTCTTTCATTCTGGNAAGGATCTCCTCACTGCTGACCAAGACACTATTTTGGTGTTTGAAGGATCTATCAGTACGAGATCGTTTGCCGGGGAAAGGTCAGATGGTTTGCCACAACACTTGGTTGATTTGCCAGTAACTGGAATCCAGTTTATATCCGAAATTCTGCCAAGTTTTCCTTTCGGATTTTTTCACCATGAGGAATGCTATAGCTGCTTTCTTTGCAAGAATGACTAATTTCTCCTGGCTTCTGGTTCCCTTGGGGAGTTCCATTTTGACATCACTAGCTACAGTTTTTTTGCAATTTTTCTCTAAGTCGTACCCATTGCCCAGACCTTTTTCGAGTTTTTTTCAAGTGTATATGTTATTTTTGTTTCTTCGTTGGTTCATCTAAGGTTCGATCATCTGAGAAATATTTTATTCATCTGGGATTGTCCATAACGTCTAGGGTTACATTTATTTTAAACGGATAAAGCCAAGCTATGATATAGCTTTCCCACTGCAGACAATCTTGCTGGACTCCATATTATTCAATTCATGACGCGAGTGGGTCTGAAATATTAACGATCAAAGGACCTTGTTGGGTCATATTAGGACCCTGTTGTACATGCGATTGTCTGTTCGAAATTTTCACCGGAGATGCCGGCGACGATTTTATTGGAAAGATAACAAAACAATATTCTGGTTGTGCCAAAGAAACTTTCACAGATGCAACGAATTTTTCTGTTACATGTAAATCCTTGCTTACGTTGATAAAGCTGTAGGACAAAATAAAAACTTATCAACACTAAATTTATTTTGTTTTCTTAGACAAACGTGACATTTTCATAGCTTCATCGATTTTTAACTATTTCTTTAATGCTAAAACTGATTTTTGTAGAGACAAATGTTTCACGTCGTTGCGACAATGAAAACCTAAAAGTAGTCGCAATTTGCAAGTTGCTCCACAAAGAGTTAGTAAGCTGTTATATTTGAATGAGCTGACTAAATTTGTGTTTGTCAAAGTTTATAACGTACCCCTCGCTTTTCCGGTAACTCCTATATCGCGTTTTGAGAAACATCTTTTAGGTTTTCTGAATTTATTCTGTACGTCAGATTTTCCAAATGATTTAGTAACGTTTATCCTTTTGAACCGGTAAATGTACTTGAGTTTCACCAAAGTGCAAAGACTTGCAACATTGTTAAAACGCCCAAAAAATATCTGAAGCAATTAAAGGTAAAAATCTTTAAAAAGCTTGCGACTACTATAGTTTTGCTGAAAGAAGTAAATATTAAATTTTTTATCTAAAGAATTTTTGGAAAAAAATTGCAATCTTGAAACGTCATGAGTGCATTCAAATCTTTCGTGAACTGCACTTTTGTGAATTCACTCCATGATTTTCTACAACATGGTGCTTTGTAATATAAGCAACAAATAGAAGACCCAACGTTTGCAATGGTCCTTTACACTTGTTATGTACCTCTGTCTTATGATATTACGAACGGCTGCAGTGGCCAATTTGCACTATCGATGCGCCATTAGCTAGAAGGTGTTTTTGACACGAACGATGCAGTGGTTGTGAATTAGTGATAATCGTTTCCCTTGCAACCATCAGTTACGGACGAGAGCGTGACCGCAAAGATCAGTTCACATTTTTACTTCTAATCATAACCCAAAGCCAAGTGGCACATGCAAACGAACTGTCCTACTTAGCCATATTGCTTAGAGATATGGTTATGCTTTCCTTAGAGGAGAAAAGAATGCGGCTATTTCTATTTACCTGCTTTGTTCATCGACAATAAAAAACAAACAAAGCAGTTTTGCACCATTCATAGTTTCAAATATTTTGGTTTCAATTGAAAGCCAAGGTGTGATTTGAAAATGTTGGTTATCGGCTATATGATTTGTTTTAATGATTTTTAGTTCCCAAAGACTTCGATGTTAAGATGAAAGCAGTTCTACTGGGAGCAACTATTCTGATTGTGAGTCCTACGTGTTTTTGAATATTCCAGCGCAGTGGCAGTTGTGCTTACCAGTCTTCTTATTTTTCCGGACATGACGTTCTTTGAATACCAGAACAGGATCATCATGCAGTCTTAAAACATCAGTCATTGTTCAACGTCTCTGCTTTTTGCAGCTTACTACTTTTTGTTATTGTGACATTAGATTTTTCATTTTATCGTCATAAATTTGCACTTACATAATTCTTTTTCAGATCGGTTTGAAAATCATTTTCAAATGATTAACTTTTGTTTTACTGCAGCCTTTCGCGTTTTTGCTATTTCTGCGTAGTTACGTTCATATCACCTCCATAGCATTTGAGTTGCAAACGAGTTCTTCTTTGATAAAAATTTTGCATTTTCTTAGTCTCTGATGTTGACAAAATGGACTAAACTCAGGAATTGGAATTTTGTGAATAGAAAACGTAAATGAAGATGCTTTATGGAAATGCATAAAGATATTACAAGGCAAAGAACAGACCTTATGGGCCTGCATTTCAAGCCAGATGACATGAAATGACCTCAGTGTACATAATAAAACACAATAGATCAGAAAATTTACTTGTAAGATACGTCATAAAACAATGTTTGCACAATAGCTTATTTTTTGTAATTAACACCGTTTCGTCTGATTTTTCTAATTGTAAATCTCAAGAAAGGGGTGACTTCAACAAATTACTAAGGAAATCACAATCACAAACACGATTTTGGTTGTTTTATTCATGACTTTATCTAGTACGTCCTGATCCCTGTTTCTTACTCTATGAGAATCAACTCTGTTCGTGGGCGGAAATGGTAAGCTTGCACTTTTCGTGGTTTTTTATTGATTTGGCACTGCAAGTCAAAAAATACAATCACAAACTTTTGAAAACAATGTATTGAANAGAATTCTGAGTAAGTTCAGATTTTGAAATTATTTGCTGCATCAGTGGGAAATTAATACATTTGTGGTTAACAAAATAATTTCGATGCTACTGTAGTTTTCTCAAGCAAGTCACTAGTAAAAAAGAGAGCCATGATACAAGGTACATGAAACAGCATATGCTTTATATTAATTTTCAGCTTGTTTGTATCAGCAAAGGTTGAAATGCTAATTTCAGCACTTAGTTTTAATTCCCTTTGTTTGTAAACTTCATATTTCATCAGGAGTTAACGTGACTTACTACAATATACTTTTCGATTGCACAGTTTTAGTTTCAGTTTTGGTAAAATTTCGCTGAGGGAGCGGAGCTATCTTACAAAAGACTTACACTTTTTCTTATGTGATACACAGCGTACGTCGTTACCCATAATTGCTCACGTTAACAAATGCAGAAGATGTTTTTGATGAAAAATATTGCTTAATGTCTTGATATACAGCGTTGCTATCATCTAGACAAACATACCTTCGATAACAAACTTTCAAGAAACTTCATAATTCTGTATGTAGGGCTTTCAAAATATTTTGTGAAGTACAGTATATCACGAATATGAGAGCTTGCTGCATAAAGCTGAAGCACCACTAGGTAATTCTTCGCAAAACGAAGAGAATCTAATACTATTTCTATTTTAGTTCCGCATTCCCAAGCCCAGTGGCGCAACTGACGGGGGAGCATAGGGGCGAATCGCCCCCTTGTCAAGCTGCATGAAAAAAACACACGCCCGCTTGGCTTATATTTCGGTTTTAGCATTGATTTGGTTTTTGGTTTTCAGTGGGTTATTGTTTATTGCGTTTTTCGGAGTTTTTCCCCGTGATTTAGGGTTTTAGTATAGCCATCCACAATCGGATTCACCATCATTTTTTAGTTTTTTTTCTGAGTGTTGTCTGTTGGGATCCCTAAAGTGGCCAGTGGGTCCTTTTCAACTACATTTTACTCCCTTGGTTCAAACGTCCAGTTACGCAACTGCCAAGCCTATTTTCTTGAAGACTGGTGCACATGTGCGCAACTAGCTGACAACCAAAATCTTCCAGAGAGTTTTTTTTTGTTTCGAGTGACTAAGCAAACAATTTGTTTTTTATTTTTAGTCCATCTCCGTAATTTCTGCTCTGACGTCAGTTCATGACACCACTCACCTTAAATGTGTGGAGATGAATAGACGTACTGTTCTCTGTGAGCCACTGCGATAATAATATACATTCATCAAAAACAAAACTACTAATTTCACCCTTCAACAAAAAACTTGAAAGATGCTTTTACACAAAAATGACATAAGAAGTAGCAAATTCTGTGATGCATTTGCGTCATCGTAAACCAGCGTGCTCCAATCAGGTTTGAACCGCGGGACATTTTACTAAAACGTGAAAACGTGCGGGCCAGTTCTAACACAATGATGTGTAAAACAAGAGATTACAAGATTTAAAATAGAAAAGGGAAGATAAGTAAGTGCATTTTTACATTATTACACAAGAGCAAATAGCAATTTATGACAAAATCGCTTAGCAAGTCAGCAAGTCATAATGAACGCAGAAATGCCTCGTTATGGTGACAAATCAACCGTGTCTGTGAGACAAGCTTGTTACATTTCTGTTGTAGGGCATACACCATCAAAAGTTCGATTAACCCGTCTGAGACCGATACAATTTTCGGTCCTCAGTGTGAAACTTGTTAACACATTTCAAATTTAATTGACTGTTTCGAAAGACATGTTGTGAAACATTGAAGAAAACAGCAAGGAAGAATGAATCACAAAAATAAGCGACATTTCATTGTCAAATTAAATTACAAAAACTATGTTTTGTTTCTAAATTTTCAACTGTCATGCTTCTAAATTTTCAACTCTCCCGAACAAATCATTTGTAGGATCACTACATTGAAAAATTGACTGATCTGAAATACTGTGTGAGTATTGTCGTATTCAGCTGTTTGATATAAAGATTAAAATTGTTTCCACACTTCCATATTATCTATTAAAACAAACATGCAAATGTTTGAAAAACTAACCTGCAGCACATTTTCTGAAATATATCTAAATTGCTACACAAATCATAGGTTGGTTCTACAACAGCAGTCGTTCATTTTGTGTTTATGCGTATCTTGCAAAATAAATGAATATCTAATAAACTAAACACTCACGGGATGTGTTATTTGAAAACCAACACATTGCTCCGTAAGACCAAGAAAAAATTCAACACTTCTCTGATAGAATCAGAGTTTTTTTTGTTAAAACAGAAAGGAATGATAAATGTACGCAGACTGCACTATTTTGAAAAGCAGATCAAATTAGCAATGCGCTCCAAATCAGGATATACATTTTCAGTTGTAGAACTTGAATTTTCCAACGCAGTTGAGCTGTGATGCTGCAAAGCACCGTAGACTGTTAGACCAAGACATATCTCTAGCGAATACACGGCGGACATATCAATTAAGACTGTCTGAGACCAACACCATGTTGTTGTGTTTCGTCAGCGGGAAATTTGGTCGAAACTATTTTCGTACCGAATTGAAAACAACCTCAGCGCAATACGAGCATCTTCCAGGGACAAACTTTTTGGTCATTATATCATCTTCTTGTCGCACAACCAAAGAAGGTCGCTTGTATAATAAAACTGTAATGTTACACGACAGTTATTGATTTGCTAACATCAAAGCATGAATCAATCATTCGTGCTAAAAGCCTTACATGACTCTGGCACAGCGGTATAGATGTAGTCGATGTCTGACAGCACCGCGTAGCACTCTCTCGGCATCTATCCCGAGCTGCAGTGCGCATGCGCACACTATACAGCAAAACGACTGACGTCTCAGCAAAGCGCGAAGTGTTGCTTAACAAAATATCTCAAGTAGGCTTCCAAATCGCTACAGCACAAAAGCGCTTCTTCAGCACATTCAACAGAATTAAATTCAAAGTTGCCAATCGTCGACTTGCGGACATTTTTGCATTCTCTTCTTACTTCTGTGTTCCAAAGTTTTTTTACACTGTGAAATTTTATCCATGTTTAACAAAAATACTCGCGTAACGAACTTGCTGTGGCAATGTTTATTAATCAAAATGAATTGCAACGAAGCAAACCGTATTAATGTTAATCGTTTTCCTCGAAAAAAAGAAACGTGAGGCGCTAAACAAACATGATTGACGTCTGAAAGCTGTGACACTGCTGCAACATTTATCTGCAGTGCGCACACTAGAACGGCTGCCGTCACGTCATACCGCGATTTGGAGGGTGTTGCTCGTGAATTAGGGTCTCAAATCAGTGAACAACAGCGCTTCGCAGCGTATTCACCAGAAGACAAGTCCAAAGTCATCAATCATCAACGTACCGACATTTTGCATTCTGTTCTTGCTTTTATGCGTGATAGATGTGTGCAATTGTTTTCCAGGTTTAATGAAAATAATCGCGTGAACGAGCTTGTCGTGGCAATTTTTATTAACCGATATTATTACCATAAATCACAACAGCCCTGCGAAATATGAGTGTTTTCTGTGAAAAAATCAAAGTGATTGTTGAACTCTGCTTACAAACAATCTGTTGCCCACAAATCAGAATTTCAAAGTCAACATAGTATGATTAGGTATCACGATGCTCTGGCACGTTGTGTTTGAAACATGAATGAAGTGCAAAACCGCAAAGTTCAAGGAACACTGTGACGTCGCCGGATGTGACGACATGATGCCACTTCCGATACCAGAAATGGTGTTTCGAGTGAACATCATATACTACACCGCTAAGGACACCTCGCAACCATTCTTTAATGCCGAAACAGAATCACGCAAATGAGAGTGCCATTGGAAATCGTTATATTTCACATAATTTGAATTAACAGGGATATCAACCGTATATACCTGAGGAAAGTTAATGGTCGTCGCATCATCTAAAGCCAAAACCTGTATTGCTTGATCTTGCCTTAGAGGTGTCGTTGACAATGCTGAGCGTGATTGATTTTGTCGTCATTTCCATTCAAATCGAGGTCAATGTTACTCCGGAGCCAGAATCAAAAAACACATTGGCAACAGTCTCCTTATCCTTTGCGTGAACTTTGACTGGTTTTATCCACATAAAAACTGCTTGAGAAACTTGAGCAATTAAGCATGCACCAGAGGAATTGCAATTTTCAGAGGGTGAATTCCTTTCTTTGCTGTTGCTCGAAGTCGATTGCTTCGCATCACGCGATGGCTTTGTTTTACGCTGTGAAGTCGCTTTTTAAAGTGAAGCAACATATGATGTTCATGTTTACACTTTGGCGCTTTGCAAGCAGGTGCACGTTTACAACGGCGTGATACATCCTCTTTGCCAAAACAGTTGTCGCAAAACCGGTTACGTTGCATCAGCGCAGTTCGCTCTGATCTATACATTTTATCAAAGGCAAGACAGTCTAAACAGCATTCACGTCGTTAAAGTCGCGTTCATGATTTTTTCCCGATTCCAGAAGCCATTGATCTACCTTACGTCTTAAGGTAACAATGCGGTTGTAAACCTCGCACCGTGTTTAACATGAGCAAACTTCAAAGCTCACACCAGTAACCGCCAAGCTCCGTTTACTACAGATTGGACTAACGGCCGACATACAATAAAGGGCACGCTCCGGTGCGGTTTTAAATAGTTGGAGAACCGCGTGCAAACCGTTTACCACCACACTATTCAGAACACTGGCAACAAAATAAAATTGAGTGGAAACTACTCACAGAAACCGTCAGATCAACGTAAGAAAGATCATCGTAAGGGTGGAATGCAAGATTGCCCAATAAATGCAAACGATCCATCAATAAGCAACGTTGGAATTTGCGATTTAACAATTGCCACTAAGCAAACTTAATTTCCTAACCACGAAACAACTGGCCTAAACAGCGACTGGTGGACATTACGGGGAATATATCTTTTACCAAAACCGTATATACGTATCTTTTTTCCAAAAAGGAATACATTACCATACATGTCACAAGTACAGTACAGAGACAGTGATTAATGTTACCAGACTCAGTAAAACAAGCTTTAGCTTAGCAGCAAGATGTTTGAGGAAATCTCCTTCCTGGTCTTCCAACCTTTTGCCACGATTCAAGCTTCAAAATGCTACCAGACTCATCAATAAATTTGATCATTACTATATCTAGAATCTAGACTGGACAGTGTAGTCTAAGCAAACCTACTGCCTAAGATTGCATTTTTTAAATTTTGCCACAGCAAATTTGTTTGTGGTACTGGTAGCGTCCATTTTACATGGAACGTCATGCTCTACACCAGTGAATTTCAACCATTTTGCTGCAGCGGAGGCTTCCGCAAATGTTTGCGTTGTTCATGGAACCCTCTATAATGATCCAAGTGTCTATATTACGTTCTGTAGCCAACCAGATGGGTGAAATGTCGCATTTGTGTTTTATCATGAAATCACAAAAATTCGCGATTTCACTCAGGGATCTTTAATCGATATTAACGATCAAAAATCATGTACATTTTACAATCAATTGAAATTTATGCTAAATCAGCAATAGGAGTTGCGATCACCCGTAATATTTGTACCGGGTACACATATGATGGATAATTAATGAGCTGTAGCTCGGGTTGCATACATTTTTTATATTATTGCAGTTACCAATACATTAAAATAGCTCAAAAGCTCAGTGCGAAACTCGTGCTAGACGATTTCTGCAAAGCGCTTGATTATGACCCGTGTTTTAGACAGACACCCCGAAGTTCTTCGACAGACAGCAGTTGTTCTCGCTCCTTGTGCTTGATTGTTGTCATGGCTGAAAATCCAAATTCGCACAAGTAAAAAGTTGGAAACAGGATGAAATATCGCAATAATTTTTGAGCAATTTCCTGATACTCCTGTTCCACTAGCAATCAGAATGCATCCAGGTTTAGCTCTGAGTGCTTTAACATCAGTGTTCTGTCACTTGCAATGCTAGCAAGCTCTTCCTTCTCTGCCAAAGTAAACTGTCCGTTGGATGGCTCGGATTCTACAAATGGTTTTTGAACCCAGTTGTACTGGTCAGTAGATATCGACGGAAAATATTTGCTGCGGCTTGTCATCAGAGTATTGATGTGATTCAAGATCAATGGCAAAATGCCCTGATGCTTTCTCTCAATAACAGTAGGAAACATTTCCACGTTGCCGCGGCTGCACGTATCTTCCAAATTGTCACTTTCTTCTGAAAAGCGTTTATTTTATCCGTCGACGTCGAGATACTTTCGTCCCTGCCTTGCATGTCATTGTTCAAGAGTTCAAGAAGTTCAGTTCATGAAATATATCCGCTAGATATTCTACTGTAACTTGGAACACCAAGATTCATTGCTCAAAACTCCTACGAAGTCCTTAAGGTTGCCTTGGTAATGGTAATGGTTTATTGTTTCATATGACTCAGCCAATAAGCAGAAGCGCCATAAAAGCCATCGCATGCAGTAAACCAGCCATTAGCGAACATTAGACAAAATAAAAACACAATGGCATAATAGCTGATCGGTTTAAATAAAGACGGGCGCTGTGTCGTATAGGATTGGCGAAAGACCGTGGCGGTCATCTGGTCAACCAACCCCGTTTATCACTTTTTGACAAGTGTTGAGAAACAACAGT
>JGI24021J15306_10003384_pt1 | contig 17939 bp, 10 predicted proteins | sample Ectturendosymbi1_FD_15306 | JGI IMG/M metagenome (IMG submission 15306)
AGAATGCATCTGTAAACCTGAGGCTCGGCCTCCAACGCCGTTACAAAACGTTCTGTTAAGTAAGTTTCTGTAGCCCGGTGTCAAGCGAAATTTCTGAACCCTGCGAAATTTCTGACTTATTTATTTTTTGTCAGTTATTTTGCTTCTCATAGTAAAGGAATAAAGTTTGGCGATAACTGTTTTTATGTGTGTTGTGTAAATTAAAACTTTTTGGTTAGATGCCGGATACTCACAACAAGCTACAGTGCGGGAATAAGTAAAACCAGTGAAAAATATTGGACTTATTCTTGGACTTCAATTCTTTTTCTTTTTCTAACTGTAACGTAAACCCTAACCCGACACGCTTACCGAAACACCAAATCCTAAGCCCTAATCATCAGTTTTCTCAGCGTATTTGATATGTTCAATGTTTCTTTGTGCATGCGCATATGGCGTGAAGTCAGAAATTTCGCTTGACACCGGTGATTCGGCCTCCAACGCTGTTGTAAAACGTTCTGTTTTGTCTGTTTTTATTAACCAGCGTTATGCAGAATGTGTGTGTTTGTACTATGGACTTCGTGTCTGCGGGCAAAAATACAATATTATAAATTATAATACATGACCGTTTGCGAAAAAGTTGTACCACGGTTGAATAATCACGATGACGTCATCGAATGAAATTTCATGAAAATTGGCCCCCCCCGAAATGAAGAGCTGGTTGCGCCCCTGATTTGATCTATGTGGTGATTGTTAGTAGCAGTAAATTTTAGTCATCGGAACCGACCAAATTTGAATTACCACAATTGTTGAGCATAATTGTGTCTATTTAAGCCCAACTCTCAGAATTAATGTGTTTTCATATTAAGAACAGTGCTAAGCGATATAGCACCATTGTATACTTGTATAAACGACTGCAGTAGTTGCTATCCCACAACCATGGGCGTATCCAGGGGGGGCCATGGTCACCAAAATATATCAATTCCATAATGTGCCCCCTTTCTGCCAATTTTACAAAAAGGTCGTACTACGGTTGAGTGAACATGGTGACGTCAACGAAATGGAAACAATAAGGATTGTCACCCCCCAACTTTTAGGCCTAGTAGCCAGCAGGACCTGCCTCACTGATCTATCCTTGTAGCAAAAGTTTAGCATTTAAGAGCAAAGGAATAAGCAAGCAAAAAACGTTCTCCGTGACGATTGCAAGAAGGAACTCGAGACGCACGAGGTTGCTTCTATAGCACGAGGTTGCTGGTTGCTGTGAGAACGATGTGGCGGTCGCATCGACGTCGCATGTGTTAAAAATTTTGTGGGGCAGTCTGGCGTCATGGGGTTATCCCAATGACGTCATCAGCCCCTGAGAAAAACGTTCAAGNGGAAACAACCCATTTTTTAATAAACTAGGCGAAAATACGCATCTTTAGAGGCCTTGATTTGCCGTCTACCTTAGCGGTTAGCAAGTTATGGTCACAGTCGATTGATAAGAATAAACAAAAATATCGAATTTTGGCCGTAACTTGCCAGTTCATAAGTCATATTTTGGAAAAGTGGAATACCTTAACCGTCGTGCCCAGGACTCAGTACTGCATAACTTAATGTTAAAAAATAGCCATTTTGAGCAACCTTACAATCACTGTCCATTCTTATGTTCAGCATTTGTACATAACACGATGAAAATTCAACCTTAAAGTAATTTTACGCCACTCAGCTGTATGTTTGCATATTGAGAATGTCGCGTCGCATATCTCAAAATATAGTTGTACGCAAAAATGTTCGTGATTTGCAGACGTTCTTCATGTTATAGCTCAATTCAGCAGCAGCTGTGTAGAGACTTGTACTTTACTTGCGCCAAATTGGCACGTCATTTGCTGTTACAAAATATTCCAGTGTATATGAACGTAATTGTTATACAACCACAAAACACCAATAACCTTAACTTTGATAAGCAACCTCAGAAAATTAGGGTAAACTTTAAAAACTCAATTTAAAGCGCGAAAACAATTACAATTACATCACTGCCGTAAATTGGAAACAAACAAAGCCTCATTTCAAACCTTGGCGTACACCACTGTTGTTTAAAAAATCATAAGGTTTCATGACACGCAAACAGGGGCGTAGCGAGGGTCAAGGGGCACAATTCCCCGGACTCCGACTCACTATGGGGGACCGAATGACTGCGGGGGACCCCGAAAAGTCCCAACAATGCCACAAATACTTCCCTCAATACAGTACATTTGCTTCGAAAAGACCTCCGGTTCGAACACGGGGGCGCCAACTTGCTTCTTGCCCCGGGCGCCATCTAACCTCGTTACGCCCCTGCACGTAAAAAAGACTGTTTGATAAGTTTGGAATAGTACGATCGCAGTGGGCTAGGTTAAAATGATTCGTTTATGCCTAGCCTCGTTGAAATATGTGATTAAAGGCCTTGCACATAAAAAATGTCTGTGGCATCTCTCAACAACAAAACACTCCGGATGAACCTGAACAGTGGAGGAGGAACCTTTTCGCGATTGGGGGTGCGCAAGTGCACGTCAGTTGGGGGTTCGCAAGTGCACGTCAGTTGGGGGTGCGCAAGTGCACGTCAAAAAAATATGGAATTTTTTTTTCAATAAGAGATTTACTTTAACAATGGACCCGACCCAATTGTGTTGCTTAAACTCATTTAAGCAAAATTCAAAATGTAAAACTGGGGAGACAGGCCCCGCCAAAAAGTGGGAACCTAGGCCCATGCGACCCCCGGTTCCGCCACACCTGAACCTGAGCAAATCATTGCATTGCGGCAGAGAGTAACGATTAAATTATGAACCGCGTGGTGGTCACAACAATCTGAAGCGATCGATAACTTTTTCAGAAGATGAAATTCAAGGTGAAGCGTAGGGAGACATTCGCCGTATGCCGATATATGCCTCGTCTGCATTCATGCATCCAGCTAAGTGCCGTTGACAATCGGCGACGATCAGTAATGGTGACCAACCTCATAATGGTTCGTTTTTGGTTGCAAAGTTGTGATGGCAAGTAGTACGACAGTCGTTTAGGGGAGAATACAGTCGTGGCTCTGCTTCAAATAGGTTTCGATGAAGAAATCGAATAATGAGAAAAGTCATACAAAGAGACGAATAAGTGCGGATAATGACTTGCAGCGTGTGCAGATGACACAGGTGCGTGAACAGCATCAGGTCAAAGTGATCAAGTGAAACAATGCAAAACAATTTGCAAGGAAGCATTCAACATGTACGAAGAACATTGCTCAAGACAAGAGTGATTGGAAATGTAAACGCCACTGCACCCGATACCAGTGTGAAACTGTAATTATCAGACTTAAGTGAGAATTATTTCTCCGAAAATCCAAAATCAAAGCACAAACACTTTCCTCATCAAAACATTCTAGCTTCTTTAAGAACTTCATGGTTTATAATCAATGCAGTGATTAAAACGTGCAATGCATGTTGTATGTAATACGTGGGCTTCTGTAATGTCAGGCCTAATTCAGAGCTCTTTTAATCTCGTGTGTGGAAATAACGATGTCACCGCATTCTTTCAAACCTTCACTGATGAAATGCAGACGTAATCGGATTGTCGCGTTCGTTCATTCATCATCTTGTCTTCAAAAAGTTAAGCTTTATCACTTCTATCAACTCCGTTTCTCAGTTCAGATCAGGGGTGGATCCAGCCAATAAGGTTAGGGGGGCGATTTCAATATTATGTGGTAATCAAGTCTCACCAGAACCGTCGCCAGGAAGTTTTCAATAGGGAGGCTTTGCGCTTCTGCGGGGGGGCTTTGGATTTGTGCGGGGTGCTTGACATTCTAAAAATTGACAAAACCTACACTGATTTACAGTGTTTCATGTTTCAGTTTGGGGGGGCTTGGAGCTTTGTTTGGGGGGCTAAGCCCACCGTAGCCCCCCGTGGCGACGGGACTGAGTCTCACAACGGCTTCGCTACTGTAAGGGAGCTGAAATATGCTTCACAACACTGCTCTGACAAAACAATGGACGACAAAATGGCCTTATATCGCGAATGCTGTTTTCCGAATTGTACAAAATCATGGTGAATCAAGTTAGTTTCGTAGGTTTTAGGGGGGGCCGATCGCCCCAATCGTTCCTGTCTGGATCCGCCCCTGGTTCAGATAGCTTGTTACTTCAAACAGATCCATTCTAGAATAGATGGAGTTGTATATCTGATCTCGACGACGGTGNTTCCAGAAATTTCATCCCGTGATAGTATAACGACGGCGTGCAGCGATGCGTGACCGGCACCAAGCTTTCTGCTTTAAGCTCGCAGCAGCCATACGCCAGACGCTTCAGCATTCTACGCACTTTTCCCTGTTGCAATGGATTAGCATACCAGTGCACAGCCAGCGAAAGGCCTTCGAGCAGTGCGGATATAGACTCTATCGTCCTGCTTAGACGAGAGAGGGCTGCAGCTAATCGCACAAGTAGTTCCACGTTGTCTTTTACGTTTATTTCGTCTAAATTGGAACGAGGGGCCATGCTCCACGCCATACGCCAATGGTACAACGCTTTCACGCTCTGATTCGTTGCTTCGTAGGCTTCTGTAATATGTCGCTCCGAATATTCCGACTTTAACTCCACGGCAAGCACTGTAACAATTTCTTGCTTGACTGATGCAATGTCTTGAGAAAATCCTGTTGCCATGTTTTCTATAATAGCCCAAGCACAGTCAAAAGCTTTTGCAGCTTGCTGATACTGCTTCATGCACGCAAAGCAGCAGCCAAGGCGATAGTAATGGCGGTATTTGTCAGGATTGTTGTCATCAAGCACGTCGTACACTTGTTGAACTGTTTTGCCACAGAGAAACTCAACTGCTTTATTGTAATTTTTGCATGAAAAGTGTGCAAGACCCTGTCCTTCCGCTAGCGTTGCACGTAAACCAGTCATCAGCGGTTCTTGCTGCAGAGCCAGGTCTTGTGCCTCCTCCCAACACAGAAGAGCTTCTTTGTGGGCTTTTAACTCGAAACAACGATTTCCATGATCAGCCAGCTCGGCAGTAGCGACCGCGAACGACCCTCTGCGTCCAAGACGAAACAAACATTTTGCTTCCAAGCTTAACCGTTGCCGTTTCGGGACAAGTTTGCACCATTCATCAGGAAACGCCACTTGTCTCCAGGTCTGTCGCGAGTGCTCCAGTGCTCTTTCGTATTTGTCCAAACCAAACCAGCACTTTTGAATTTTTTGCACAACTGGATACGACCAGTGATCGTAGATATGAACCGTGGGTGTTGATGAAACTTTCAGCTCGAGGCACGTTTCCAAGGTTTCCAAAGACTCTTGATAGCGCTGCATACGCATTAAAATGTCGCCCTTGTGGTGCAATGCGGTAAGAACGCGGAGGTCAGCTGCTCTGCCGAGCTCAGCTTGTTTCAACGCTTTGTTGCAATACTTCAGAGCCTTCTGAAGTCTTCCCATGTCACGGTAACACTCTGCAACAAATATATACAAGTCCATGTCGAATTCAGACAAGTTGTAGAAGCCTTGATGTTTCAAACTCTGGATTTTTTTGAAAGGCTTCAACGCTTTCTTCGGCAAACCCGTAAAAATATAACATTCACCAAGCATGCGATAAACTTCACACCGTTGATCTATTACTTCTTTTTCCTGCAAGCGAGGAATAGCCCGTTTCATTTCGTTTATTGCCTGTTCGACTCTACCTGATTGTCTTAGGCTGTCCACATATATCACCAATACGTCCGCGTATTCCTGGAAAGACAATTTGTGTGTATTTTGCAGCTGAATCGAGCATAAACGGGCTGCTTTTTGAAAAAGTCTCAAGTGCTGGCAGACAAACGCTGCTCTCCAAACTTCCGCTGCAGCGAGTGTGAAAAAAGGTGAGCCTGACAGCAACGAAGCTTGTGCGATGGGATGATCGAAAGAGTTTTGCAAACGGATTGCTGTTACCAGGCTCTCAATGAGGCTGCTCTCACCCACCTCACGAGCTCTCTCGTGGACCTCTGCAAGCGACTTTTCCAAACCCGTTTCTCCAATCCAAATGAAATCGTCCTGTCCTTTTCTTCCGAAGTAAAATCGTAATCGTACTTCGCAAGCGATTGCAGCGGAAAATGCAATTCTTTGGTAATCTTCTTCGGTTACCAAACCCATTCTTTTCAAATCAGCCATTATTTCCAGGCACGAGTGTCTGTGAACATTAAACAAACGCCCCAAGGTTGAAACGTAAAGGGTGACTCCCCTGAACAGCAAGCGTTTGATGTCCATGGTCAGCGATGTTCGAAGCTTGTATTTGGTTCCAAAGTTGAACTCTTCTGTTTTCAAGAAAAGTTTCTTCCTTGCACTAGGATCACTAACACGTCTTCTGCATACGTCATCAACTCTTGCGGAGTAATCGTCGTACACAGTCCGGTCTCCAGCAACGAAACAAATCCTACTCAAAACTGCAGCCAGGTGGGTTTTCAATTTCGTTTCTTCTGTACTTTCCAAGTACTTTATCATTTCACTCGGTGTTTTGATCAGCTCAGTTTCCCGGGGGTCAGCGTCGGGGTCCACTGGAGGTCCGATCGGGTTTTTTGAGGCCGTGGGTGAAAGCCCATCGGGACAGATGCCACATGGCGTGTAACCATCAAAAAACCAGTCGTGTTCTTTGTTCCATGGATCGTTGAGGCAAGGAATGGCCAAAAAGCGTAGAACCGTTTCTCCCAGCCTCACTAAGATTATCATGAAAACAGTGGCGAACCATCGGAAGTAGTTGAGAATCACATCGTAATCATCTCTGGTTTCAACACCTTCCTGCAACAGTATCATGCTCTCAAAATCTGAAAACGGGGTGATCTCCTTTTTTGCCAACGAACCCAGTCCAACCAGTGAGTATTGGCAGGGAGCTGATCCCATGATGGCGATACAATATCCGTTAATCTGTTCCATAATCTTGATGTATCGTTGAGTGATGAGTTCTTGCAACTCTGTAATGCTGTCTATTTTAGCTTGTTGCAAACAACTTAGTTCCAAACCATCGGTGTCTTCAGGAATGGATGAATGAAGATGAAGTTTTTCTTCAACGCCTTTTCGCATATTTTCAATCTGAATTTTTACGTCATCTACAGCTTGTCGTATAGAAAACGTTTTATTTCTAGCTTCAGCTAGATTGTTGATATGCAAACAAACTTCTTCCAGATCTTTCTCCATCTTCCTCTTGTTGTCAGGGTTCCGCAATATAGCTGATGTCATAAGCCCTACACTCTGAATGAGACAGTGTTTGTCTGGACTTTTCTGTCTGTAAAGAAGACCAATTTTATGAAGAAGTTTTGCAGATTCCTTTGGATCTTCCTCCTTGCTGGAGAGGCACTGCTCTCTCAGCTGCTCAGCCAGCGTCCATTCATTTTGTTCAAACATGTTGGACTTTGTGGCGAGTTGACTTCAAATGTTTCTGTTCAAAGCAACTTCGTCACATCCACGAATGTAAACAAACGTTATCACAGTTTCTCTAACGGCTTCATAAAACAAAAAATAAGATGGTTTACATTTTAAATTTTATCCAAATTCACTTATCAGAAATTTTTCGTGCGAATGAATGCAAGAGTTCCTTTCTCGCCTGCGTTTTACAGTATTTAGCATGTATTTTCTTTTGCTGTGTGTAAACCGTACAGTTTGCTTTTTAATGATACAAGCAATTTTTCCTTACCTATGCTCACCTTTGTTGTTGACGATAAGAGTAGGTTATACAGGATTTTGTATCAAGTCAGATTATTTCAAAGATGTCAGCTCTTCCCGGCGTAAATGAACTTAACTTTCAATAATTTATTTTACTGCATGACAAGAATTGGTTGGAATGAACCCATTACTGGAGAGCTAGTGGTGCAGGGCTTCACACCTCGATTCTAATTCAGCACAAAGAGAATTATTATGTGGAAAACATATCCAACATTTTTTGTGATTTTACTGATTGAGTTCTGCTCTCTGGCATGAGCTGATTCAAGCCTCTTGTTTGCTGTTTTTGTCAAATTGCTGTTTGACATTAAATTTGATAAATGTTTTACTCTGCACATTACCGGTTAGAGATGAAGTATACTCCACAACACTGCTGTGGCAAAACAATGGACGGAAAAATGGCCTTATATCGCAAATGCTGTTTTCCGAATTGTACAAAAGCATGGTGAATAAAGCAACTTTCGTACTTCTTATTGGGGGCGATCGCCCCAATCGCCCCATGGATCTGCCCCTGAACAGTTGTCACATTGCAGAAGTTGTACAGGGGATGGACGACGGACCAGTGACGTAACTAGACGTTTTGAGCCAGGGGTAAAATGTAGCTGAAAAGGGCCCACTGGCCACTCTATGGGGACCACTAACCGACACTCAGAAAAAGAACTTGAGAAATGATAGTGAATCCAGATATGGATGGCTATATTAAACCCTAAGTAACCGGAAAATACTCTGCAAAACGCAAAACACAACTTAAAATCAAAAGAATACTACTGTATAAGCTAAGTTGGGACCCGGGTTTTTTATTTAGCTTGCCAGGGGGGCAGGTCGCCCCTCTTCCTCCGTCAGTTACGCCATTGCCACGGACCCTTTGTTTGTTTATCAGTTGGGGCACATGCCTGAAAAGGTTGAGAACCCCGGGTATAAAACCCTACAGCAAATACGGTTCGATCGACAAAAGGCAGCGGCACCGTTTTCAAGTGGATCTGAACAACGCCACGAGAGATACCGGTTGCGACCCAGAACTTACGACGCAACTGTGTTGATCATGCAGCTGACTTTCTATCCAATTCAAATCAGTCCGCATCAAATTTCATCACGACTTCCAATCCAATTAAAATTCGACCATCACCTTCAAAACTTGAGAAGAAAATTAGGCTAATGTCGAGGGGTGCTTGACGTGACAGCTACGTCAACAGCTTTTTACTGTCCACATTTCCCTTGAATAAAACTATTGTGTATGTCCCAGTAAACTGAATTAACTCATAACAAAGATGCAACTCTACATTTCATTTTCACTCACATATTATTCTGAAAGTAATTCGTTTCTTAAAGTAGCTTCGGCAGACTTGCAATCTCTGCCAATTTCTGCTGTTTTTCAAATTCAACACCACGTCGCTGCCTGAAACCGAACGTAAAACAGGCGAACGGTCTTCTCTTTCAAAGTTGTGGCGATGTGGAAAGAAAAAAAAAAACAATACAAGAAATGAAAAGGTACTTTGTCCTTTCAGGTTTCTTTGTGTAAACTGGATACCTACAATTGTTATAGAAACAAAAGCTTGACGTATCTTGAAGGTTTCGCACAGTCCAGGTGGTGTTTGTTCCCGAAAGGGCGTAGGTAACATTAAGAGAATACTGTCATTACAAAAATATATAGAAAACATGCACATGAATAACTAAACTTATTGAATGCGTANCGTTTCAAAATAAGATTGATTTTAGAACAAAACTAAGTTGTTCATCCTTACGACGCGCNGGAATCCACCAAACATGGCGTGATATTTTCAGGTTACACGCACGAGGTGTTCAACTCAAGATATACTTGCGACAAGCAATATAAACTGCGGCACGTTGCACCCTACCTATCAAAAAGCTGGACAGCAAGTCTCATCTTTAAAAAAATATACAGGAAAACAAACCCATAAGCAAGCAGCAATGCAATAATTATGTTCATGCTGTCTGCAACTGTGACGGCCGGATTAGGGCCAATATGCAGTTCATATTGCTTATCGCAAGAATAACTTGTAGAGTTCTGACGCTCGATCAGTTCCACAGCAAGACAAACTTAATTTCATGAAAACAAATTAGTTAATGACTATGCATGAGAGTGATTAACCAAAACAGAGACGCAGCCTTATGCTGCCGTGAATCCAGAAAAAAGACCTTATATCTTTTCAATGCGTGACAGATGCACGTAACTCTCGACCTGTTCGAGATACAGTACGTGAAGTACGTGAAAGAAAAGGAAACCCAAAACTCGCGACACCGCTTTAAATGATCAACGTCGGTCGCAAAGCAATGCGGGAACGAAACGCAAGGATTGCGTCAACAACCAGAGGCATAAATCAATTAAGCAGGGAAGTCGCGTAGTGGCGAAGCTGAAGGAAAGCATCGGGAATTCAGCGAACGTTACATACCGGCCCCAAATGATAGAGCGCCGTGAGTGAAATCATTTAACATGCATAGTAACGTGATGACTGAATACGTACTCGAAACAAATAGAGAATAGCATTCAGCAGTCTGATCGAATTAACAGACTGCTCGATAACTGAAAGGTTCGCACGAATTCGGACAAGGGCACACGGTTTTACAGCCTGTTTAAATAACTGACAAAATTCGCTCGAATACAGACTCACACGAAAATAACACATTTTACTTTAATTCAATGGACAATGAAGAAAAGAAAATTGCTTTTATCAACAGCTAGGTCAATAGCGCTTAAATGCTATTCGTGCAGGAGACCACATTTATTTCAGCAGTCAATGATATCATTAGGCAACTGTTACGTCTCGGCGACTATAAAATGTCACCTAAAAATCACGTAGTTTCAATCCGACGCCTCCAGCAGGCAAGTTTTCGAACATCACGCAGAAAAGAGGAATTTGCTGTTCGCACTCGAACTCTGCGTACTACACCGTCTTTGTCAGGGAAAGTGTCTGTCACCAAGGCCTTGGGCCAAACGCCACGTTTACTGTTGGTTTCATACATAAGAACAACATCACCGACGTGAAGATTCCTAGAAGGTTGTAGCCACTTCTGGCGGTGCTGAAGCAGAGGAAGATATTCCTTTATCCATCTTTTCCAGAAGCAATCGGCCAGGAATTGCACAGTTCGCCACGAACGTCGATAACCATCGGCTTCTACGAAGACGCCGGCAGGCAGCAGGAATCAGCGCGCCAGTAAAAATTGACGCTGGTGTTAACGGACAAGTCTTGGGGATGGTCGCTAACTGGTGTCAGCGGTCGGTTGTTCATGATGCCCTCGACTTCGACCAACAACGAGTGGAGAGCTTCATCATCTAAGGAACGCTCGCCAGCAAGACAGTGCAAGACTTTTGACAGTTTTTACCAATATTTCCCATGCTCCGCCGCTGGCTGGGGAGAGTGGTGGATTGAAATGCCATTTCACGTTTGACGCAAGGATTCGTGAAGATGCAGCTGATTCCAATCGCGGACACCTTCATGCAACTCCGCTCGGCAAGCAGGAAGTTCTCGTTCCCCGGACGCTGAACAGTTCTCGAACAGATCCTCTCCGATGATTTAATCTACTGAAAGCTTGAACTGGCGTTAAGCGAATAAGCTACCTCAGTGTGAACTGCTCGAGACGCCATACATGTGAACAAACAGCCGTAACGCTTAAAATGCTGACGACCAACTTTGACCAGAATTAGTCCAAAGTAGTCGACACCTGTGAAAGAAAACGCTCGAAACCCTGGTGTAACGCGACATTTGGGGAGGGGTGCCATAATTTGACCACAAGCTTTAGCTTTCCACAAACGACATTTTCGGCAGTTTGAGGTAATGTCGCACTGGAGAGTGTCCATGAACAATCCAAAACTTTTCCCTGGTTGCTGCAAGCACAGCACATACTGCGTGCCACAATGACCAACTTTCGAATGGTAATGATCAACAATCAGCTCGGTTACGTGGTGTCTCTTCGGAAGTATAAACGGGTGTTAAGTGTCTACACTTAAACGGTAAATTCTGCTAACGTCCACCAACACGCAAAAGACCGAAAACTAACATCGGTCTTAACTTACGCAGAGCATTCGGAAAACCTTTCCCCAGACTCGACCCCTTTTCCCCAGACTCGAAAAAACTCCAAAACTTTTCCCCAGACTCGAAAACCTTTCCCCAGACTCGCTGCAGCAAACCTTTGATTGGAAGAATAAAAGGTTGAATCATGCCAATGGGATCAAACAATTGACTCGCCTGCGACAACACTCCTCTTCGAGTGATTGGTTTCTCGCGCAGGCTGACGTGAACGACGAAGTCGTCACTTTCGGCGTTCCAGTAGACACCTAGAGCTTTACTAACTGGAAGATCGCCAAGATCGAGATCCTTCAAGCCAGGTGCAAGTTCATCGTGGCAAAATGTCCACAGCACTTTCCTGCTGTTACTAGAGAATTTCGTTAATTGGAAACCACCAGAAGCTAGAAGTAATTTTACCTCCTCCGCGAGTTTGATTGCAATATCCTCGGAGTCCACGGATTTCACGCAGTCGTCGACATAGGAGGTCTTAACGGTAGAAACTGCTGCTTCGCTAGCATCGATCACATTGTCTTCGACGACTCTTCGTAAGGCGTAGCTCGCACGAGGATTTCGCTCCAAAAAGATGAACCAGCATGTGAAAGTCGACTGGAGATCTTGACAAATTATTATCCGGCCACCACAAAAAAACTAATGAATCCCTATCGAGGATCCACTTTTACTTGGAAAAACATGCTTTTAATATCGCCAGTGAAAGCAACCTTACCTTGGCGAAATCTCAGCAACACGCCCAAGAGGGTGTTCGTCAGGTCTGGGCCTTGAAGCAAGTTTTCATTGAGCGACGTTCCAAACGTAGCAGCACAGTCATATACAACGTGAAATTTACCTGAAGCGTTGCACGAATGATGTGGTATGCACCACACCCTGTTCGATTTGCTGTCGTCCTCAGCGGGCACCCTTCTAGCGTATCCATCGCGGACCAAATCGTCGATTTTATCTTTGTACAATGCAAAAAGAGTGTTATCGTGTTCGAACGTACGCTTTAAGCAAAGGAGTCTTTTCAGTGCCATCGAGGGATTGAACGGCAGGCAAACGTCGGAGTCCTTCCAAGGCAAGGGAAGTAGATAATGACCGTCAACCTTCTTTGCCGCCTTGTCCATTAAAGCTAAGAACTGCAAATCTTCAGAATATGCTTTATCATCAGGATTCGCTTGATCTTCACAAAACTCTTGATCAAACATGTGCAGCATTTGTTTCTGCAAACTTTGCTCGACACGAGAAAAGTTTGACAAAGCAGTCCTTCTCACCTGAGGGTAGAATTATCTCAGGACCGATCAGCGTCCATCCAAGACCAGTTCTTACCGCATTCGGCTGCGAGTTCGTTCCACACCTGGAGTCGGTGATTTCATGCGCTTCGAGAGCGGCAGCACCAATGAGAACTTGACTTCGTTCGAATGCACTTCCGGAAAATGCAAGCCACGTAAATGTTTGTAACGTTTTACATCATTGTCACTAGGAATGCTCTCAGTTAATTTCGGCAGTCTGTCAATAGCGAAAACGTCCTGGATACGAATGACGTTGGACTCTGCAAAACCCTTTACAGACAAGGTCACCATGCTACCATGGTGCGAACGTGAACCCGACAAACTAACAATGTTCTTCGTGACCTCTTTTCCATGTAAACGCAGTTTCTGCATTAATTTCATTGTACAGAATGACATTTCAGAACCACGGTCAAGAAATGCGTAAGTATCTACAAAGTTTGTGACGTTGTCACCGTACGCGCGAACGGGAAGCACCATCAGACGTACTTTGTAACTTCCGGTAAGCACAGAAACTGTGACAGCGGGGTCAGCAGTCGACTTTTTCGCATTGGATGAATCACTTTCGCCAGAGCCTTTACAACCAAATGCCTTTTTCCAAACAGAACTCGATGACTTCGGCGCACGTTGTACAAAATCTTTATGCAAAGAAGTATGCTGAGGGCGGGAGCAAGTTTTACATTTTGACTTGCATCCACAATTACGCGAGAGATGATCAACGCCCAAACAATTGAAACACAAGCGCTTACCTCTCACGAAGTTCCAGCGCTCTTGAATAGATTTATCCAAGAACCTGCGGCATTTCCACAGCACATGATCGCAATCGCACGCAGAAAAAACGTCCACAAGCACTTTCTGATTGCACATTGTTCCAACAGTTTCACACTGAGCCGCAAACACGTGGCCTGACTTGGAAAGTTTGACGGCACGATGTACTCTTTACCGGCCCGTCTCGGCCAAAGCTTGGCCAAAAAGCGAATTAGCGCTATCTGCAGCTTCAACGAAAGACAGCAACTGCGAAAACGTACCTGCGTAACCGACTGAATTAACGTCGACCCGATCACTTCTCTGTAAATGAATAGTCAATCTTTTAAACACATCCAACAATGTTTGCGAAGGATTTTACTCCGAGTCGTATCCCCACTGAACAAATGTCGTGTGACAGTTAAACACGTCCGTAGCTAGCTTCTCCAGACTGTCTTTATCGGTCTTTACAGAGGGTTCCTTTGTTATACAGTCTAGATGAGCCTTTACAACCACATGCCTTTTTCCAAATTGGCTTGCAAGTTTATCAAGAGCTCGTTTTAAAGCTTCAGCAGGTGAGCTAATGATGTTCCAAGATTTTACAGCTTCGTGCACTTTACCCTGGCACATGTCGATCAAGTTTGCCAGTTGCGGAGCTGGGTCAGAAACCTGTTGCATTACGGTCTCTTCGAATCCTTTTGTAAACCCGTAGTAATGCAACGGATCACCATTGAAATTAGGTAGATTTCTTTTGGGTAGAGCAATACCTTCGCGAATCGCTGAGCTTAAACCTTGAATAGTTTCGAAGACCACTGAGTTCTCTTCATCGTGTTAACGTCAGGCGTTTCATCGATACTGTGCGTCCCCGGCCCCAAACACAAACGCTGCGTACCTGCTTTCGAGATGAAGGCATTTGATGAGCGACGTGAAGTTGACGGAGCTTCTCAGCAGCTGAACGAAACGCGCTGCTTCGGGAGCTCTAACACTCAAACGTGGATTCGCATCGAGAACACCAACTGTTGAAGTAACTGCTTGAGGTCCAACAGTACTTGCCGGCGAATATGTAACCGCATACGTAGAAACTGTCGTAGGTTTGCTGTCCACAACTCAGTCACAAGGCAAGAACCATTGTTTTTACTACAGCCGGACTCACCTGAACCGTTGTTCGCCAACACGTCGCAACGCCGCGACTGACCCTGGGGTTCTGATTTGAAACCTACCGCAGACATCGCTTCTTCCAACTTCAGTTGCTCCATACGAGCAAGAGCGCGGGCTCGCCGGGCTGTCTCCAATTCTAGCTCTATTTTGTCTTCTCTTTCTCCCACTCAAGCTCTATTTTCCTTCTCTTTCTGCCACTACAGTTCCGTTTGCCTTTTCCCCAATTCCAGCTCCATTTGCTTTACCTGCAACGCAATCATCTCTTGCTTCCTAGCGATGGACGAAACGGAGGACCTTTTTGAGGCCGAATTACACAAATCACTAGCTGAAGGTTCTTTATCGGTGCATAATTGCACAAACTGTTCATAGTTTTGATCACAAGTTGTTCTCCTGCGACACAAGTCTGTACACGTCGCCTCTGCTTCTTGCTTTTCTGCTGTGTAAAGTTCACCAGACGGCACTTCACAACTGTACTTCTTGCAAAATTCTAAACATTTACCGAATGCCTCATCCAAAGCGACCTTTTTTCTTGACGCTTCTTCATAATTGGCAATGTCCAGAAACAGCACCTCAAGTTCACCTGGGAGCCTCGTGACATTGGCTAGAAGACCACTTCTAGACTTCTTCATACTCACAAGTCTTTCTTGAAGAATACTACTGTCGAAACCCATTGATACATCAACGTTGCTACTGTCCTTCTGCATTTTCTCATTTTGGTTAACTATTGCTGTAGAGTTCTGACGCTCGATCAGTTCCACAGCAAGACAAACTTAACTTCACGAAAACAGATCAGTTGATGCACCCTTTGCAAGCTTTATTCGAGTTCACAGTACACGTGAAAGATGACTATGCATGAGAATGATCAACCAAAATATTGAGGGACGCAGCCTTATGCTGCCGTAAATGCAGAAAAAAGACCTTATATCTTTTCAATGCGCGACAGATAACACGTAACTCTCGACCTGTTCGAGATAACAGTACGTGAAAGAAAAGGAAACCTGAAACTCGCGACAACGCTTTAAATGATCAACGTCGGTCGCAAAGCAATACGGCAACGAAACGCAAGGATTGCGTCAACAACCAATCAGAGGCATAAATCAATTAACCAGGGAAGTCGCGTAGTGGCGAAGCTGAAGGAAAACATAGGGAATTCAGCGAACGTTACAATGAATATCGCGGAAAGACATAAAGCACCGGGAAAATCCGCAAGGAGAACCAAAATCGAGAAAGAGTCCAAAGCTACTGGAGATGAAGACTAGAACTGAAATGCTGATGGTGTAGCGTTCCCTTCACGTGGATGAGCTATGGCAGTGGTTCTTGAAAGGGTCTTCGGTCTGCCGCCTCTTGCCGTCACCAAAATCAAATTAGCATTGTGCCCAATGAAAAACCTGGTTGTCCCGCAAGGAATGCCGAAGTGTTTTCTTTTGACCATCAAGTGCACAAACAACAACAACCACCACTTTGACTTATGACATATCCGCAAATGAAAGGTCCACAAGAAAACATTTTTAGGAATAGGGGTCCCCGGGACTGGAAAGCCTTAAGAACCACTGAGCAGTGGCGCAGCCAGGAATTTTGTTCGGGAGGGGCCCGTCACTGATGTTGTCAGATTTCAAACTTTAGCTATTTTGCACAAAGATCATTTTGAGGTCACTGGTCAATTTCTGGTCTATTACAACAGGATATGACGTCAAATATCTTCTACCAGTCGGCATCCATAAATTTTAACAAAGACAAGAAAAAGTTTGCTTTCGCAGTGATCATTACCAAGCAGTTATTAACCAAACAGTTTTCAATGAACATTAAGAGTAGTGGAAAGCGAAGCGTCGTGTAATGCTGTCCTCGAGAATATCACTGATTATGCCTATTGAATGAGTCAAAATCAACTAAAAGTATGAAAGTGGATTCATAGGAACAAATCAGAGGATGTCAATAGCCAAATTTTGACTTCACAAAGTACCTGCGAGCACAACTAAAAGATTAAATTCAGTCTGCGTTTCTTTTTGAACAACTCCTCGACAACCACCTAAAGATCTCTGTCATATCACGATTATTCGTCAAAAAAGCCAATCCATCAGACGGTTTTTCCCAGGCCCGTAACCAGCTGGGCACAAGAGTGGGGCGAAGAGCTTTCTGAGAGGGGCCCAAATTTTTAGGCTATGTCCAATCAGGCCCGTAACAATCTTGGGACACCAGGGGTAGCGAAGAGTTTTCTGATAGGGGCCCAAATTTTTCAAATTATATCCAATAATTTTCAACTATGCCCAACAGATTTTTCCAGGGGGGGCGAAAAGGTTTGCGGGGGAGGCTTCGCACCCTTTCCCCGTGGTTACCGGCCTGTGTCCAATAGTTTTAAAGGGCATCCAACACATTTTTCCAGGGGGGCGGAAAATGCTTCTAGCTAGTTACAGGCCTGGTTTTGCCCCATAGTGCTGTGTAGATAGGCTAGCAACCGTCGAAGCGTTGAAAATGAACGTTCATTTGTTGCTGCTGTGACTGGCAACGTTGCAAATAAGCGCAACAGTGTGTGAATGTTTGAGAACAAGACACAATTGGAGTGTCTCTAAAAGGTTTAACTGGCAGCTCAGAGTTTGGGTTACTGGCCCAGGACCTATGAGAGGGGGTCCAGCAGACACATTGTTCCGGCGCCCGACAGCTACGGAGGGGCCTGAGACAGAAGGACAGGCCCGTAACCAGTTTGAGACACTAAGAGGGCCAAGAGTTTTCTGAAAGGGGAACAATTTTTTTTTAACTATGTCCAATAGTTTTTAACTTCGTCCAGCACATTTTTCCAGGAGGACAAAATTTTTTCTGGGGGTGACTTCGCCCCCTGCTACCCCCTATTTACGGGCCTGCTGAAGGAACGATTGCGTGTTTGTCACTAACACAATCGGAATAATGTAGCGAAATTAATCCCGCCCGGTGATAAAACTGGTTTGGTCTATAGGATTTTTTAAGAAGTGTGATGTATTTTAATGTGAAATGCTGGCAGTGCATTTTCCTGATACGATGTATTGATAATTATTAGCAGTAATTATTGTTGAACTTGAAGGTTTGCCTACTTTGTCGAATTTAAAACA
>JGI24021J15306_10003386_pt1 | contig 17937 bp, 7 predicted proteins | sample Ectturendosymbi1_FD_15306 | JGI IMG/M metagenome (IMG submission 15306)
TCAGAAGTTATGATGTAAGTTAGTAAAAATATTTGACTAATTAGATAATTAATTAATTTGTTTATTTTAGATCATAACTTTTGAACCAGAAACGTTAGAAAGTTGATCAAAGGCTCAAAAGACTTGGACTCAAGCCTAGTTTCCAATGAAAACTTTAGCGAAACACTTTATCCTAGCGGTTGGGCCCTAGACCAGGCAACATGAGCCGAAATGACCCCAAAACTACTTCACTTATGATGCCAGTCACAAAAAATCCACACCCCCAACCAAAAAATTTTGCTAGTGCAATCTACTAGACTGGCCGATCCGTTTGAGCCCTTGAACAGAGCTCTAGCACAATTGGCAGAGGAGCTAGGGCGTCGGTAAGGCAACTGAAAACTGCTGATTTTTAGGCCGAAATCGAAATCGAAGTACAAATACATCGTACGCCGGCTCTCAAAGTGTTAATGAAAACTCGGTAACTTCATTTCAGCTATTGAAGAATAACGACCATCATGGATTAATACCCCAGGCAATGATAAAACTGTCAAGCGTTGAGCAATCTGCAGTTAAAAAAATGGTTAGAGACCACTGATCTAGAAATTGTATAAGTAGCAAAGTTTAGCTTAACGTTGATTCAGGTCAGAATCATAATTGAGTATCCTTAAGACATTTAATGATGTTTGCAAGGGGCTTATAACAACCATACTGATTCATAACTTTCAAATTTTTCTACTTTGAAACTTTGATATAGTCTTGTAAAACTATATCAGCACGTAACTGCACCTGTGCAAGATATTTAATACTAATAATTAGCATTTATTTCTGCTTAATAATTTTACTTTTTAGATTACTTAAATATACATCTGTGATATTTGAATTGTATCAACATATTTATTAAAATAAACCTGGCAAATCATTGAAACATGATGTGCTTTGCTGTGGTGGTGATGTTAAAAGTTGTAGGGGAAGCAAACATTTTCACCCATCAACTCAAATTTCTTGTCTTTTCAGGTCGTTACATTTGGGATAGTTAGAGCATATTTAATTTTAAAGCGCCAAACTTGCTTGAATATTTTTTTGTGGAAAAAGCTTGAATTTTCTGAGGCCTACAATAATTTGATCTAGAACAGTACAGTCTCTCTTTAAAAGCCTGTTTAGAACCATTAAATTACAGATAACACATGGGGCGAATGAGATGAGGGTTTATTTGTTTTGTGATGCATTGCTTGCCAAGGTCAGAATAATGTGGTTGGTAATGTTGCTGATCTGTGTGAAAATTTGATCTGTCATAACTAAGAAATTGTGTGAAAGTGGTTAAGATGACAGATTTATCACATATGTCACAGTAGCTCCTTTGCTAAGCTCCATTTTCAGAAGTACATATATATTGCTTTAAGTAAGATTTATGTTTTACTACCTTTGAGCTGTTTTGTTTTAGGATGAGCTTGATCTGCCAGCCCCGCACCGGCAAGCTATGTTTAATCTCACTCCTGAAAAACAATGGCAAATTTATTGCACCAAAAAAAAGGTATGTTGATGTCTGCATTGCATGTTATGTTACTGCCTTGTGCTGTAGCTGACTAGAGCATTATCTGTGTTTATTGTGAATGTTGATTACTTCAGCTACTTCAAATCAAAAACTCAGTATTTAACGCCAATAGTTTTTTGTTTGAATTTTTAACTTCATGAATATGGGATTTACATTCTGCAGTGAAATGGTTTCCAACTAGAGATAGACCGATATATCAGCCTGGCAGATATTTGGGTTTTGCCGATCTATCGGCCAAATCGGTAGATATTATCAGCATCAGTAGGTATTGACAAAACGCTGTTATGTTCCTGACGTATGCAGACAACTTGCGCAAGAAAGCACAACGAACCAAGTCAAGACAGTTGTCTTGCAGTGATGCTAGCAGGTGCGTTTTCATAAACAAGCAGATGAGATGAACCATGGAGCACGCATTGGCTGTTGCAGCAGAAACAAAAGCATCATCATCAATTAAAAATCATAGCAAAATATTGAAATTGCTGCAATTTGAAAAATTTCACCTCATTAATCCTGATTTTTGAAGTTTTTTTAAAAAAAGGTAAGGCATAGAATACATCATATTTTTGATAATGAAGCAGAAAACAAGATCTACAAATTTTGGAAATATCGGCTATCGGTCCATGAATGACCGATATATCGGTATCGGCCCCAAAAAAGCCATATCGATAGATCTCTGTTTCCAACCTTTTCCCACTTACTGGTATGAATCCATAGTGACATTACTTTTTTTCTTGCAAACTCCAAGTGCTCATTAAAGAAAATGCAATGTATCAAAAACTTAACTGAATAGCAAAAATCTAATTATAAATTGAGATACACACACTGGAATCATTTAGCAGTGTGATTGTTACCTTAACCGATTCAAACAAATGTTGTGGATCATGGTTACCATGCAGAGGAGACTTACAATTTTCGACCTCAGATTGGTAACCACTGCTCTAGTGAGTAATGATTGAACTTTCTAATGTTGTGGGTAACATCTTTGCAGGAACAAGAGGCACCAAACAAACTTGCAACAAGCTGGCCAGATTATTATATAGATCGCCTCAACTCTATGAGTACAGTAAGTATGCATCTCAAGCATTCGACTGATGTGAAGCAAAATTGTACATGTTTTCAGATTTGTGCTTTTTGTGAAGCCACAGAAGAGCATCACAGCTTGCTTTCATGAGCAAATGTTGCTGATATATATCAGCAGCAGAATTTGCCAATACAGTACATCTCCATCATTATGTTGGCTGAATTATATTGACCCATTGATGTATTGAGCTCTAATGCTGTCTTTTTACAATCAACAAAAAGGTGTCTGTGTAGCAAAACATCACATGCTCTTTTGTCATAAGCTTACGCTTGGTGACATTCAGACAAAGAGAACGTGAAGCATTCCATGATGTTGATAACTGCTCCTTGTAAGGTGCAATTTTATTGTGATGAAATAGTCATGTTTGAATTGTTCATCTTCAATAATTCTAATTGCTTATTGTCAAGAACAAGGTGGTACTGTATGTATGGGAAAGGCTGTATTCTGGTTCAGTTTGTATGCTTTCTTAAACAATCACATCTTGTTGATACAAAAACGAAGTTTTACATTATGCAGAAGTAGGCAGTTAATTGTTTTCTATCAAATTTTTATTCACTCCATTTACCTGTGAAATTTTGCTGAAGTGGCTGTCAACATTACATTTTTGTGAATAGTTCCAAAGCTGTGACATGCTCTATGTAAGTACACGAAGTTGCGATTAATTATGATTGTATTTGACTTATTGTTGTATTGGTATGGAAGAGTTGCTTTCAATTTGGCATTGAACATGCTTTCCTTGGAAGTCCATACCACTAGTTTATACACCAGGCTTAAAATATCAAGACAAAGCTCTTCTAGCATACTAAAGAGCAGCACTTTTTATTTCAGTGGACATTTTAGAAGCATATAGGCACGTGTTGTCATCAGGACAAAATTCTCCTATTTAAGCAGGTTATGATGAAATTATTTTTAAAATGCGAATCGTGCATGACGTTTAATACACATGTTTTTTCCATGTATAGTTTATGGGTTTGGTTGGCAATTTTTTATGCATTGCCCTGTTTGGTTGTGAATTACCAAGTTCATCAACCAACTCTGTGGCGAAGCTTCTACCAGTATCTGGCATGCAGTGCTGTCCTTTGATGACGACCCTGTGCTCCGTTGTTGCCTTATACTTGTACAGAATTAATCCAAGTTTGCATTTAATCAAAGTTTAAAACATAAGTTTGCGCATAAAATAGGAAACTCCGTTGTTTTTAACCTGTGCAGTTAGGTTCGTTACTTTTTTTGACAACAGGTTGTTTCGACTGCTTGAAGCTCGGCACCTTAACAAGCTGATGTATCTGCGTTGCTATTGCTGGCAGGATCATTGGGTATCATTTACACGCTTGCTGTGACTTTGTTCTCTTCACAGCTATTACTGGTCACATATCTGTTTTTATCGACGCCAGCAGCATCCAGTGTTTAGCTTTGTTCAACTCTAAACAAAAAAGATCAAAAACGCACCTTGTAAATTGAATTATTGTTACAAAATACAGTAGCGATCCTCACATAAGCGTTGGACGTATCAGGTTTCATCCTCTGTTGGAGCTTGATTTCCCTGAAAGGTTTATTCTTCCTAATGTAACCACAGACACATTGTGTTATGGGAAGTGTTATGGCATCACTTTTATCTGGCGCCCTGTAAATTATGAATATGAAGCTCGGTGCGTTGGATTTGATGTCAGAGCTATTGCTGATCTCACCTTAGTTTGTTTCCTGTGTAAGCATGGCAACATTGTCCGTTAGCTGCGACAAAAGATATCAAGCCTTTTTGAAATTGTTCAAATCGCGTTTGCTTAGTAATTGCTTTCTGCAAGGCTCCGCCGTGCAGTTTCCATGAATCTGCAAGATTGCTGGGTTGACAAACAGGACGCTGTATGTGTTGGTGATAAAATGGACTTCTTGTGATGTACGAGTACGGTACTCAGACTGGCATGCTTTCAACGCGCAGGTATTAAAACTCTAAACTTTTCAAATGTTCACTTTCGTGCGTTGCTGCGCCATGCAATACTCATACGTCCACCCGGTGTTGGGTAATGTTTTTTGAAATGACTGTGCAACAGCGCACAGACCCATCCTGGCATCAATAACAGACAGACGTATGTGGCGTGGGTTTTTGCTACAGAAGATGCGCGCATTCGCTGTCTTCACTCGTACATTTGAGAACTCTTCAGAACACTTCAAACGTTTTCGCCAGTAGTTCTTCGGTTTCACGTTTGTGACGGTGCGTGCGATGTCGAATTCGAAATTCGGTTATGAAATCGCGGGGACGAGCGTTTCTATATTTCGCCCTTGCCGTGAAGATCACAGGACATTTGCAATCTCGACCTGAATGCTACGTAGCAAAGTAAAAAGGCTTCTTTGAACTCTATGTGACGTTGTCATTTGTCCGCTTGTTTTACGCGAATGACTTCCAGCTGTTCTGCGCAAGTCCTAACGAATGGCTTGGGTTTGTATTTCCTTGATTCATTTTTGTTTCGTGGAAGAAATTTTGCATAGACAGTGGTTTCCCGACTTTCCCCGCTCTCAGCCGCCCCCTGTCAATACGAATTCGATTACAGTTGCTAAATGACCTCGATCAATGCGAGTTACTCAGGAAACTCCTGACTTTTCTGGCACTGTTAACATTGCTAACGACCTGATTTTCCTGTTTACAGTGAGGAAGCTACTCTTTTTGTAAAGGCTAGTTATCAGGTATAGCGGGTCACCTGAGTGTGCTTCTGTCATTGCATCAATCTTTCCACAGTGATTATCCAAACGTTTGCTTGATATCATTGTTGAATCCCAACAAGACAGGGTTGCTCACAGCACTGCTCAAAAAATAGACAAAATGCTGGTGTCATGTTATTCTTGCCGTAATGTTCTTGTGTCGCCCCGCGAAACACCTTACTCGGCTGTAATTCGAGGTAACAAATTGTCTCAACTTCACTTTTTCAACTAGACTAACTGAAAGCTCCCTCAGCTACATTGGTTTTTGTTTGCTAAACAGATCTGTCGTTCCACGTGATGTCTTGCGCTCTGTCGCAGAAAATGCCAAAAACAAGAAACATTTTCTAGTGTTCAGACATTAGCTTACAAACTATTACCGTTTCTGAAATTTTTAGGCTCACGGTTGTCTGCGTGGGTATGAAAGAGCGGCACCCACAGGGTCGTTTGTCACTCAGTCGCGATTTTTTGCTCCGTGCAAACGCCTGTTTCGCTTCAGTCGCTTGTCACTCCTTCGTGTTTGTACATAGAAGCTTCTCTCCCTGTGGTTGTTTCGTAATGACGTAAATGATCACGTGAGCTGGTTTAGTAAACATGGCTGGAGTAGGTCACTTTAACCGCCAATGATGCAAAAACATCTCTCGGTAGCTAAACATACTGTATTCAAGTAACTAGTCTCCGCCAAGGCGACTTTGTTGAATCCATTCGCAATTTTTTTGAATAGGAAAGCGATTTCACGTAACACTACACATCCCCAGTCCTAAAATCTCATTCACATCTATTTGAATAGATTCTATTGGAATAAGATTTTAGTAACTGAGGATGCGTCGTGCCATTGGTTTTCTTAAAAATCTTGCGAAAGGATTGAACTCAGTCATTTTGGTGGAGACGAGTTACTTGAATGCAGATATGCGCGGTTTTGAATCATCGCAAACCGGAGAAAGCAGAGACCAGTTGGCTGCTGATTGCTGGAAAGCTTGCAGCAAACCTAGAACTTTTAAACGTCGCTAAACATACTACTTAAGTTTTCGCTACAACTGCGAATACTTTCGATTGCGGTGAGGTTTGTGGTGACGAGCGGTCAATTTCAAGCTATGTTTCGATTTTTTGTCCACATGTATGCGTTTCTTGGACGTTCTTGAAGCTTTTTGCCACGTTTGGTTGGCGCTTGGCTGTCGCTTTTTTGTTGTAGCAACTCGTGTTGTTGAGAAGGTCTAGTAGAAACTTGTACAGTATCCGTGAATCTCGGCGTTATAATTGCAAAGCCCTGAGGCCTGTGTATTACGCTGTGTTTAGAGATCTAGAAAATAGGTTTTAATCTGTACTATGTAGTTGAAGTCTTAAAAAACGAATCACCCACTATTTTCTGATATCGATGACGTTGTGAATTTCCAGACGATCATAGCTCTCGCCTTTGTGGTGTCAACAGTGGCGCGCCAAGAAGAACCACAACCCCGGCTGCTGATGTTTTCTCCAACAGCCAACAAAACCTTTGCGGTAATAGGGGAGCCCCACTAACATCACGTTGAACACTAAGTTACTCATTGTTAACGTACTGTACAGTCTGCACAGTGTCAACAGTCGAAAATACTTCATATCGCGTGCACTTAAAGACTCATAAATTCACTCTTATGCCTTTACGTATCATTGAACAAAGGTCTCTTTTAAAAACAAAGAGCACCGAGGAAGCGCTATATCCTTTGAGGTCAAATTTACGATTGACCTCAAGCAGGCCGGGGGCAACCAAAGGTCCGGATACGGCCTGCGGGTCGTAAAACAGCACAAATCTGGTCTACGCACAAATGATACACCAGAGACGAAGCGCGAACTTAGTGCCGCCGTTATATTTCTCATATCCGACGGTCGCTGATACCCAGCATGTGTTTCTCGATGATGCATCTGTGATGTGCAGAGCAGGACCTCTCGGTGATGCATTTGTGATATGCAGGAGTTAGGCATAACTTCCTTATTCCGCACTTATCGAGCGGTTCTGTTGTTGAAATCCATCACTAAACGACCTTACCAATCTTCACCTTTGAAGCGATGCTCGTTCTTTCAAGGACTAGAATCAGTTAATCACTTTCGTCCGTTGCGCGCCTTTTGTAATTGATTTTCTGGTTGCTTCGGAGCGCTTTGTCAATGAAACGAGTCTCAGTTCTCAAACTCGCTTCTCTTTTGTTTCACCTCTGGCAGCGGCTCCTTCGTCTGCCAGAGAAAAGTAAATAGCTGTCGGATCTCCAGTGCCGTTTGTGGTGTTAATTTCTGACCGAAGCTTGGTTGTTGATCTTGGCGGCTGGGTGGTGTGTGCCTTGTCTGGTCGTCGCCTGCGACAGGCGACACGTGGCAAGGGCTGTTTCACGATACGACATAATTTTGACCAGACCTTACCCGGAAAAAACGCGGCCAAGTTAATGTATTGTTTTCCGCGATCTTGCTCACAAACTCCGCGAATAGATTATCGTGCTCTGCTGTACATCATTCCTAACTGACAAGCTTGTGAATTGATGTGTCGGTTCCAGTATTTGGTAGTAAAAGATACCGTTTTCATCTGTTCTTTAAAGTAAGAAGCGTTTGTTGTAAACGCGGCTTCCTTTCCTTGCTTGTGATATGTGTCGTTGATTAAATGCGTTAAGGGCTGAGGTTGCTGGCGTTTGTTCTGAAAGCCCATCCAACATTCTTGAGTTCGAGAGTAATTGCGATGTTTGAAGCGAAACGTTTTTCATCGCCTCTTTCTGTTTGAAACTGCGATGTAGATTCACCTTACGCAAATGAAAACCATTGTTAGTAGTTCGCTGGCAAGTGTATGTATTAAAAATCCACGCTGTTACTAGAAACTTGACAAACTTTAACACACTGCAGGTTTGGGGTTGTTTTGTTGTTGTTTTTTTGTGTGTTAAAGTTTAAATATGCTCCAAAAAGACTTCAGTCGATTACGGTAGCTCGAATTTATTTTCGTTTCTAGCATCATCTTCCAGAACCACATCATAATTTATTGCTTGTGTTCGAGTACGTGATACGCGGGACAGTATCGGAAAGCTACTTTGCTTGCGCGTCTGGTCTGAATGATGAGGCTATTGTCCTGATCGTGATGAAATTAACCTCCGTGGTAACATCGATGATTCACGGCAGGGTCATGAAAACCAGAAGCGCCACGCCATTGGCAAAACATGTTGCATGACGGTTGTCAGGAAACTTAACCGCAGCGTTTCAAGTTGATACTGAAAATCTACCCGGCCTTCATCGGAAACGCAAAAGCTCCATCCGACTTTAAGCGATAACAGTTGTGTGCGACGTAACAACTCTCCAGAACGTGAAAACTGCATGCCGCGCCAGCCTAGCTGCGCTTGCCGAAATGGCGAAATTGGCCGCCGTGGAAAAAGCGTTTTCGAAATTCCAGCGAGCCAGTAATTTGTGACGTAAATTTTCTGTATGACGTGCAACAATGATAATGTGCTCATGGTGTTTCAGGTGACACAGTTCAAAGGCGATAGTTGCAGCGTTGTTTTCGTCGCAAAAACAAATTTGTCGAAATCGTCTTCCAGCGTCGTTTTATTTAAAGGCAACTACCTAAAAACCGCAAGGGTAATGATACTGGGTGGACCAACGCCTGGAAATTCCTTGCTGTTTTCCTCAGTGCAGGCTATAGCTCACCGCTGCCGGTTTTTGCGATTTTGTTACAAAAGTAGATGCCTTACTACCTTAGCGTAGCGTAGGAATAATCTCGTGAAATCCTAGGTTCGTCCCGGTGGCTAGTTTCCTTATTTATCCTTACGTATAAGGTTGCCATTTTCATTTACCTTTCAGGTCAAGCCGCCCATATTGCCGACGGTCGGGCGTGAATAGCAAAATGCTAATAAGCCAGGACCTATTGCGCACGTGATTGGCAGTTCTATGTCAGACGTAATTGCGAAGAAGAAAATAGCTTCACGCCAGTGAAAGAATATCCACCGGTTCGCCATTGGCTCACGTTCACCCTTTCGGTCTTCGTATACCATCGTTGGTTTTGTGACACGCAGCCAAGCATGAAATCTCTTACAAACGCGGCTTTTTGGACTTGGCTGACGTCGCCGCTAAAAAGGTGGGCGGTTCCACAAGCCTTTCACGAGCAATCGCGTTATCTTTTTAGATCCTATATCTGTCCGGCGCTCGGTGTCTTTGCTCAGGGTCGCGGATTTTCGGAAAAGTGGGCTAATGGCTGCATGATACGCTTTTGGCACTGCGGCATTCACCAAAAGATTCTTCAGTGAACCGTGTGAACCTCACAAGTTGGGATCTTCCCAACTAAATGCTGTCCTCTCCGATAGGGTGACACAACTTTCAAAGCACAACGAATCGTTCGAACTTGTAACAGTTTCGGTTTCTGACAGTGGCAGATTCATGAAATCGATCGCGGCGGGAGTCGACGTCAGACTTATTTGATACTCTGACCCAATTTTAATGCATTCGTTTTTCATTACAACGCACCACAATTTATAAAAGTCTGTCTATGCATCAGATCACTTTGGAAGGGTAGCGTGCGAAGCAGCAGTACCTTCTTAACGTTGCTTGTGCATGAGCAGCAGCAAAATTTTTGTTCTTCAAAGCCCCATTTGGCGTCCCTGATAATCACACGATTGAGCATTGATGAATCGGACCCGTGGTTTTCCAAAAAACTCGTCTTTGTTTCAGAATTCAAAACGGGTGATTGTAATAGGTGACGTTCAGAAACAGGTTGAATGCTTTGCAGCCAAAACGTCAGGGCACAAAAACTCGGCGCCTGAGTCACTCGCATGCGTGGAGTTGACCTCTGAAACCTTCGTTAGACGTAGAAGGGTGCGATAGATTAATGAAGTTAACGTTGCGAATCTATCGGCCCGTTAGAATCGCATGGTCGTAGGCTTAAAGCGCTGGAATGGAATTTTTTTTGTTGAGCAAAGCAGGTAATTTTTCTAACGAAAGTATTGCGTAGCTTTGGTCAACACGGAACCTCGAGTCCTACAGTCCCCAGGGCGCCCCACCGTAGGTCGTAACGAATCCAGTCACTACAAGAGCCGCGCATCGCGCTTCGATTTTGCTCTTGTCTCATATCGTTGCCTTGATTCGTTCCGCTCAAGCAAGGCAATGTACGGCTTGGACGCCGACATTCTGCGCTCAGTTGAAAATGATTGCGGGGGAACGTGGCTCGAATCTATTTTTATGCAAAATTGACACACAGTAAAGCCCCGCAAATCCCACTGTTCCCATTTTATCCTACTTGAACAGCACGTAACCAATCACTCGATTCGCCGTAAATCTTGTTTTATTGAAAAATCTCTCGGTCTTGCAATAGTCACGTCTTATTCCGAGGGGACTTCAAGAAATTGTGATGCTGTCGGAGACACGCACTCACGTAGCAAGAATATTTTCATTGCGAGGTAGCTTGCCGGCCTGCCAAGGCCAACGTGTCGTCAACTTGCATTTAAATTGCGAGGTTGGATGCGTAGTTTATCGCTGTGCTGAATCCTGTGACATTGTGAAACCACAATGTTGTTTCCGTAATGAGACTTTGAAGGACGTAGCCGACGATGTGTATTATTGGTTTGGTGCATTTGCACCTGGCATTCCGGGTTATAATCAACTCGCCGTGTGCCGCAGGATACCTTTCGCAAGCCTAAAATGCATCTAGTTTGTCCTTCTAGCGCCAGCATAGATACGGAACACGTAACGAGGCGAAAACTGGCAAACCACACTGCTGCCTCTTGCCAGCACACCTGCTCAATGTCTGCGGAACTGGTTTCTAACCGCTGGTCTTCTTAAACGTGAAAGCGCCGACGGAAGTTCTTTGAAGTTCGGCCTAAAGGCTGAATCGCCCGCTGTGTTGTCATACAGACGTCAGTTTTTCCATCAGCGCCGCCTTCTGCTCTTTGTATTGACTTTGAATGTCTGTCATTGTGTGTGTACAGAAGGTGATGCTCATTGCGATCGTTAAAGTTCGCGTGGCAAACGCCATTTCCTTGCGCACCAGATTTGCCCATGACGTTGCACAGCTCGTAGAACAGTACGGTGTTCAACGATCTCTTCGTTCTGGCGTAGCGCGGGAACCACAACACTATCAGTATTAACCCATGCATAAAATGCGCGCATCCCTGAGTTCATTTTTTATACCAATGCGCCCAAGCAATTTGTTGCGTTGATTTCATATTTCAGCTTATTACCAAGAGGTGCTCGTGTTGTTCTAATCGGCCCATCCACTTGCAGAGTGGTTACATTAATGACATCACTTGCTGTCTGCTGAAGCCATGTGCTTGTAGGAAGCTGACCCGCCGATGACTGCAACAAATATATCTCTTTGAAAAGAAGCAATTGTAAGAAAATCGATGTCTCAACTCTGCGGACTGCCGATTACAAAAATAACTAATTAAAACTAAATATGCTTTTAACACAATTGTCGCACGCCTCTTGCGATCTGGGTAAACGCACTGATGATTGATAGTGACAATGTTCTTTACGATTTGAAAAGTTTGTTGTTCAGTGCGGCCGCTGCTGCGGCTGTGTGCCTGTTCATTTCCTGCAATACTTACATTTGCTACATCGACACCTGCAAGTGTTTTGCTAGTATATCTGCAAGCTTGCAGTGCCATGCACTAAAATAATGCCACTATATGCGAAAACCCATTTGGGTGGTAGAAACCGCCAGAAGGCGAGAGTATAAACCTGGGATTTGTCACATTTTACGCATTTACCACAAGATTGCTGTTGTGCCGGTGAATATTAGCCAGGTTAATCCAGCAAGTTAGTTTCGACACGGTGGAAAATATATCACGTCATACACAGGAAGATTCGTAGTTTTGCTCAGATGAAAATGTCTGCAGTATATCAAGATGCTTCTCACCATACCAGCGAAGGGCCCCACGGATACATCCGTGCTTTTCTTTAAGATCGAAGTTCACCTTTTAAATCCATCAACTTTTCAAGCTTCCTGTTACACATGCTTTTCAGGCAGTCACCAGCTGGTTGTGGTCAGGTTGCAATTTTTACCATCTTGTTTCGTTTTCGTGAAACCATTTTAGGGTGGTACTTTGACATCTCATTGTGTCAGTGACATAAAAAACTTGCAGTTGCTCGGCAGCGTGTATTGTTGTTTTGCCTTCTGCTGTTGACGTGAACACAGGTGTCTCTTGGTTTGTATTTTGCAAGTTGGTACCTCCACCAGTGCTAGTTATAAAATGACGGCTGGTGTGAAGCTGTATCATGCTACATTTTAATGTTAGAAAAAGCGGCGTGATTGTCATACACCGTTAAGGGCAGAACAGGCTATGGCGCCCCTGTCTGCCAAAGTGGTTAGATTGTGTGTTTGAAAGGATTGTTACGAAACAAAACGTTGGCATGCGTAACAAACACTTCGTTGTTTAGATTATGGTTCTCATGTACGACGAAGAAGAAATTGAAATGCGACTGAAACTCGTGGACGGGCTCAAAACTGCCTTGCGCACACAGCCTGTAAGGTGAGACTGTTTGATATTTCTCCAGCAGCGTATGAACTGTTGATGTTGCCTGTGGTTGCACGCGGACCCCGCGCCAGGCTCCGCTTCGTTGGATTCCAGATGTTTGGAAACAGTGTGCGACTGCTGTACACTCGTTCGTCAAAGATCTTCTGGTATGACTAACTTAGGCTATGAAGCAACGTTTGCATAATCATTTGATTAAGTACAGGTTTCATGCTTATCAAAATTTGTGCACTGCCACATCTGCGGTATAGAGCCCGTCGCTTGATTGGTAGAAGCTCTGTTGTTTTTCTCTGCCACCCGCGACTGGCTGAGTCGACGATAAACTCACCTGTTGGCAATTTTCAGTACTGCTGTTTATGGCTCAAATCTCCAGACAAGGCATGTTCCGTACGCTGAAACCGTCGGCAGATAAGTCTAACGATCCGTGGCCAAATATGGTATTGCCTTGATGGTTTTCAAGTGCGTGCGCCACTGGTTTTAAATCTCACCTTTAAACTTAAGAGAGTTTTACGTTTCCCATTTTATGCTGTCATTTTATGTCTTTTGTCAAGTTACGCATGACAACGGTATGTGTATATTTCGGCTTGTGCCGAATATCTAACGCCTTACTTTTGCAGACAATAAAGCAGTTACAGATAATAACGATAGCCTAAAACACAAGTAGCAGCTGGATTCGCAATGCTTGTCTTTGCATTAATTACTACATTCACGTTAGGTTGTCTCGTCAATGCACGATTCATTTTGTCGCGGGTAACTGCGTGTAATCGTTTTAAAATTGGACTTGGAGTGAATATATGCAATTCTTAGCATCCATTTTAAAGTCGTTTTGCTTAAGAGTCCTTAGAGGTAACCATCAGCCTGCTCGTGCAGAAAACAGGTGGTTCAGCAGTTTCGAACAACCATGCACGAATACTGCCATTCATTAGCCTACCACTCGTGTTTGCGTTTAGGTATTACTGTTGTTTAACTCGTCATTGAAACCACTTGCTATTGTTGGCTGTTGCTATTATAAAAATTACGAAAAGTTGAATCGTTTTGGGGATTCTCCGTTCATTGACCGTAGCTGCACATTCAATGTAGCTATTGTTTCAGGCCCTTGCGTCTCCTGATATGCATGACTACACGCGCTTGCACAAAGCCTTTGTTTCGTCAGGTTTGTGATACGATTCACGGAGTTGGATGGATTGACATGCATTCTCAACTTCTTAAAGAACATGGTACAGGAAGTGCGGGAGAGCCGCATTCACACGTCCATCATTGGTTGCGTCAAAGCGCTGATGAACAACACGGTAATTTCGTTGGCCTGAAAATTCGACCTCTTGTTTGGTAATACCTACGCTTGCTAAAAGCGGTCGATTCTTTGCAGTGTACTTCGCGCTAAGGCATGTCACTTAGCACACCTCGTTCGAAATTGCATCAAAGGCATATAACTTAACACACCTCGTTTGTAATTGCACCAACGACTTTTTCTTTGCCCGATTTCAATATATAAAAGTTGATCTGATAAACCCGGCTCGCTTTGTTTTGCAGTTCCCTGATTTAAATCGTATACGTCACCGCATGGTTAATTGATGGTTAGGCGATGGCGCAGCTGCGTCATAAGTGTCCTCACGTTCTCATCCGGGCCTGTTATGACTGGTGAAGTTCGCCCAACTGCCAGTTAGTATGCCGTCGATGCCCTGCGTTCACGGTTTCGCGGTGTTGCGGCCAGCACTCCTCACATGGGAAAGATTTATTGTTTGGAACTTGTTTCTGCAACGTGGAGATTTCCCACAGCGCGTCGTGACGATGTTTTGGTCAGGCGCGGTCGCTGCAGGCATTGCATGCTCATCGCAATTTGTATGCACACCGACGGCGTTGTCAGAGGCTTCTGAACAAACATGGGTGGTTATGTGCTGCAGTTCCATCGCATTTGTGTCCTGTCCGATATTTTTTAAGGATAGTTCCACCGCGTCGAAGGCTTGGAATACCGGCTTTGCTGTGGCCTTGTGTTAAATTTGCCTCTCCACAGAACGTGAGGGCATTTTCGATTTCACTTCAAGGAATTTTAACCTTTGTTTTTTTACCACATCCGTTCATCCTACTATAGCTTGTATCGCTTCTGTGTTGAAATAAAAACCATGTAATAACATGTTACTATTCAAATTTTACGAACTTTACACCAAAACTTTTTGAGAAATGTAACAAAAAATGACCAGCCTAGCCGTTAACATCCCTGTCCCAGTCAGTCTTCGTCACAAGCACATCTACCAACCGTACTTGAACACCCCATCAACAGAAGATGTGTTTAGCGCCGTTCAAGTAAAATCACACAATGTCTGGTCGTTTCCAGTTTTCGTTTGATGTTGTTGCAGAAGGGAAAAGCTGCAAATTAGACTTAGTTAGGTGATTACCTACAGAATTACTTACTGGCATACCTCATCAAAGTTTTTAAAAAGTATTTGAACTGATGTTGTAGTCGATTGTGCATCGCCAGGAAGGCGACCCTTAATTGAACGAAGCAAGATAGCAACCCTGCCTGGCGTCTTTTGTCATTTAATCGAAAAATCTTGACTAGAGTTGGATGTGAGAACGGAAGTGGTCGCAGCAGTCCAGATAAAGCATGCTGCATTTAATGTCTGTTCGAGATAAGCTATTTAGCAAGGTGTAGAAAGTTTCTGTCAACACCCCCTAGTAGGGCGCGTGAAAAATTTCCTGCCAATTGTGTCCAGTGATCGCTTGCGAAGCCTGCCGCCGCCGTAGCGAACGGAAGTTTCGATCGCACATAGATTTTTTTCTTTGTCTCTGTTTGCAGCAAGGACGATCGAACGTTCTCGCGCATCCGGACGCGATCAACGTGATCGCGCAGAGCTTGTCCTGCGACAGCTTGCGGACCAAGATCGCCGTCCTGGAGATCCTCGGCGCCGTTTGCCTGGTCCCCGGGGGCCACAAGAAAGTTCTCGAAGCGATGCTGCACTATCAGAAGTTCGCGTACGAACGAACTCGCTTTCAGGTGTTAAGCTGTTCACGTGACTTCATGCATGCATGGTTGAGTTGCGTAGCCCTGGTTAGTATAGCGCAGTGGCTATTTTAGTCCCGCAATAAGCTTGCTCAGCACTATCGCTGGTCCGACCAGATAAAAGATGTCCAAACTAGGTGAACCGAAGAAACCAAAGGGAAAAACACTTTTTGCCGTTTTGTTAAGACTTCGATTCGCTAAGATGTAGCAAATATCATTAACGCTTGTCCGGATGAAAGATATTGAACTTACGTTGTGAAAATCAAGTGTTTTTAAGCGTTGTGCCGGTTTGGCTGACTGTCACAAGATTGCTAATTAACTTAAGATCGCGTTCAGCGAGCTCCTTCGCGTCGCCGTACAGTCGGACGAGGCGTTTGAAACTTAGTCGTTCACATGCGCTTGTTAACATTTTGATGAATTGCCGTCGAACTTAACCGAGAAAGCTGGTGAATATTTTATGCTCTCTGAATTATTGATGCATTGATAGCGGGTAAGCATGACTGGCTGGGTTCCTTTGTTTTTTGCCTAAATTTCTGCATGGCAGTTGTATGTTGGTGGCGTTAACCCCATGCTTCACGGGTAACTCAACGTCTAATCTCATTTTTGACGGAGTGAATGAGTGCGCACGGCAGCGATTGCATAGGAACAGCGCGAGTAAAAACCTTGTCCGCCAAACAAGAAAAGTCGGGAAACCGACAATGCACGACATAATAAGGGTTGCTGCGAACACTGTAGCCTTGAAAAGCCACAAGGTTGAAGTGAAACAATGTATCGTATCGTTTGTTGCCGGTCCTGGTGGAGGTCTGCAAATCGCTCAGCGAAGCGAAAGGTGACACCTTTCGGAGATTGGTGATCGAGTTTCTCTCCGTATCTTTCGCCGCGGTCTGAAACACCTTGGCGAGGGATTCGCAAGGAACTACTGGAGCATACGGACGACCTGTGCCGTCGTAATCGTCATGCAGCGCCTTCCCATTGACGCGACGCCTGGTTGAACCTACTGCCTTTTCATTTAGTGACCCCGTAGCCCATCATGTGTATTTTTACGTGCTCTGGTCCACACCCCTCGTTGGTCGCCCGTCTCTTTCTCTTGGGCCCACCGCAGGTTTTCTTCAAATTGCATCCTAGCATAAAAATGCTTGCAGGCACGCTACGCAACTGAGAGGACCTTGCTTTGAATTGTGGTCGCATGTGGTTTAATGTAAATGTTTTGTTCTGCGCTTCAGCATGGAATAGAGAATCAAACATTGGCTATAATTTCATTTAATGGAATGTGCATTGAGCATGTTTAACACACTGTTGATATATTTCTCCAGTACTGCTCAGCTTTGTAATAAAGCTCCCTCGTAAACACCATGTGCCCTACCCCTTCTACATAGAATTGACTTGTAGCTTTTACAAAAGTCCGCACCACCAATCCTGCTGCCGCCGCGAAAAGCTAATTACCTCCTGTTCTTTGTTTTCGCTTGTCTTGCGTCAGAACATCGTCAACGAGCTCGCCGTTACCCGCCATTCGCCGGAAGACGACAGCTTCGAGGTTGACCTAAAAACTACCATCATGTCCTTCCTGAACGCCCTGGTCAACTGCGGGGCCGGCGAGGTGAGTGCGCGGCATCTCTTTGGAAGTTGTGCGTCTCCCGCGGCGATGGCTAGACAGTCGTCTACATCCATCATTCACTTTAGCTGTGGCCTCAGCTAAAGCCTTCTGGCGTGCTTTTGTCAAGATATTAAAATCCCATTAATGACGGCTGCTACCCGCGCCGCACTTGTGCCGCGATAGAACGCGCGCAGTTCCGAGTCGTGTCCCCTTGGCAGCGACGTCATCAACTATCGGGCATCGATTACTTTTAGCACAACGCCTTGTTCCAAACGAAACCTCGTGCACGCGCGCCCTGCCCGCCCGCCGCGCTTGATGTGGCTGTGACGTGTTTCCCCTCGGGTGACGCCTGCACGTCGCGATGGGATTCACGCTGATGAGCGTCGTTGGCGACCGACATTCATTATAAAAGAGAATTTAAATATCTTCCCGGCTGAAGGCAAAGTGCATTTGTGTCAAACGCCATATGGTGCTGGTTAACCATGTTCGATCACGAACGGTTTGTTGGCTTGTGCCGTTTGTGGTGAACGCATTCGACCAGCGTCTGAGGCTGCGGCTCCTGTAATGAGATCTGCGACT
>JGI24021J15306_10003387_pt1 | contig 17937 bp, 13 predicted proteins | sample Ectturendosymbi1_FD_15306 | JGI IMG/M metagenome (IMG submission 15306)
CACCCCTGCCACCCGTTAGTTATGCCACTGATCAGGTGCATCTCAAACATGAACAGTCACAAGTTCTTTGAATAGAACCACACGTAACAATCGGTAAGATTCAGCAAACGTAGGACGCAGTCAGCGTGCTTTGAGTATATCAACACAGTAGTTGGCATGCGGCTTGACCAACCGTCATATTGAGATTCATGGTAACTCGTTAGAAGACTTTGGCGTTATCACCACGAAAGTTAAATAAAACTAAATTTCGTGAATAATAATTACGACATAAATTTTTGACGAAGTTTAATCTAAATGATCATATACCGGCCATCGACTATGCGTACCAGTTTGTTGGAGACACCTTTGGATCTTGAAACCCTAGGCTTAAGCTTATATAGCCTATAGGTAAATCTGGCACTGACTACACCACTAGTTATAATCGAAATCTTTATATAGCTATGTATGCATGTGCGGAATTGTTATGTGTTTTAACAAATGTCAGCAACAACTNTGTATTTAGGCGATATCCGTTAAGGGGGGATCTGGCCCCCTCAGCCGCCCCTGCGTGCGCCCCTGGTGAGCTTCATAGCGAGTTTGAAGATTTGCAGGGCGTTAAAAAGTGTAAAACTCATCCGACACAAATTTATCCAGATATCGGATAACAAAACATCTCGGTTATCCAGTCAACCGTTATCCGGATAATACAACCCTACAGCACCAATGGGACACCATGCTTATTCTGCCCACTAGTGACTGTTATGACCAGGTCAAAACTTTGTTGAACGGATGTTCCAAGAATGTCTTCCACTGTTGTGCATTTGCAAACGGCAGCTTTTTTCGGTTACAACAGTGTTTCTCAACCTTTTTAAGAACGGACTATTTTCGGACCAGTATAAGCCTTCGCGGACTCAAGACAGACTAAGACTACAAGAATGATACAAACACTAGTTTTGACAAATTCGGTTAATCGACGACATTCACAAATTTCAATGAGAATCTTGTCTCTGACTTTGTTTCACAAATTTATCGAAATAAGGGCCTGTGGTCTTCAACGTACACCTGATGTCATCTGCTTGACGTTGGTATCGGTGCCTGGTAGGCTAGTTATAAGGTTGAAATGTAACTACCAGACTTATATCGTTGAAAAGCAGCTTCACAAAGTAGTTATATCGTTGAAAAGCAGCTTCACAACGGTATGTAGATGATAAAAAGAGCTTTTGTTGCTTGCCGACACAGATCAGAGAGATTTGGTTCTATTGTCTGGACATCCACTCAAAATTGGTACAGATTCTACAGCTGTCGACTTTGCAGCTAAATCTGCCCTTCAGCAATGCAATCCACTTCACAATGAACCTTCAGCTCTGGCACCTCTAAGAAGGTCTTCGCACCGAGTTAAATGTTTTTGATGTAAATGTTAGAAGGGATTTATCTATCCATATCTATCCATCTCGGAGAGATGTAGTAAGGCGCTCCAAATTTTTTGACAAATGCAGCGCAAATCAATTTCTATCTCTTCTGCAAATGCATTTCACGCTAAAAACTCAGATGTTCTTCAATTTTCAATTCGATGGATCCACAACTGTATTTTACTTTTAAACGCCACGATGTCTCGGACACATCTAAAAGCATTTTACCTTTTCCATGCCTGAAGCTGCTTAGCTGATTCAAACGTATAAAACCTCACCTAAAAATGTTTGGCAATCAACTTGCTGTCGATGAATTATTCAGCAAAGTTATGATTGTGTTCTTTTAATAACGCATCGGTACCACTGCGTGGGCCACTCTCTCCAGCATCTTTCCTCATGAGCCATCGGATGTTCAAATGAAACAAACGTCCACTCTGTTTTGCCCTCATCTCGCCACGCATAACGAATACGTAACGAACGGCTTTTGATGTGATTAACAACAGATGAAATCTTTTCAAAAACTGTCAGATCTTCTTGAATATCTTCGCTTTCTGATTTCTTCTCGGCGAAGAACACAATAACTACCTAAATATTTTTATTTTTGTTTTTCATAAATTTATAAATTCTTTTTGATTCTTATCAAGGTCGAATAAGCACCACTGGCACAAACAGACACGCTGTGAGTTCGCGAAAGCTGATGTTCCTTAGTGGAGGAATCTACTTTCTTAAACATTTCTTTGCTGGTAGTATGTTTGGCAAGTGGACAGCAAAAGAAAAATTGTTCCACGCAATCCTCAGTCGCACGGTATCGCACGAACACCATGAAATGTGCATCGTTTCCAAAATCTGTAGTCTCGTCCAACTCTGAAATAAGATTTCCACTTCGCTTCGCAGCAGCAATAATTTGTTTCAGAATATCGACTGAAAGCTCTTGGATGCGCCAATTGGTGGTGTTGTTTAAAGAGAAACCACAGCTAACTTATTAAGTGTGTGCAACCCGTAGCCCGCGGGCCAAAAGTGGCCCGGGGACTGACGTTTTGTGGCCTGTAGAGTGTGGCCCGCGGACCAAAACCTAAATTTTATTAAGAGAAAAATAGTATACTGTTTACTTACCCTTATAACCACACCAGTTCACCCGCACCTGGTATTTACTTTATCCAGCCCCATTTCTCCCCAAGCAAGCATTACGGTTGTAAATCTTAATGTCAGCCAACTGACATGAAGGAAGTATCGGGCGTGTTGTCAGGTTTGCATATCGTGGCCCTGCGCGAGGTTGCACTGGTGTCTGGTTACGTTAGGAAAACCCAACTAGTCCACAAACAAAATAGCGACAGAACTCTTCAAACTCAGCGCTCAACCGCAATTCAGTCTAAACCTGAACCGCTGTGCTAACCACATCTCGTGGAACAATGGCGATTTAACCAAACAAATACACAGAAAACGCAGGTTAATGGTATTACAAATCTTCACTGGGCGGCAAATGAATTGTCTAGCCCGCAGAACTTGACGCATACAGCTGTGGCCCGTGGACCAACCTGTTTATGTGCATTTGGCCCGGCAGTGCTGCTCGGATGCACACCCTTGAGCTGCGGCATCACTGCACAGTATCCTGGTTATTTTCACCGTTGCTGGTTTGACCAAGCTCTTTCCTGCAGTATAAGGCGGTTTGGCTCTTGCATTTTTCCAAGCAACAAAAAAGAAACAGGCACTGCTTTACCATGGGAGTAAGCTTTCACTCTTGAAGCAGATGGACAATAAGTACGACTTCGCGTTATCTGGTGTTTTTTTCTCTTTAAAAAACTCAATAGTTTCGTAATGATGCTTTACATATATATACACGGTAATTAAACTTCTTTGAAAGATCCAAGACTTCTAAGCATAACACGAACTGTGGTCGGATTTCACCGTTTACCACCAATGAAGTAAATCAAAGTTTCAAGCAGTTGTCGTTGTACACAAACGCCTGCTTTCGTTTAGCAATTATAAACTAAGACGGCAAAAACAAACTGCGGTTTAGATATCAACTTTACGCTTAAGCTGCTGACCACACTACCTCAAAAGTATAAATGCCATGTGGAACAGCAATTTTTTACTTTTTCACTCTGGTTAGGTGCATTCTAATCGCTGTACAGATAATGATCTTCAAAGAGCAATAGCCTTTGTACAAAATTAACATATGTCCTTCAGCAAAGCAGCTGAGGACCTTGGGGCCACAAAGCACCTTATCAAGATACCCCAAAGTCGCATGAAACGATCACGAAGCACGTAAGTCCTAGAACTTTATTTAAATTGATGTTTTTGAGTCAGTGGAATCTTGGCATTACTTTTACGACCTTTTTTCTAGGTTTTCAATCCCACACAAGAAAAATATCTGGAAAAGTACATTGTAAAATCCTGCAAAATGCTACACTGCTTGCCCAATGTACAAGCAAGAAAATTTGCCAAATCAACAAATGAAAACAAAGGCCCATTGCCACGGGGGCATTCGAGGGCAGTGCTCCCCCTAATTTTTTGTTCACTCCCAAGTTTTGTTGTGTTCATAAAAGTTTTTTTCAAACATATAATTAAAAAATGTCCCCCCTAAAACTATATTATCCCCTCCAAACCTTAAAACCGGGCTACGGGCCTGTGCAAGCATACCCAAAAATTGGGAGGATAATCAATCTCCTGGGGAAATGTTTTTCAGAAATCTGGAAGAGTTGATACTCTGTAGAGGTGAAGCAATTCCTTCCCAAAATATTTGGAATCTTGACGAGGCTGGAATGTCAGCGGTTAGAAAACCAAAGAGAGACCTGTGCAAGATTGAAATGAAACATCGCGTTGCATCTGCAGAGCTTGGTGCTCTTCCACCGGTTTTATTTTTCCAAGAATTCATTTTTTAAAACACATGCTAAGGAGTGCACCAAATGGATGCTATGGTTTGGTGTGTTCATCTGGATGGATACCTTGCAATCTTTTCCACAGGCATTTGGTCACTTTATAAAGCACCTGAATGTTTCACCTGGCAATCCAGGCGTTGTGTTGCGGGACAATCACACAGGTCGCATATGTGTGCAGGCAAGCAACACAGACAAAGACAACGGGCTTGTTTTCCGACTGTTCCTCCCATTGCAGTCATAAGTTACAATTATCAGATGGTTGCCTTCATGGGCCTTTGAAAAAGTACGATTGTCTCTTCATGTGACACTGGCACTGACTCATGAACGACTTCCAAACCGGTTCGGTAAATTTGAATTCATGAAGTTGCGGAATTACTGGTCAAACATTCGTAAAGTATTTTACAATATAAGACATAACTTCTTCCTTTAGAGCCACCGACATGCATTCTGCTATATTCACATGGGATGTGTTTTTTCCTCGCTTGTGACATTTCTCAACTGATATTTCTCAAGAATCAGTTAAAGGGTTCTTACAGCTTTATTCTGCTATCTAATGAGAGGGAGAAAAGTAGTTTTGTTGACCCTTCCCAGTTAAGTATTATCGGAATGAAAGCAAAGTAAACAAATTTGAAGATTGAAATGTTGCATGGCTTAGTGTTTTAATTTGGACAACATTCCACATGATTTGAAGAGTTGTGTTACCAACTTTTCAATTTGAAGCTTCCAAATGAGTATATAATGCCAAGATATTTTAAGCTACTTTGTTTTGATTATTGATTGATTACTCGGATTTTCAGAGTTACCTCAGCAAGGCTGAAATTGAAAATTGATATTATTACGGTTGTTCATGAGCATGAAATTTATGTTTGGAATAACTGATAATCTGTTACCACGAACCCAGCGATGAATTTTTTTGAGCTCATTATTAACGAGTTATTGTCAAATTTTGTGTTTTTTTCTGAGGTACAAAGATTGATAACATATGCATATAAAACAGTATTAAAGTTGGAGGCTTTTACAACGTCACTGATTTGTAAAGAAATAGTAAAGTCCAAGGACAGATCCTTGAAGAATACCACATGTTCCATTCAAAAAAGATGATTTGATATCTGCTATTTTAGTACATTAAACCCTGTTGTCCATGTAGGAAGCAAGAGGTTTTAGAGACGTTCCTCTTTCTTCACAGCAAGGCAATTTTTGGAGTAATATATTATGCTCCACACAATCGAAGGCTTTGCTCAAGTCTAGGAAAAGAGTAGCCTACATGCTATTAGTCCGCAGGGCCGCAAGCTGATATTTTCGCCGGAGCAAAATGTTTGTAACTTTTTGTTGTACTATTTTCGGGGAGCAAAATCATTGTAATTTCTTGTTGTGCCTGACAACTAGACATGTTTTCTTACTCTAACATTGAACTGAGTCCTTTCAGAATTTGCCTGACCACCAGAACTGCTCGATCGTCTATTTGAATAAAATTTTACGTTTTTACCTTTTATTTTGTGAAACTGATGCACATTTAAGCGAAAGTAACAGTCCTGTTTTAAAAACCGTGGCCAGATTTTTGTGGAAGACTTCTGCGAGCCTTCATGTGTAACAACTAAACATGTTTTTAGAAAATTTTGTTTGGGGCAATTGCCCGGTTTGCGGCCTGTTAGTTAGTTATCTTTATTACAAATCATGTCATCGTAGATGGTAGCACTTGCTAATTCAGTAGAATGGTTGGTGCGGAAGCCATATTGCTGCGGACTCAGTGTACAAATACTCACAACAAAGGAATCTGCTGAAGAGTAGTTTTTCAAAAACTTTGGAGAGGGCTGGAATTGTGTATATTGGTTTACAAACTCTAAGAGATTTTGGAGCAGTTATTTTAGGAATGGGTGTAATTTGAACTATTTTTGAAAGATTGGGAATTTCACCTTTTTCCATGCATATACTGCAAAATTCGGAAAACCATGAGGATGAACTATTAGCAGATATTTTTTAAAACTTTGCTGGGATGTCATAGGAGTTTGATGTTGTATTGCATTTTAGAGATTAATTGACTTATTTCATCAGCACTGGCTAGTGGGAATGAGCACGATAAGAAAGTCATCAAAAGTTGCAGGTGTACGGTCAATTTTGGAGGATATATTTTGCCAATGCTGAAGAAGTGAATATTTAGTTCTTCACAATGTTCTGATTGTTAGGGTCAGCAATGTAGGTTTCTGCACCTATTTTTATTTCTTGTTTTTTTGTAGAAATAATTTCATGAACCGCAGAAGTAACGATCGTGCCAGCCGCATATTCGCCCATAACTCGTCAGTCGCTAAAGCTAGAGAGCTGTTCAAACCCTATCAAGATCCAGAAAGTCTTGTATTTTCGATTACAAAATAAGCATAAAGTTTTGGATAATGTTTTTGTGGATGACGTCATAATAGGAGTAGGTTTAGTCATTTTTGACCTACTTCATTGGCTTCCTGGCACCAACCGCAAGACGCAATTTTTTGTTTGTTTTTTTGAGAAAAACAAGGCGAAAATCCGCATCTTCAGAGCCCTTGGCTTTGTAGCTTTTGTGACTCAAAAGTTATGGCCAAAGATTGTCTGGCAAAAATCCAGTTTTTGTTTTTTTTGCTAAAATTTTGCTGTGTTATCAGAAGATTTTTGTGCCCATAAAACTCTGTCATTAAAATTCATACAGATTTTTGCAGATGATCATGGAACGTTTTACCTAGTTTTTGCAGTTTTTTTCACTAATTGTTACAATTCGAATGAATTACCGCAACTTGGAATGTGCAGCAGCGCGGTGGCTGCTACGTTCGGCGCGCTATTAATAACATCCGCTGTGGTGCGAAAGCCATCGGAGGCTTCCTTTGGCCTAGCGCTTTGGCGTGCAGGCAAGCCGCTTCTATGTCGCAATACAACAGTTTGAATTTTCAATCGTGATCCAATTTTAAAATGGGGTAGATTCACGTGAAACGATCAGATTCTTTGCTCGACGGTAGTTAATGATTCCAAAGGTCCTGATGTTGATTCCGTGACGCCACAATCATATGATGTTTTCAGACCAGACGGGTCTAGAAACATCTGCAGTATATGCGGGGCCCGAGTCAACTTTTGACGCCCTTTTACTCTCAACTCTTCGCATTTATGTTGTACGAACGGGCTGGGTGAGGCCTCCAAACTGACTTTGTCCCCGGGCGCGAGAAACCGTAGGCACGCCGCAGGATTAGCCTAGGGCAGGGGTATACAACCTTTTGCTATTGCCGGGCGCATTACTTTTATTTATATGAAGTACGGCCGTCAATGAGTTTGAGTCATATTTATGAGATATGTTTAATTAAAGAATAGGTTTTATCCAGTATATGTCATTTACTTGTGCCTAAAAGTATAATAAAATATCAAGCATTTCAACGAATTTATTAAAAGAAAAGTTGGTCGACTGATTCGTGTCAACTGATTTTCTTGCCTTGCGTTTGTTTTGCTTCAATATACACCAGCACGGCCGCCAAATCTTATATTTAAATTAAGTATGGACGTCCGCAAACTTCACTAGTGAAGGCCGCAGGTTGTGCACCGTTGGCCTAGGGTCTCGCATCAGTTAAATCTGGCCCTGAGATCTCTGAAACGTCACATCGCGATCACGAACTGATGTGAAGTCGTTTATCATTGGTCTTCGTCTTTGCCTGCATACGTCGAGGAAGTGATGTGACGAATAACGATGACAATCATAATAAATCGTTTTGCCCATGTTGCTAAGGAAAAAGCAGGGTTGCGAGGCTGTTGGTATTGTTAAATGAAACGCGCATCCTCTGAAGCGACACGGTTGTGCGTACAGACGGCATTACCAAACGGTTTGTGTTGTACATCACGGTAAGAGGTCTAGGAACTGAGAGCAAGCATACATGAAGAACAACTTTAAAAATTTATTTTGGTGTGTACGGTAGAAATTTGAGGTTTCAGGATAGTTAATTAGATTGCTCAGCCTTCAACGAATTTTGCTGGCATTACCGGTGCATATGTCTGCAGCAAACTAGTTACGGGTTGTAATAGCGGAAGCCTGCCTACGCATAATTCCGCATTGAAATATTTTTTACCATTCGTAAACCTGTTTCAATTTTCTGTTGTCAAGAGTGATGTGTGATTTTTTTGAAAACAACATAGGCTAACGTGGGTTACATCCTACTACCGAGATAAAAGTAAACAGAAAATCAAGATTATTCTCTTGGTTCAGTTAAGGACACCTGAAATGGTAACTACAGTTTGGGATCTTTAACCACTCCGTAAGGGTGATTTTATAGGCAAGTTTAGTGTCAATGGATCAAGAGTAGAAATCAGAAAACGTTTTGCACCCAGGGGTCATTGGACATATGGAAATCTCCCAGCATGCAGGTCAGACGTGATAAAGTGGCACTGAGGACCACCTGCATCAAAAATGACAAATTTAAGATTATCAAAATAAGGACAGACGTCAGTATGTAGGTTACCTATATTGCAGTGAAAACCCAAACTGGACCGCTTAAAACCTTCGATTGGGCCGCACGCGGCCAGCGGGCCGTGGTTTGGACATAGGTGACTTATACCAAATCTCATAAGAAATTATTTCTTCTTAAATACCAGCTTATGGTTCTTTTATTTCCTATATTATCGTAAAAATAGAGCAAGGAATTGGGCGACTGGTAGCAAAAGTTAAAGTTATTTATGAAAGTGCGACATGTACATTGTTGCAATGAGTCAATTGATGTCACTCTCAGGTGTGATCTGGAATTTAGTGTAGCCTTCCATTCATTGCAGTAATCTAACCAATGTGAATATCTCAAATGTACTTTAATTTTTAAAGTGGAAATAATCTAAACGCTTATCTAAACAAGAGACGAAGTTTGCAGGGATAATCACTTTTGGAATTCTCTTTTGTGAAGCAGGAATGTGTTGCATCTACCCTTTTATTTAATTTCTGCAAAAATCTTTGGCTTTTGAAAAGAAAACTTCATAATAAAAACATCGTGCAGGAAAAATATAATTCGTCTATGTGAAAAAAAGTTCATCGAAAGCCACGAACTGTCATAGGCAGTAGCTGAATAGATAATGGTACCATGACATTGTAGGCTTTTGTACGGAATAATCACTGTGTGCAGAGCAGGGTTGATAAAACTCATGATTTTTTTTTTAATCAAAAAAATCGGATTTTTTTTATTTAAATCAGATTTTTATGATTTTTTTATTTACTGTGTAGAGGGTGGCCACCAAGCAAATAGTAATTTTTCATTTTAATTAAAAAGTTTGTTTCAATATAAGTTTTTTGTGCTGTGTTTCTTCTAGTACAGCAACAGTTGCTATGATTGATAAAACTAATTGGTTTTATATCTTGTGTTGTCATAAGAAGTCTCTGCCTTCTTTAATAACAAGTGAAACTCATTAAAATACTAATTAAATATGTCATAAAAATCACACAAAGCTTTAAAACTGCGTATGATTTTTTGCTTGTTTTTGTTGATTTTATCACTGATTTAAATGAAATGATTTAAATCAATCAATCCTGACCAGCAATAGCTGAACTTTCATTCAAACTTTTTTGCGCTTATGCAAAATCCCTTAATGCAAATAAGTTCATAACACTAGTACCGGTGAACGAAATGAAATAATTATTGAAATGCCAATACTGTAACTGCCAGTTTAGCAATTTCATTGCCACTCATGGCACACATGCATAAAATGTTAAAGACCTATAATAATAATTATATATCTGTTTCATGAATTTAAAATATGTTCTATAACTATGTTTATAGTCAACAGCCTTCATATTTGATGGATTTAAACGCAATTTTCACTTTATGCCAATCTACACTCTCAAACTTATGGCATTCTAACAGTTATGACTTTTGAATCTGCAAGCGTTAGTGGTTTTTGTCCACATGTCACATTTGTAGTTGAATGACATAGAATCTGTGACCTCAGGTACGCGAGTTTTCGGTCTGGCCGATTTGGTCTGAGCCGTTTTGGTCTGGGGACATTTCGGTCAGACTATGAAATCTTGCAGAAATCTTACATGTTCACATTTTAATGCAAACATACCCAAATCCACGAGAAGTTTTGCTTAAAAAAACTACAAACATGATCCAAGATCCAACAGTTAATCAGTATCAACATATGATTTACATTAGCATCAACAAGCAAATGAAATCATTATCGACATTTTGCAATCAAATGCAAATTGTTCAAAATCACAATCACAATTCAGATTTCATCGCAATCGTGACTCCTCAAAGGGAGTTGGTATAACACCAGCTAGAGTGACATTTTGCCTGCCTATAATCATTTAATTAAAGGAATGTAATAAGTTCTTTTTCTAAAGAAATTTCTTGACCGAAATGTCACCAGACCGAAACGGCCAGATCAAAATGGCCCAGACCGAAACGGCCAGACCGCATAGTCTTGTTCCGTGTGACCTCACAGTTGCTATGATTGATAAAACTTCAAATGTTTTCAACTTATGTTGTCATTAGAACTTTTGGCCTTCTACACTAATACTGTATAGCAGAGGTTCCCAACCTGGGGTGCATGTACCCCCAGGGGTACATTTTCCTATCTGCAGGGTACATTTATTGTAAATTTGCAACAAATTAAATTTGATTTATGAAAATAGAGTATACCTTTATAGTTTCAAGATTTTAAAAGTTGTATTAAAAATTCAGTATAATTTTAGTATTTTACTCAGGCTCTTTGTCATAGGAAATTTTAGAGGTACATGCTCATCTGCCGAAATGCTAAAGGGGTACATGTTCAGAGAAAGTTTGGGAACTCCTGCTATATAGGCTATGTGAAAATCTATTAGAATGCTAATTAAATGTGTCATAGACATCACACAAAGCTCCAAAACCACATGATTTTTTGGTTTTAATGTTTGATTTAAATCATGATTTTTATTGCTTGATTTAAATCATGATTTAAATCACAGATTTAAATCAAATGATTTAAATCAATCAACCCTGGTGCAGAGGCGAATATTTGCTTCCCCAGAGATAAACTTTCTGGAAAAACAAATACATGAAAGTAAAAAGTACTCGTAAATCGTAAGGTGAATTATGGTCAGATATAGATAGATCCCACAGGTTTGTTTAGACCTCCTCTTCAACTATGCCATCCGCTGATCCTGCAACTGTTCAGACCAAAGAACACTTTTCAATTTTTTGCTCTAACAAACTTTAATTGACTTCCCTAGAGAAAACGCCGTAACGAGCGTTTATCAGTTTTATCAGCATTTATCTATTCCTATGAAAAAAGGCTGAGCAGGTATATGCTTATTGAGGCATGAACATACGTGCGAAGAACGCCAGGTAGTTGTACATTTTAAGTTGGAGAGAATTTTTATTTGCCCTGGTTCATCTCATATCACGAAACAGACCGCTTACGTTTAGGTTACTTTAGTACAGTTAAAAGCAGACTGCACTTTCAGCATTTCTTACTCGGACGTTTGCAGTACTTGCAGAGTACTTTACTAGAATCGCATGGTTCTTCACCAGTCCAGTCTTTGCGTAATGGACCTTTTTTTGTAATGGTGTTTTGTTGATGACGCTTTATAAGAGCAATGGTCTTGTAGCCCCACGAGTGAGTTTTGTGCAATGTTTGGTTTCGTTTAACTAGTTTTTTTCTAGTTTTGGATGTGTTCCCTGCAGCTCCTCTGCACACCGTGCGCCTGGTGAGAACAGTGATGCCACTGAGCTCAATCGTTTTAACATCAAAATGTTCAGGTTTCAACATCATATGTTAGGCATCAACATCAAAAGGACACAAGACTTATAAAAACTTTCTTTATAGCATGGTTCCTGTATTGCACATCCACCATCGCTTTATGAAACCATCACTTTAGCTAGTAATTGCCCCTTCGACGGCTGTCAATATCCGTTTTGCTGCATTGTTTTGTAAGCAGCATTCACAGAGCTGTAAATTCTTTTGACCGCAAACCCTTTTATAAACGTATTTGGAAGTACATCAATGGATTTCTCAAGATCAATTATTAATTTGCAAATGAAAATGCTAGATCATGTTTAACAATAAATCCGTTCAACTTCAGCTCTGCAGAGGCAACTTATAAAGCAAATATCAACCTCCTATCGTCAGAAACTTTCACTTAAACCAGGGGTTCGCAACCTTTTCAAGCATGTGGCCCAATTAATAAACAAACATAGGGTCCGTGGCCCACCGACTGTACAACTTCTCCCATGCGATAACTTTTGCACATGTAGGCTACAGAGCAAAAATAAAAACATCTAATAACTAGGGCCATTTTTTTACCTAAAAAACTTGATAACATGAATTTATTTTTTAGAAAATATGACATTATGTGACGAAACAAAAATGACTGAGCTAGAACATACAACTACTGTACAAAGCATTACCAGTGAAAATAGTGTAGGCATACGAGATTGTAACCTCTTATCCCACGATTTCTTGAAGCCCCACTAAAATAAACAGCCCAAAACATGAGCAAAACATAAACTTTGGTTTGAAGCAAATTGAAAATATCAATAGACATTGGCTTATTTCTTTGGGGCAGCAAAAACATGGATTTTTAGGCAGTGCATTATATTTCATCCAAATAACTTGGCTCACCTACATCTTTGCCAACATTGCCCGGGAAAATATGACTTTTACGACTTTATAACTTTTGTTATAGACTTCGTAGGGACGCGATTTTGTTTTAAAATTCGTTTCAAAGCTTCCTGAAGCGCAGAACAAAATATGACTTTTATGACTTTAAATGGCCCTATTAATAATACAATGTACTGCGCTACAATTAATGCGAAGGCTGAGCCTGTTTAATGCACAGATCAAGTCATCTACCACATTAAGCCTGCTTATAGATTTTGTTTTCATGGCAACAAAAGCTGCCTGTCTGCCTCAAAATGCCTTTAGTAACTGCAGATAGTGCACAACAGTGATGCCAGGTTATTTTGCAAAACAAGCAAGTCTGAAAAACAAGCCCAAAATAGGTAATTTATCCAAAAATCAAGCCCAAAATCCGTTTGGCAGGAAAATTGAAGAAAACAAAAAGCAGCAGGAAAATTAAAAAAAAAGCAGGGAGACAAATCCGAAAAACAAGCCCAAAGTGAACAAATTTACATATAGACACGCCCTAGATGCATTTTGCAGTACAAAACAGCAAAAGTCCCATAAAATTTGGAAAAAAGGATTTAGCAGAACAAAATCTGCAAAACACAAGCAACCTGCAAGTCTTCGAAAATCTCGCAACTCCACAAAAAGCAAGGCCAAATTCGCAGGAAAACCGCAAGGTTGGCAATGTTGGTCCACACCACAACGTGGTAGGTTAAGTGGAAATTTCCATGTTGCAATAGTTTCTAACACATATTGATGAAAGGGAGCGTATTATGACGTTTGTAGCTCAAGAGCTATCTACGTTTTCGATCAAAAGATTCCTCTTGCAAAACTTACTCAATTACAATAACATCAGGCCGTGGCCTTTTAAAAATTCCCCCGTGGCCCACAGGTTGAAAAACCTGATTTAAACTGAGTCAATTTCATCGAGTGATTCGAAGAGCGCATGGCTTTTAACACCTGTTTTGATGTCTTTGTGTCATAAACGGTCACTCCTTTTGGGAGCTTTGAAAGATGCACGGCAGTAATTTACATCGCCCTAATATTTGTCATGATCATCAGTTTTCCACAGCCAGCTTATTAGGTAATGTCTTCAAGCCACGACTCGTTAAGTTAAACTTAAAGGCCAGGAAATATGCTATTTTCATCTTAGAAACCGCAGCTACTTTTAAAAGGAACTAAAACCTGCTAGTGTTAAAATGCCTCACAGGTCTGCATATACAGAACAAGGAGTTTGTCTAACGCACTTGATTCTTGAAATTTCTGTTTCATAAGGTTGAAAAGTGAACAACAAAATACAAAACTGCATTCGATCCAAGTAAATAAATTAAGCTCGTGATCATTCAGTCTAAAATGGAACATTTGATGTTGACAGTAAGAATCCCTTAACACATTGCAAACAAAGTTAGGGCGGCCTACATTCTTGTCGACCTGTGCTAACAAACCAAAGGGTGGAGGTAGCCTGCACTTACTTGACGGTTACAGAGGGTAGATGCAGATCACCTCCACTTTTTCCAAATCAGGGGTGACGAGAATGTGGTCTAGGCTGCGTTTACTGTGGTCATATTGCATTGTCAACAGAATTATGTGCCAAACTGAAAGCTGAACTGGAAAGAAATGCAGAACAAATGACATAGGCCTACATGGAAGACTTAGTGTAAGTAAACATTCCCAATGCCTGCGAAATTGCGTTTTTCATGATCATTAATCGACATTGGGACTGTTACACTGTAGGAGCCACTGCTATGTCGTTAGGGCCAACATGCTCACCAATACCAGTAAGCTACATTATTTTTGGTACAGCTGGCTTTCCATACTTATTCATGGCGCCTGCTGTAAGGCTGAAGTGATCATCATTTCTAAATTCTTCGAACATTTTGTGATCTTGAGCTCGACATAGCTTACTCTATGCAAGCATTTTTACGGTATGAAGATTGCATTTTTAGATGCATTTATTCTCTTTCTTTACAATTTGTAAGCTTATCTCATCACTTCTGAAGATTTTAGCCCGAATTTCGTTGATACGTTGCATCACATTTTGTTAACTGGCCAAGCCGCCAAATGGATTATTTAAGTAAACAAATGCAAGTTGTTTTTCCAAACTGTTTGTCATGATAAAAAGAACTTCTACCAATAAATCATTCTACTTTTTCTAGTACAGTAGCGCGCATACTATAGGGGAGGGGTCACCAACTTTTTTGAAACTGCGAGCTACTTCTTGTTTATCGATTAATGCGAAGGGCTACTAGTTCGATACACACTTCTGAAATAAAAATTTTGCTCAACATACTTTTAATTACTTTAGTACTGACATTCATTAATGTGGAGTCATTGATCATGCTAATGTTATTTTTAGCCGCGGGCTACCTACATGGTCCTTGTGGGCAACCTGGTACCCGCGGGCAACACGTAGGTGACCCTGCTCTAGGGCAACCAAGGAACTTGAACATTCATTCGTAAACATAAAAATGCAGAGAGCAGTGCAGCAACATGCAGAGAAAAAACAATTCACATAATCAATTTACCCAACTGTGACATTGGCAATATCAATAGCAAAACAATTACAATCTGATAAGCAGTGACAATGATTCATGCCAATGCAATGAAACCATTTTCAAAGTTGATTTTCTTGTAGGCTACAGGATATTTTTGCATTCTAACAAAAGCTGCACAATTAAACACAGCAATTCAATATTCTGCGAACGTAAATCATATCTACCAATTAAACAAACATGATTATCTTCACAGTGGCTTTGACTAAATTCGTTAAACTAACGCATTGCCCTCAAGATAAGCTTGAACCTCTGTTCTGTAGTACGTTTCCGTTCAATCTCGCAAATGCGTACAACTTATATAATCAGCATTACTTCCCGCGCAATAAACTTTCCCATTTCGAACAGAAAACACTAGCTAACACAATCATATGACAACCTTAATTAAGACCGTCGGTGAACTTGCAAAATATCTTTGAAAAATGGCAAAAATAAGAAAACTGTTGCTTACAATATGAAAATTGTTTTCAACATCAAATTCGTAGCGTAAACACCAAACATCAAAAAAATTTCTAAAAACATCAAATCTGATGTTATAACATCAAAAGTGGCATCTCTTGGTGAGAAGGTTACAGTACCAATTTAGATGGTCTTGGTAAGACCCGACCGAAAGTCAAACTCTCGACCTACCAGCACCGAGGCGGACACACTTCCCACTAGACCACGGGCTGGTCTTCGTAATGGATCAGTCAAACTACTCTTTCCTGAACCTTTATTAATAAACCTGCGTGCCCTCATAGCATGTCGAAGATGGTACTCACTCACAGACTGCACCCGTAATCACAGACTGCATTCTATGACATGCGAGAGGCGGTGTTGCACTGTGTAAAGCCGCTACACCTTTTTGTCGCAGCGCATTAACACAATTCGGAAGCCGTGGATAGGTACGGTTAACTATTTGTTCTCAACTACTGTCAGTGAGTTGACAAAGATAACAGCTCAAGAGGTGATGAAGATTGTTATGCAAGAATGTGCTGAAACAACTATTACTCGTTTTCGGTTGATCCTACACCTGATTTGTCTCACACTGATCAACTCGCAGTGACGGTTAGGTGTGTTTGATGGCTTCCTGACCGGAAGGTCTATTACCTTCCTACTAATTGAAAGTCACAAAACTGCATACCTTGTAAAGTATTTACATGGTTTCTTGGGGACACAAGGTGTTGATATTATGAAGTGTTTTGGACTAACCTACAACAACGCAAGTAACATGGCATAAAAATATTTAGGCATACAGGCTACAATAAAGCAGAGATATCCCCATGCCCATTTGCGATTATAAGGGGAGACCTGGGGTGGCCATGACCCTCCAGGTTTTTGGCTGGCCCCCAGTTTGGTCCCCCAGTTGTGTGCTTATTTTCACGTTCAAGTTCGTTTGATGACATACACAGCAGATAACTTTCAGCCAGCAATATTATAAACAATTAGATCAGGACTGTCAAGCCGGAATTCAAATTTCAGGTTTCGTCTCTGGCTCCTGCTCCGGCTCCAACGCATAAAATTTTTTGGTTCCGGATCCGACTCCAAGACGATTTGGTCCCTTAAAAACTTAAAACGATTTTATTATTCGTACAACTAGCTTGCCCCACAAACTAGGGCTGCGGAAATGGAACCTAAAATTCAGGATTCAGCTTCGGCTCCATCATCTAAATTTACTTTGACTCCGGCTCCAAACCCCTGATCTAGACGCCCTTTCACCTGCGTTCAATATTTCCCAAATGCATGATAAGCTGGGTTGTTGTTCTTGATGACCGGGTAATGGGAGGTGTTGATAACGGCACATACCAGTGGTTGCTCGGATCCTGCGTGAAATTTAGTCCGACCACGGTCGTGGTGGTGAAAGATTCAGTTGGAAGCTGAGAAACAGTAGCAGAAATGGGAAGATTGATCTACCGTGCATTTCAATGTGAGGCATAACTGGATTATGTTACTTTCAGCAGATTTTTGCTTGTATTTTGTTGCGTTTTAACGTTAAGTTTTTAGCCCCCATGCGAGTGCTCCTGACCCCGCTAAACAAGCACCTGCCCCCAATACGAATTTTGGCGCAAGAAAGACCCAGGGGAAAAGTCGTCCCATGCTACGACCTAGCAGCTGAATTGACGACATAAGAGAACGAGCTATCAGGATAAAATCGACGCATCAATCAGAGCCAGCGGCATTAACAGTTTCTCACCGCACTAGTATTTAAGTTTGCTCGGGCGACAAAAACTTAAAAACGCACACAAAAGACCAAAGGAAAACTTTAAATTGCGCAGGCAATTTTTTAAGACAAAACGGTGTGTGAAGTCACGAGTTTCAGTTCATTACCGGGCTCATGACATTATTTTCTTTTTTCTGGCTAAATCTCCAGAAGCAGAAACACAGCATTAAAAATCTGACAATTTGTTTCAAGCGGCTTTCTGAGACGCCGGGAAAAAACTTTCACGTGTAGGCAGACCGGGTCTTTCGACCACCAGTTCGCTGCACATTATTGCCCGCGGGTTCTCGCCTGTCCTCGCCGTGACGCCCGCAAAACACCGGCAAGGAGCGACG
>JGI24021J15306_10003389_pt1 | contig 17933 bp, 10 predicted proteins | sample Ectturendosymbi1_FD_15306 | JGI IMG/M metagenome (IMG submission 15306)
AAAACGGTGGAAATATGATCTTGACTGTTTTTTACTACCTGAATTTCTTGGATATTGAATTTTATAATGAAGTTTAACAATGCTTTTACTAGTGCTTTGGCGATACTGGCGGCATTGGATTCAAATCTGGTCGCCAATCTCGGGCAGCGAAAATACAGCCCTTCCTTTATCTGCACCAGTGCAACTTGCAACAATTAATAGGCTAAGCTGATGGGATTTCTAGGGTTGGCGTTTGAGGATGTACGGCAGTAGTTGGTGGATCTCATTCTTAGACAACAAAAGATGTGACTGGTATAAAACATTGAAATATGAAAATTTTGAAGCATGAGATATCTGGCAAGCCTATAACAAGCATTCAAGTAGACCTTTAATTTTTTGGTAAGGTGAACATTGCAGCTGTATCTGATTCAGGATACAAACTTTTACTGGAAGAGCATAACAATCCAGTTAAAAAAAGAAAATTTAAACTTCATTTGAAAGAACACGATTAACGTACCAGCTCAAAGAAAGTGGCTCAAGCCTAGGTCTGCTGCCATGACACGGTTTGAATAAAACGCTAAGCTTTGTCATGTTAACAATAGGTCCGTAGTAGTCGAGCGGAATGTTCCAAGTTAAGAAAGCGAGTGGTTCTGGGTTCGAATCTCGCTTCTGCAGCTTCGATGGCAGTGGACTTGGATGTGCGTCATACTTTTAATGGAACCGGTTTAATTCTTTTGTGTTCGTGTTTACGCTTTGGGGTTTGTGAATGTTTTCTATGTATGAATAAGGACAACTGAAAATTACGAGTTTGCTAAGATTAGGACTGCTGGAGTGACTGGAAATGACACTAATTATAAAAACAGCTAGGGCAACTGTCCCATATGTTCAACCAGAGATGAAATTTCGCAGCCCTCCCGGCCAATGTCACCACGAGTCGCCACTGGTCCTTACCCTATCCACACTGCAGATGGGCATTACACTCGCAATATAGTAGTTGCATAACATTGTTATGGTTACACCACAATCACAAAATGTCCATAAGCTACCACAAAAACGGACTAGTCAGTAGTCACCAATCCGTTGGCAAATGGCTTATTTTTTTGTGTTTTGTAGTAAGAATATTTTGACGAAACTAGCTGGCTATCAACAGCCTACTTGTTTCTGTGTTAATATGGAATAGGTGTTTGGCAGTGGAACCATTTCGCTTTCATGTGAATTGTATTCACTTTCGTTGAGCTGTTTTCGATCATGTGGGGTCGGCTGTGTACTGAAAATGGTGTTTCGTTTTACATGTGCAGTGTTGTGGAGGTTGCATGGTTAGCACTAGCACAGTACATTCGGCATAGCAGTACACGTGTGTGATTGGATCTGCAGTGGCGTTTAGGTGTCTCTAGTGAATAATAACGCTAGTTCATATTTAACGATATTCACAAGCCTATATTGGGTTTGACAGGGTTAATCATAGCAACATCTTCAAAACAACGAAAAATCACCATGCAAGATAGACATTTATATTGGCCCCCCTTTTTTTTTCTTGGCCCTGCAGTGGCCCCCCACTTTTTTAATTCTCGAATCGGGGTGGGATATTTCAGTGGTAGACAGTTTGATAACGGCTTCGCTACTGTAAGAAGAGATGATATATACTTCACTACACTGCTGTGACAAAACAATGGATGACAGAATGGCCATATATCACGAACAATAAGACAATTCGAACATGATGAAAGTCTTATTCGGAATTGGTTTTGATGTGTTATTTTCCGAATTGTACAAAACCATGGTGAATAAAGTTACTTTCTTAGATTTTAAGGTGGGCGATCGACCCCCGTGGATCCGTCCCTGTTTAGAGGGAGCATTGGTTCCAAAAATGCGCTTTTTTGGCAGCAATGCTTTTTTTTCACACACGCTTCTTTCAGACACGTAACCAGCTTGGGACACCAAGGGGAGCGATGAGTTTTCTGAGTAGGGTCAAAACTATTTGAACTACGTCCAATAGTTTTAAATTTTGTCCAACACGTTTTTCCAGGGGAGTTCAATGGAAGAGTCATTTGCGGAAAACCAAAAACACCGGCGAGCCGAAAAAACAGTTTGTAGTGTCAATACAAATACTGCAAAGAATGCAAGTTTTACATTAAATGATGTCAGAGGCGAATTTTCGTTTTCGGGACCGTAGGCTATTTTAAATTGGGGGCCCCTCTTGAAGGTTTGCGACGACTGATGCCATACAAATCAGCATTACACGTGCTCGCTTCGTTCACTTGACAAGTTGTTCCAATTCAAAGACATATTGCTTTATTCTGAATTCCCTCGATATCAGGAACCAGAATCTTGTCAGCTTCCCTCCATACCCTAAATTGGGGGCCTCGCTGTCACAGGGGACACAAAATTCAGAGCTTAATCCCCAAACAAAATTTCAATCCCCTAAATTTAAATATGAAACACCAGAAATCAATGAAGTTTTTATCAGTCCGTATCCTTCTCTATCCTGTAATTTATAGACGGAGCAGTACCTGCCGCTGTTACTTAGAATAACATCGCCTGATCAGTGCCGGACACCGGTGCTACATTTAGGCAAACTGGGCGGCTGTCTGGGGCGCTAGGCCAAAGGGAGCGCCAGAAAAGAGTAAAGAAGTGTACAACTATGTAGTTCTGGAAGTGACGAACGTCCACCAAGTAAAGTGAATGAATATGATGAAAGAGCATGGAACACACGTTCACGCAGTTTTTTAGGTTTGCTGCATAGGGTGAATACTTTTGTCATTAATTTCAATTTCATATATTATTCATCTTGTAAACTTTCGAAAGTACAAAATGTTTCTTATTTACGCAGTGTAGAACGTGATGATATGTCGAGTAAGGATCTTTGTATAGGACAGGAGGGCGCTTGAATGGATCTTGCCTAGGGCAGGGTTGCCAAGTTTAAAAAGACCTTTCCAGCTAGAAAAATTTCAATATATCGCTAGATTCGCTTGAATAAGACCAATTGTATGGGCCGCTAGACCAATTATTCGCTAGAATCTAGTGGATGTAGGCCGCCAGGCCAGTTATTTAGCAACTAGACAGGATTAAAACCCGCTAGAGCAGAGAAAAATCCGCTAAATTGGCAACCCTGGCCAAGGGTGCTCACATGTGTATCAATTACGTGCTGTTGTCAAGGCCAACAAGGCATGCCCTCCTTGCTTTATCAACTTCACTTAAATAATTTTAAGGTTACCATTTCTTTTATTTTAATTTCTTGATTTTCCTGGCCCTGCAGCTTTGCCAGAGTACCTTCATGTCAAAGCCTCCACTAAATCATGTTTCAGCCATCCAGTGTAGTTAAATTAGGAACGCTTTCGAATCGCCAGCATTATTGGGATTAGACTGTTTCACCAATGGAATTTTGATTTTAGGACGTATCACCTTTTTTAACCCATATTCTAGATGGCACTGAAGACTTTCTGGCGACGGTTCTGTCGAAATTGTGTCTGCAAATGGAACTAAAAAAATAAAATTAGGATATTTTGTTGTGAAGGTCATTTGGCCTCGGGATGTGATGTTTTGTCGAAATATTTTTTAGAAATCACCATTCGGGGCCCCTGTAAGCATTCTGGGGGCAGATTTGAGCTGCTACGGCACTGTCAAGAGCAAAAATAGTCACAGCAAAACTTACGAAAAAGACAGCGGTGAATCTGACCACACTCCAGGGTCGTCGCCAGTGGGGGGCCAGTGGTGTCCGGTCCCCATTTCATGTTTGGTCCCCGTTTGCTGCATACATCCAATATTGTATTAAAAAGTGTGGTTGTGGTTTTTAGCCTCCCTTGCTGCGAAATCCTGGCGACGGGCCTGCCACACTCCCATTACATATTTATTGAGTACCACACTGGCCTCGTGTAATCTGAAAAATGGATTCAGGCGTTTTGTTCCACACATTATACGTAACAATAACCGATTCTCAACGCCTGAAAAAAGAATCCTCATCGTCATTCACATCAATTTTTCGCGCTCATTCTTCTATAGAGATCTTTTGCGGCATAGTAAAAAAATGTGCGTTGAACTAAAACAAAAATACAATACAAATACAATGCTTACAGAAATGCTGGAAATTGTCCTTACTCCCCAAAATTTTGGGGCCCCTCGAAATCGGGGGCCCTAGGCTTAAGCCTTTTAAGCCTTATGGTAAATCCGCGACTGTGTGTAGTGATTGTCACTATTAAGTTTTTGTTTGATTTTCTAGTCCCCGAAAATCTGGAGAGTAGGCCTACGTTGTTAGATGTGCGAATTAATTCTCCCAAGTGTTCATTTTTCAGGGTTGCACAATGGTATGATTTTACGAACTTCATTACAGAGCAACAAAATTCGTAGCAATGTGTCGTGCTGTATACAGAAATGACTTGTACACTGGTCTTTTATATTCTGGGTATTTACTTTCAGGAACCTATTGCCAGAAAGTAACTGCAGAGTTTGGCATTGACTATTTTTGCATTTCGGCCAGTTTAATTTCTGCAGCAGTCAAGTGTGTGACAAACAGTTGGTGAATTGGGCAGCCATCACCGGCTACATTAATGCTGAATGGATTTACAAGGAACGCAAATCATGGTTTTAACTCTTGGAAATGCTCAAATTTGGGTTGGAAATCCTCCAGTAGCTTTAAAATTTATTTTAGTATTCTTCCACTTTGTGGTCTGCTATTGCCTCTTCACGAAAAGCATTCGTTTTCATTCTGACATTGGAAGAATGACAGAATGCTTTTGACAATATATGTCTTTGAAAAAATTGTATTTTCTTCTGGGAACTAAAGTAGCCTAACTTGAGCTTTAGGTTCACTGTCGTTCACGGGCGGATCCAGGGGGGGAGCGATTGGGGCGATCACCTCCCCTAAAACTTACGAAAGTAACTTTATTCACCGTAAATTTGTACAATTCGGAAAACAGCGTTAGCGATATAAGGCCATTTTGCCGTCGATTGTTTTGTCACAGCAGTGTTGTGAAGTATACGTCATCTCTCGTATAGTGGTGAACCCGCAATGAGACCAGTTTCAACTGTTGAAACGAGGACATGTGCAACGCTACGCAGTTGGGCTAAGCGTTTACGGCAGTGGCGCAGCCAGGAATTTTTTTCGGGAGGGGCCAGTCATTGCCGTCGTCAGAGTTTAATTTTTAACTATTTTGTGTAAAAGATCATTTCGATGTCACAGCTCAATTTCTGGTCTATTGCAACAGGAAATGACGTCAAATCAGAACCGTCGCCAGAAAGTCGTCAATAGGGGGCTTTACGTTTGTGTGGGGGTGCTTTACGTTCGTGCAGGGGGGGATTGACATTCAAATTTGACAAAAATTCCACTAATTTATAGTGTTTCATATTTCAATTTGGGGGTGCTTGGAAGTTTCTTTGGGGTCTAAGCCCACCAAAGCCCCCACGTGTCAACGGGACTACGTCAAATATTTTCTACCAGTTGGCATCAATACATTTTGACAAGCAAATGTGTGCTTTAACACTGATCAGTGATCATTATCAAGCAATTGTTAACTACACAGTTTTCAATGAATTCTAATCCTAAGAGTAGCGGAAAGCGAAGCGCCATGCAGAGCCGGCCTTTAGCCGACTGGACCGATTGCTTCCAATCGGGCCCCGCGCTACGCCTTTGTACTAGCCTCGCAACTTACACTTTCAATCCAAGCTGCTTGTGTATGTGCCGGCGCGGGACTCACTGTAATTTTAAGCGTGGGCCCCATTGCCAATGAAAATCAAAGTTAACTTCGCGTTTTTTATCGCCCGGCTCTCAATTTTCACAATTCGTTCTTTGGTCGTAACAATGGTATGTGTTTTTGTGTAATGTGTAGTCAAGATTTTTCAATCGAAGAGTGCGTTTTCAAATGTTTTTTTCAAAAGCCAAGACAGAGGGCTTAAGTTTTGAAGCTGCTTTCTGTTGCGGTTATAAGGGTTTCGTGCTTGGCAGGTCAAGTTTCAATAGTTGCTGCAAGATACGGTTCGATACTTATTGCTTTTTCAGTAGTTACTGCTAATTGTCTTCTATAGGTTAAAACTGTAGTTTGCAATTGCAAATGTGTGCTCCTTATTCACTCTTATTCAATTTCTCTCTCGTGGAAGCGAGAGGCAATCTGAGATTGGCGAAAACGTTTGAAATAAACCTAGTGTTAGTTATGCGAACTGAATAACTATTACCATGCAAAAAATAATGGTTTCTTGAAAAATAAACAAATTTCCGTTGCGACTGTTAACAGTAAAGCCATTTGTAAAGAAACAGAAGTGATAATTACGTTTAAGCGAAATAAGACAAATAATGTTGTTAGGTGAAGGTTGCATCATGAAGTACAGTACTACCGGAACAAGGATTATGGCATCAATCTCAAACAGATGGGCGTCGTAATTTCTGAGATATACATAGTCTAACAAATTGAAAGTTGAAAAAAGTGACAAGGTGGGATGACTTTCCTGAAAGTTTTGAAGGCTACTAATGTACGTGTACGGGGACAGCGCAGTGATTCGGCGCCCCCATAATGATCCGGCGCCCGGGGAATTGTGCCCCCCGTCGTTACGCCCCTGATTACGAAGGCTAATAGGCGAAAATACAAGGAAGTCTACATCAAGTCTGACTTTACTTTCCTCCAGAAAGATGGAGGATATCCCACAAGGGTGTCTTATGCATGAAGGTGAAAACGCTGGCGATCAGCTATTTAAAACCACTCCAGTTCAAGCAGCATTTGAACAATGCTCACAAGTGCCAAGCTAGCAAGTTAAGTGAGTAATTTGAATATCAAGAAGGTTGTCTCAAATGTGTCCGGCTGGATGCAGGAGCTGCATTTAACCAAGCAACTTTTTTCCGTTAAGGCAACCTATGTGGTTGCATTTGGCATTGCTAAAGCGAAAATGTCTTATATTATTGCAGATACAGCGGTGAAAGGTGACATCATGCCTCCTGGATTGTGCTAAAAACAGTTCTGTTATTAAGGCCAAAGCACGCAACAANCTGGAATTGGAGGATTACTTACGATGCGCTTTCTACCATGTATCAACGCGTCGAGATGCTAACGAAGAGAAAGGAACCACAAAAATCATATTAAAATGAGCACTTTATGATTCAATTGAGTAAAATCCTTGAGTGAAAACCATGAGTTAAATTCTTTAAATTGTTGTTGTTTACTATGCGAAGCCTATACACCACAGAGCTAGTAGGTACTATTGTTTAAATAGCGTTCCGTACAACATCGTCACCAGTGGCGTGCAGAGAGGGGGCGAAAGGGGCGACGGCCCCGGGCATCCAAGACAAGGGGGCATCCAAAGAGTGAAATTACAAAAAATTGAAAAGCTGTAACTAGATGATTTTTCCAGTTGTAAGTCTACTAATACATGCTGTATGGAGTTAGTTTTACGAAACTTGTTTTGTTCTCAATACTAATTTTGACGTATTCAAATGCCAGTAATTCTTAGCTTCTTCAATACCAGGGACCTATAATTTAGACTCAATCAAAGTGATAGTGACGTGACTTGTTCCAGATCGTGCGATCAAGGGAAAATCACAAAAAAGGATCGAAAGGTAATCAGGCTTGAAAAAACCCGGGTTTAAAAAAAAATTTTTTTGAAAAAAAAAGGTTTTTGCTCTTTTTTTCGAAAAAAACACAAAAACCTATTCAGAATTGTTTTTATTGCTTCATGCAATATCACCATTTTCAGAATTACACAATGGTAACTTTTTATACTTATTATGGCATTCAAATCTGAGGGTAAAGAAATGTACCCCATCTTCGTTTTCGCAATGTGTTGTTGGTCAATTCACTCCAATGTGGTAAGGTTTGGCAAGCATGCACACAGCAGACAGAGAAAAGCCACTCCTACACAAACTCTGCCGTTTCACGTCAAGTTTATGTAGCCTACGTGCCCTGCTAGCTTAGCATCTATATTGTGCATTTTTTCAACATATGGTTTGGTATGGTCCAAAATCAGACACAGTTTGAATGCAGAGTAAGCATAAAATTTGTTAAAATATACCGATTTTACAGAGCTGATGAAGATAACCGGCAGAATTTACTCAAAGTGTTCGAATTATTCTTCACCTTTATTCAAGTCCTTCAAATTTCGTTGCTGTTCGTTTTGTTTCATTAAAAAAGTGTGGAGTTAACTATACAAGTGTGGTGCTTATTTTACTTTTAATTTCATGGTACATTTTTCAAAGGAAAAGAAAAGAGTGGCATTTTTGGTGGGTTTTGTTGGTTTGTATTACCGTAAGTGGGATTTTTTAAAAACACCCGGGTGGTTTTTTTGATTGAGTCCGGTTACATCAACCCTGAAGATAATTATAGACCTTTATGTGATTTTCTGAGTAAAATTTCAAAACTGTCCTATACGTGCTTGGTTTAGCTCATATTTTGATGCATCACTAGTTTCCCATTTCGTTTTGTGTGCTAATACCATCGCATATCTGTGCTTGCAATATGTGCTTCGTTTCGAGCTTCGTCATTAATTGGCAGTTCAGGCGGATTGGTCATAACTCATAACGGCACACACAGGCCCGTATCTGTTCTGCCCCCCAGTAGTTGTGCATATAACAGTCACGTAAAAATCAAAGATTTTCTTGCGTACTTTGTGCTCATTCTCAATTATTGTGTAGTTTACAAATTTTAAACTGTTCACCTTGGGTGTCCGCCATTCCCACCGCATACATTCTGATCGAGTGCGATTCGACGAGACATTCGCGCAGCCTTGTGTTTTTGCAGTTGTGAACTGCGCTGTCGTAGCATTGAGTGTGTTCTACTCCCCTGTTTCAACGCGTTGCTGGATATTTTTGCAGTTATGAACTGCTCTGTCTCAGGAGACCGCTGATAATAATAATTCATGTTCATTACAGTGACACACTGTAGCCTACAACAACGAGTAAAGAGAGTGCGTGCAGAAAACTATGTACAGGGACGTCGGAGAATGGAGGCATGGCGGAGCATTGTCGCCTTTGCCCTTTCAAAAGGGGTGCAACCGGGGCGGAGGTGCATCACTGCAAGACACCAGAACCGTGAACCTGGATCTTGTGCAGTGTGATTGTCATAACGACAAATGAACTGGCATTGCAGAATTAAATCAAGTAATCGGTATTACGCTGCTGACTTCAAGTTTTCCAGAAATTTTTGGTTCCTAATCTCAATTTCCAGGCGGGGGGCAAATGCCCGTTTTGCCTCCCCATCCGGACGCCCATGGGAGAAAGGTCATTTTCTAAACTCACTCCTCAGGAAACTTTATTTTACTATACGCGTCAGTAAAAATGGGTACAATGCTACCCACAATTTGCATACGTCTTCCTGGGACGCGAGACATCCGTTATTTCCGGACCAAACTATTTTTACTGCCATATGTCCAGTATTAATCACTTTCGCAACAAAATTGTATCTGCGCAGCGAAACATTCATATCATACAAATTTTATGCAGGGTACCACCAAACAGGGAACTTTTAGCGGGGATTTTTTGTTTGTGCATAGAAAACGTCATGCACGTGTTAGATCCGTTTGATTTTTCAGATTAAGTCATGGTGTTGGAAGACTCTTCACATATAAGGTATTGGTGGTCATATCTGGCCAAACAGGTTTTGCACTTAAAATTGCATTGAAATGTTAACTAAGTAAGGTGTCCAAGATTGTCTACAAATCAGGTAACCCTAGGGAGTATAGTACCCATACACAGTGGCGTATCTATGCAAAATGGCGCCCATGGCAAAGTTTGAATGTGCACCCTTTTCAATAACTTAAATATTAGATATAGGCGCAAATTTTTCGAAAGATGAACTATGAGATAAATAAAAATTTTAGAACAGAAAATGTACGTTTATTTTTGCTTTAAACGTTTCAGCAAATAAATTTTTAAATTGTACATAATGACCGTAATATGCTCTATACTTTTATGTTCATTTAGTTTTGTTATAAAGATTATAAAAACATTCAAATAATAACGATATATAATTTTATGTTGTATTGGCTGATAATTTTTTACTTTATATATATTTATATACATAATTTTATATTGACCAAACTGTAAATCTTGCAAAAGAATCACACGACATATTGCAACTACGAATGACAATTGTTTTAACTGAACCACAGGTAATTTGGATGGGACAATAAGTTACATGTACAAAAGCAACACCACGTCTGAACCTGCGACAGCGAAACCACTTCACAAAAATAGCTAGCTCATCTCTTCGTTAATGAGTTACCATTTTTTGCTCAACTGGTACGGTAACGATACTAACTGCTGATGTTTAAGTAGCAACTATGGTTCTCTTCCTTAGTATATGGACGGGGGCGTTGTGTTTAGCCCAGAGGTTCTTTTTTTAGGCGCGCTACCTTTGGCGTTAGTCATTGATACTCGCGCCTGGTGTAACTTCAAAATCAAACACAGAAAAACAGAATAACAATCCATTTGCCATTATCCTGCCTTTTCAACAATATGTCGCTGTCATACCCGTGCCCCCTTTGCGAACCTTTCACGCCCCCAGTTTAACAACCCAGGGTTTAGCCTATCTATCGGACACTAGTAGCCATCGAAGAACTTTCGTGAAGTCAGAGGTGGGCTGCAGCAATTTCAAATAATTTGTAAATCTGCGGGAGCTTAAGAGCAGTGATTTGCGTAACAGTCAGATTCTCACAGTCACTGAACTCGTCACAACCACGTTCTGACTACCATCCTCCTTCCTGAAACGCAGCAGCACCAACTCTTGCAGCGTGAGGACCAGGTCTTGCAGATGTTGCAAGCGTGCGTTCTTGTTCTGTCACAATGTCCAACCGTTGTGTTTTGTCACAATACCCCAGTTTTGTCACAATGCTTGGTGCTGGCGCAACACGTTCGAATTATTGCATTAGTTACGGGCGCTGTATCGATGCAACTGTGCAGTTAATCGTTGTATGGGGCTCAAAATAAAGGTTTACTAAACTGCAAGTCGCAAATGTTGATTTTTGCCAGGGAATTTTTGCGCCCCCATCAAAGTGGCGCCCATGGCACGTGCCATGCCTGCCATACCCTAGATACGCCACTGCCCATACATCCTATATATAGATTTTCAGGGACATTTTTGTAAAATAAATCTGGCACCATTTGTCTCTGAAAATCATGAAAAGTCATTGAAGCACAGGTTTATAACATTTTTCTAAGTATGTGAAATTAACAAAACGAAATAGCCTCTGGGTAGTGGACTACCCAAGGTTCCTGAGCAGGGTTTTAAGATGGCAGAAGGAACAAAGGAGCACCATTAGACAAAACAAGCTGAACAGCCTGATTCTAAGGTGTACAGAGCATGAACGCCTACGTGAAATAGACACTACCAGTGTCATAAATAAATTTGCTGTGGAAAAATCTAGAAAATGCAATCTCAAGTAGTAGGTTTGCTGCTTCTGAGAATTAACTTCGACACTTATACTGTGGCTACACTCAGGGCCGGTTTTAAGCCGATTTGACCGATTTCTTCTAATCGGGATCCGCGCGGAAGGGGACCCCGCGCTAAGCCGCAACACAAATTTTCACTTGTATCGAGCTGATTGTGAATATTTCCGGCGCGAGGCCCAGCGTTTTTCAAGGGATTTTGAGAGATTAAAACGGTTCTTAAATTATTCCAACAGTCTCTCAAAACGGTTCAAACTCGCTTTACTACCACCATCAAAATACACGAAAACCTTGCTTTACAAATCATCTCAGTATTCAGATAAAACAGTTGAGAATGTCTTTGCAGGCAGCAAGGTGAAATCTTAAAAAAATCCCTGGCGGGCCCACAGCAGTTTGTAAGCGTGGGATCTATTGCCAATTGAAGTGAACTGCGCGGTTTTTAACGAAGATCCAAGTGAACTACATGGTTTTTAACGCCCTCCGCAAAGTTCTTTAGTATGAATCGTCATTGTTTTCGGTGTAATGTTTAGCCAAGTTTTTTTCCATAGCACCTCGTTAAGGCAAGGCAGAGATGATTAAGGTGCTACACAGAAAACCTCCTTTCTGGTCATGGAAGTGCCTGGCCAGATAGACGGTACTGAGTTGTAATTCTTGGATTTATTGGGTATTCCAGCACTGTTCATTGAAGTTTGTGTTGTAGAGGTCCTGGCGTCACCCTTTCGGGTCTCGTCTTTTTTTAACATCACTGATTTCTATCATCATGACTTGATGCACCCCTCAAAAATTTCTACACACGTCACTGAGTGTGGCTCCGCAAAAAGTGTTTGTAATCGGGCTCCACACTTGCTAACGCCGGCTCTGACTACACCAGTGGCGTAGCCAGCCCAAAAATTGGAGGTAGGCAAAGTGCATGATTTTAGGCGAATAACACTATTTTATTTAGAAAAACGCCTCTCAAAGCAAAAAATGATTATTTTCTCCAAAAACGTGGGGGGCATGGCCCTTTTGGCCCCCCCTGGTTACGCCTATGGACTATACTCTCTAATGATAGCAATGATCAAAATTGTTTATGAGTCTGCAAGCATAGACTACTGTCTCTTTACTGTACTTGTGAGCTGTACAGTAAATTATTCCTTCTTGGTGGAAAGATACGCATATATACAGCACGTTTTTGGTAAAAAAGATTATATAGTCCATGATGTCCACCAACTGCTATTTACGACCAGGTTTTCTGTAATTACGAAATTCAGTATGTCTAATGGTAGTCACATGGATGCCCACAGAATTTTTGACTTAAGTTGTTCACTTGTTCAAGTGTGGTTTTAAGTTAGGGCCCCGCGCTGTCGATATGCTATAGGCCCCATGCTACTTTGATTCGGTGCTACGTGTTGTATAAAAATTTATCATTAGATGTAAAATGTCCACGCGGCACTGGCGCGGTATCCAATTTTAGGTCACGCGGCGCGGCCAGTACGCGGTGAAAATTTCCAAAACCGCACGGCGCACAACCCGGGCGCGGTTGACATCTCTAGTCTGTTTTGAGTGGTTTGTTATGAGTCGCCTGTCATGAGTGGTCTGTTGTGAACTGGTCTATTTCAAAACGCTGTTTTTGCCGTTGTTTACAAGTTTAGCTCGTATAAAAAAGTGTAAATATGTTTTTACTGAATAGCTGTGAGTCCGCGCCTTTGTATTATAGCTGAGTCATTTTATGGCTTAATCGCCTGAAGCACGGGTGACTTAGTATGTGGTCAGCGGTTGCTTTTATCACTGTTATCGCCGAGTAGTGGGCAATCGTGCCGAACATGCACACTAGGATTTAATGAACGGAAAGTCGCAAATTTGTTGGTAAACCTTCTTGGCATCACAAGCTAATTAAAACAGCACAAGCAAAGTCGTACTTGTCATACGCAGTAGGGAATGTTTCCGTTTCTTATCTCCGCTTATTTGTCCGACATATAAGTGGATCAAGCCTATGCAATGCGAGCACGTGCGTGACTCCTTTAGCGCATTCGACTTTTAAAAATTCAAAGAAAATTTCATCATCCGCCTGATTAATGCTTAACTTAATGTTTGCCTTTTTCAAATCATGCTACAAAACAACACTACTTGACCCCAGTTTAAAAAGACCTGCCAGTGCTATGATTAGGCGAGTTTGCCTACAGATAAACTGAGTTCAGTAGCAAATTGAAAGTGAAGACATTCGCACCAAAGCTTTTTCCGAATATCATAAAAATGACCCGAAGGAATACATGCATATCTGCAAGAATGTTTGCTGTTTGGGTGGGGTGGATTGTCTTTTCGCAAGTAAGCAACTGTTAAATGTTGTGTGTTAATAAACCTAACTTCTAATGTTCCACAAAACTTTTATGCGCAGTTGAAAAGAGTCGCTTAAGCAATGCTTTAAATTGTAAGATTTTGTCATGCCCAAGCTAAAAATCAGATCAATGTTATTCTTGCAGTAAAGTTATCTTGTTGATGTGAGCTCAGAAAGCTTGATAAACTGCCTCTCCTGGGCACATATAATTTTGGAATGAGTGTCGATGTTGTTTGTTCTTGTAATTCTTATTCGCTACTATTAACGCCTGCAAAACGGACCGGAGCCTGTGGTAAACAAATTAGCAAATATGAAGCTTTAACGAAATCGCAAACCAAGTCACCAAAAATGTTGCTTTTCTTGTGATGCTTGCAGTCGCAGAAAACAGTAACATTGAGTATTCTGAGCATTTTTTTGGGAAAAACAAGTTTGCTGAATTAAATGTATCATGGTGACGTTTAAAAGAAACCTAAGAAAGATTATCGCGTAAATATTTTACTTGTAAGTACAAACTATGAAAATATCAATTTTAAAAAAACAAACTCAGTAAACCATTGAAAATATTCTCCATCTGTGTTTACAGTTTGGTTGCAAGTACAGTCGATTGAGCGCAAGTAAGAAGTGATCGACGCGCAAACATTTTTAGCATTTAAAGGCTTTTTGGTTCTGCTTGTGTCATTTAAAAATATTCCGACAAAAACAAATCGTGTTCTTCAAACAGTCTAGCAAAGTGTCAGTAACAGACTTTCAGCGCTTTAAATGTTGCTTTGAAACTATCGTTACTGGGACGTGTGAGTTGCTTGGTTGATTTTCAAGCAGACCCTGGCTTCCCAATTATGTGGTCGTACGAATACCTGCGAAGTGAGCATCCGAATATATCGAGATAACTTGACTAAACTTGCAATCCATAAAGTATAGCTGTGGAGATCTGATGATCACAATGCCAACTGTAATCCTTAGTTTTTGGTTGTATGTTGCAAACCTATTATTTGCCTCGGCTTTCTTTGAAACTTGCTGCACCGTTCTCTTCGCACAGTTGCGTAAACCAAATGGAGGTTGAAGATTGAAACAAAACTCATAACTCCCTAAAACTTTAAGAATTATGCTACGGTAGTACAAGCTGTGTTAAAACTGTTTAACTTTGCATTGCGAGCAAAAGGCCCGGACAAAATACAACTTTTTACTGAATTAAATTGTTTGAGGAACTTATGAAAGGTATGAAGATTTAACTGTTACATGTTGTTAGAACAATCAGACCGCCTTTGTCAACATTTGGACTACTCGGTTCGCTTTTGCTCGACTGACAGTCCCATTGAGGAAAATTGTTGCCAGAGAACAGGTGGCTATCGTCTTGGACGTGGCCGGAAGTTATAGCGCAAGAAGCGCCTTTTTGCCACGACACCGTGTATTGCGTTTGAATGAATAACTAAAACTGCTTGCAAGAATTCCGTATGCTTTGAAATTCTTTTGGCAGGAACATGAGTACCACGCGTACTTCTGCTGCCTTTCTAACCATAGCCATGGTAATCAAATTAAGGACTTTGGTCCACGTTCTATAAAGATAGTACAAAAGTTGTTGAGGAGCTAAGTTGAATTTATTAGCGCAAATTAATAATGTTTTATCTCAGATTGAATTAAAAAATCGTTGGGAGCCTGAGTAAACCTGTAGACCAGGCCTGCACAACATACGGCCCGCGAGATCTTTTCTTGCGGCCCGCGAGAACTCAGTTGCAGAAAATGTTGCAAAAGGCCGACTTCGGATAATTACTTGTCCTTTCAGAATTTCTTCCACACTACGACGAAATAGGCTTTTGCGGCCCACGGCGAGTTTTTGTTGATCAATTTGGCCCTTCGAGCTTTCTGAGTTGTGCAGGCCTGCTGTAGACCATAGGTTGTTCAGCCGAGCACACCGCAACAGACATTTTTTTCCAAAGTTTGAAACTAAAGACCGAACTATATTTCAAATTGGAGTTGAGCACAAATTTCACGTGGACTTAATTGAGTGTGCTGATGCTGGATGATCAACGCAGTTGCGCATAAATGCTAACTGCAACCAGCAGCGTAATTATCGAGGAGGCGTAACCTAAGCTATGTAAATCTACTGAGCACAAGTGGTAAGTCGTCCTACGATGCACACAGATATGCTGAACGTTAATAATTTTGATGGTTAAAGTGCAGAAGCAACCCGCAAATATTAAGAAGTTTTTTGCCTGGCTCAATAATCTTTCTTAGAACTGCAGAGTCGCTGGGACGCTTGGTAGGAGAGTTTCTGATGAAATCGAAGGCACAAAAAATCGAATGAACAGCAATGACTTTATGCTCCAAAAGTTTGCATCAAGTTGCGCACAAATAAAGAACTACAGAATCACAACCACACAATTATAGTATTTGTTCCTACGTTATTCAAGTGTTCCATCTTTTCTTATTTTCGTGCGAATACAACTTCTACGTGCAATATGCACCACCAGCTGCAGGAAATTGGAGATCGCAGCAAAAAGGCATGCAAACGTAAAGCGCACGCAGAATGTACTGTAAATCAAGCAATCGGCAGTTTCATTACTTTTCGTGCAAGATATCACCTTCCTTTTGCAGTTTCCAATAAACACGGGTGAAGAAAGGTAAAATATATATAAAGAACAGTCTTGGCAAACAAAAATTTTTTCCTCAGTTCAAATCAGCAACTTTCTGTTTGTTTGCAGATCCTAGCAGGGGCTTACAGCAAAAGTGTGCTTACTACTATCGAAAGAAGATTCAACCTTTCAAGTACAATTGTGGCGCTTATGTCTGCCAGTTACCAAATTGCAAATATGACGATTTTGGTGTTTGTCAGTTACTTCGGACCACGTTATCACAGGTGAAGTTTGTAGCCAATTAGCAATTGCTAAAAGCACTTATTACACTTGCGAAAAGCATTGCCATTGCACTCTTGCCGGTTGACAATTTTGTTGCGGTTTCCGACCTAATCAAATTCAACATTTATCTCTGAGGTCATTTGAGTATTGCGGCATTTTTGCCGTGCCTGCGCCAATTAAGATTACGGAAACGTTAAAGTGATTTTTGTGGTTATCGCTTCCGATGTTTGCTACTCTTTTGCTGGTCGTGATTGAAATGCGCTAAACTAAAAGAACAGTATTGTTCGGTTCAGTTTCATTTACACTCGGTTTCTATACTCTTTTCGGAGTGTCACGGGTAGTGTGCGGCGCCCATATCCGCTGGCTTGCGCCGTGATCAGGCGGCTGTATTCGCAGCTGAATGCTGCATTGGTGGTGAGTCAGTGGCAGCACCGCGCGTGAACTGTTCCCTTGCACCCACCTATTAATGCCAAGCACGAGTTTGGACAGGCCACAACCGTTTTTCCAAGTCTTCAGTATGACCCTTCCGGGAATTGAACCCAGCGTACCAGCTATGGTTGCGTGTGCTCAACCAACTGTACCCTTTAGCCGGTGAGAGTAATGTGTGATGTTGCCAAAACCCAGAGCAGGTTATATAACAAATACAAAAATTGGAGAATCTGGCACATTGTTGGGTAATTGATATCAGTCTCCAGTGCAATCAGAGGCTGAGTCTTGGTGCGTAGACTTCGCAGGATATAAGATCATTAACGTCAACAAATCTTCACGCTCGCGACTCACACCTGCGGCCATCCCGGCGTTCCCAAGCCCCAGTCTGTATGTTGGCGACTTCAACTACCAGCACGTCAACTGGAGTTATAGTACAACATCTCCTGACGATGAGAACCTGAACTCCTGGGCAACAACCAACAACTTTGCGCTGCTGCACCACCCAAACGGATTAGCTAGTTTCCTCTCTCACCGATGGAACGTCGGCATCAACGCGGACATGGCCTTCGCGAGAGTCGGCCATGACAACCGACTGCCTTTCACGTGTTCTAGGAAAGTTCCCGCGGTCACCGCACCGACTGCCTCTCGTAACGCCACCGAGGCTCAAGGTTCCTGTCTACAGCGATCTAGGACAATAGCCACCTTGAACAACTGCCACCCGGACAACTGACACCTAAAACAACTTCCACCAACGACAACTGCCACTTAGGACAACTGCCACCCAGACAACCGTCGCCTAGAACGACCGCTACCCGGAAAACTGCCACCTAAGGCATATTGAGTTTTTTTTCGTTTATTGCCATGAAAGGTGTTTGAACTTCACAAGGATGTTGTATATAACAAAAATTTCTTCATCCTCTGACCACTTTAAAGAAGCACAAGTTCAACTTCGAACCTTTTGGGTGAAGAATGTCGTGTCCAAGGGCGTACGCAAGGGGGG
>JGI24021J15306_10003390_pt1 | contig 17932 bp, 12 predicted proteins | sample Ectturendosymbi1_FD_15306 | JGI IMG/M metagenome (IMG submission 15306)
AAAAAAAAAAAAAAAAAAACTTCTTCATAAAAGCGTATTTTCAAGATTGATGAAAAACGAAGAAGATGTTAAATCTTTTTACAGGTGAAACAACGTTCCACTACAAAAACCAGTCGTTTTCGCGGACAACCACAACCTTACTTTCCCAGTTCGGATTTGGGAAACACGTCGACAATGATTTGATTTTTGGCATCGGACATTGCTTCTTTCAAATCACGGAACAGGAGATCGTTGTTTTTATCAAGGAAACCTTTAGAAACATTGAATGTTTAAACATCATTCCCGCCAAAAAAATGAAGCAGACAGTCACCATTCGAAAAAAAACAAAGCTGAAGCAAAACAACACGGCAGCTTTCGAAGCAGGATAGCTTCAGCCACGATAAGTGCTCCAACATTATACAACTACAGCGATATAAAAGTGTTTTGTTGACGGATCCACCAGTGTGGACTTGACACTGCGGAACTCCTGCTTTGGCGACGAACGTCTGGTAAAATTCGATTTTCGATGATGAAAAAAATTAAACAAAACAGAATGGATCAACTGCACAAGAAGCTTGTTTTCTGATGTAAACTATGTACATCAGTCCAGCACTGCACATGGTTTCTTTCGAATAACTGCACTTACTTTTGCATTAAATCTTATAAAAAAAACTAGGTTCTTAGCTAGATTGGGCTCAATAGATAGCCCCGAGGCACGTTATCGTTGCTGTACCGGTTGCTTAGGCGACATCAGGTAGCATACGAGATGTTAATAATTTCGTGATAAAATTACCACATGCTGATAGAAACAGCTCAAAAGAGAGTTCAGCTACAGTGAATAATATTATTAACCGGGCAAAATCTTTCATAGCCTTTTTGAAAGAAGAAAAAACGGTTTTAATCCCTTATGAAAAAATTCCGAAACGTTTTAAGTCGTACGATCTTCTCTACGTGGGCAGCGCTCGGTGCCAGCAGCAAGTTTCAATTGCCGGAGATGGAGGTATAAAAAGTCACGTGCTGGAAATAGTGACGCAGAAATGAATCACCTTCGACGCTGTACGTCACTTCGCCGGCATAGTGCAGCAGCCTGAACTCTTCGTATCCGATGGTCTTTCGTGTCTTCGAGTCGCTCAGCCTATGTCTGCAGAAAGTGCGGCACCGCGTTGTCAGGACTTTTATTCCAAAAAAAGCGACATGTACGAGAAAAAAACACTTCCAGGCAATATTTGAACGAAGTCGTCTTCATTTCAGCTTGTGTTGACGAAAACGCGAACAAACGTGACCAACCAGCTCGTCCCAATCGAACGGAGCTTGTTGGTCGCTTTAACCTGGTGCGCTGCCATCGTCTTGTAATTTGAGCAGGAAACTTGCAAATTGCAGAAGTCTATTTAACGACGTGCTTCAACAAACCGCTGCAGTGCGGTGGTCAATATTGCAGTTGAGACCGAAACATATTCCGCCATTAACTTGTTTAAGAACGCAACACGTGCTCTTAACGAGGCACCTCGTACTGAAGATTGCCCTGATTGACAAGTTTTAAACTTTTCTACCGGAAGCAAATGCGAAATGCGTCTCTTTTGACGATTTTTTCAAAAATGAGGAAAGATAAATCTTAGCGAATAGCAATTATCCGAGTGGATTCACGAACTTCATGTTGATGTTGCGCTGTTTAATTTTGCAACAACCGCCGTCTGTCAACACTTTCACCCAATATGAACATCACGCATCGTGCAGAAAAGCAGCTCGTGCGATGAATAATTGAATGCGTCAAAACGTCATGGCAAACACAAGTTCATGGCTGTCAGACCAAATTTGGATGATTCACTTCTTTCGTGTCAAGCAACGATACCTTGATATCAAATGGCACGGGTCCTACCAGGGTGGTCAACCACGAAGGTAACTGCCGTAAATCAGTAAACACGTGCGCGAACACGACAGGCCTGTAGCCATGTTTTAAGGTTTGGGGGTGAAAAGTTTCAGGGTGGTAAGAGTTTCGGTTTTGTTATATGTCTGAAGCAATTTTTCTTGGCACAAAAAAAAACTTGGGACGGGACTGCCCTTGAATGCCCCTCCGTGGCTATGAGCCTGGAGCAATACCCCCCAGAATCACGGGTCTTCAGTTTCGGCAGTGAGTTGTGCGTTAAAGCGAACTGCGTGATTCATCGGTTCTTTATAGGTTCTTGTAGCAAAAAGTTTCGACCCGGTTCAAGCTTTCGTCTTCTCAAATCCCATTCGACGCAACAAACGACCAAATACGTGTTGACGGATCAGGTCCGACCGATCACCAGCGTGCTCGCGACCGTGCGCGGTGACGTCAGGCGACGAACTTACGTCACGAAGTGGGCGTGCTCGCCGACGGTCTCTTCGAGCTTCTTGAGGAAGGTCTGGTCGGTCGCGTCGCCGGGTCGCAGGCACTCCTCGTCCAAGATGTCGATGATGCCGCGATGTCGCTCCTCGATCAAGTCGCAGATGACTTTGTTGTTGAAGTACTCGACCGGTTCCCACTGGATGGGAGGAAAGAAGAGGGGTCGAGCGTAAGTTGTGGGTCGTACAAGCAGGGGCGTACCAAGGTAAGATGGCGCCCAGGGCAAGAAGCAAGTTTTGCGCCCCCATATTCGATCATAAAGTCTTTCGGGAGCAAATGTACTGCAGTAGAGAAAGTATACTTGGGACATTGTTAGGATTTTTCGGCTCCCCCCGGTGATTCGGCGCCCGGGGTATTGTTTCCCCCTTGATCCCCCTCGTTACGCCCCTGCGTACAAGTCCACTCATTCAAATTGAGGCCACCGTGTCAAATCCACTGCCAAATCGTCACCAGCAGGCTTTATCAAAATTCGCAAGGGACTTCGGGTTTCTTTTCCACAGGACTGCGCTGTGCTTTGGCCAGCGCTTTGCAAGGACTGCTCCGTTAAACAAACAAGGGAGCTTGTTCGCCCACCGCACCGCGGTGCATAGACTGTTATTATTAAATAAGCTGTCAAACAAGGGAGTGCTTTTCTGTTTGAACAGGAACATGCATTAAAGCAACTGTTGACGAAGGGCGAGAGACTGCGCCTGAGTTCAACTCAACCTGTGGTAACCTCAGGTAAGTGGTCCATGCGCCTTTATAAGAAAAAAAGCAAGCCAAGTCAGAAAGAGGAGGTCAAGAGGTTTACCAAAACGCTGATAACAACCGATAAAACTGTTTTACAAACTGAATTGCAAGGTAACACGACATTTAAGAATTGAATATTGAAAAGTTGTTTCAACGAAACTTATTTTTTTCCACGAAATTTTGATTTAGGTTTTGAGCAGACCTTTAAACTATTCCTAGTATGAAATTTTAAGATATCAACAAATTTTAAACTGTCCCTAACGTGCAAAAGCAACCCCGGTCAATATTACAGAAGTTACCCGGGAAAACTCAAACAGTAACGCTGCAATTAGCTTGCTTTTTCTCGACACTCAGTCCAAACCAACAACGTGGGAGCATACGAGCAACAGGCGTCGTCGTTGTTATAAACTGACAACTTCAAAACCAAAACACATCCCAATGCACCACGTCGTCCGCATCACGTCGGGAGGCTATTGTTAGTTCAGGAGCGCGTGGGATGACTCACGGCGATGCCTTCCGCTTTGTATTCCTCCTGTTCCTGCTTCAAGGTCAGTTCGATGAAGAGCTGCTGGAGCTTCTCGTTGCAGAAGTTGATGCAGAACTGTTCGAAGCTGTTCGTCTTGAAAATCTCGAAGCCGTAGATGTCGAGAAGTCCGATGACGTTTTTGCGCGTCACGTCCTGCGTCACAGTACGACGCGCTTTGCGTAAAGGTTATCACGTCTTGCGTAAAAGTACGACGTGCTTTGCGTGAAAGTTAGGTTTGAATTCAGCGGAAGCAAGCAGACGCTCGGGCGCGAGCGTTTATTTAGAGGCGGAGGTCTCGCCTGGAGCGACCGGCACCAGTCGCAGAACGTCGCGCGGAAACCATCACTTATGAGCGCGTTCACTGCGAAAAGCCAAACAAACTTTGCGTCGCGGTACGAAAAAAAACGCTAAAAAAGGCGCAGGTTTATAAGGCCGATGAGGCGCGGTCGGTGCGAGGCGGAAAAAGAGCTCACGTAACAAACGCACACTTGAAGCTCGCGCTGCATGAAGGGCGGTTTCCGTCAGCGAAGGAAAAACGAGCAGCAGGCCGCGGCCGCCCACTGTACCTTGTCCGAGAGAGAGGCGTTCAGCGATCCGACGAGCCAGTTGAACATCCTCCCGTAGATCGCCTTCGCCAGGGCGTCGCGCGCGTACGTCGCCTGATCGACGGTGAGGGGGGAGCGCATTTTCTCGTTGTTGGCTTCGATTGTTCGGTGAGTCAAAGACTTGAGCAGGCGATCGAACGAACAGCCGAGAAGCTGCGAGAGAGAGAGAGAACTGATGCGACGGTTTTGTCTCCCACACCTTGCGATAAACGTCTCTACAAGCAAGCGTTACAGGCACGACCAGAGGAGACACGAGGGTATACGCGTCATCAGCGAATCAGAAGACATAGGTGTGGCTGCTGTGAACACCTGGACGAAGCGACGAATCGCGAATGAACTTTGTGACCCCAAAAGAAAGTCGACAACCTGTGCGTGAGCTTTGTAAACCAGGACACCTCACACATAAAGAACAAGCCAAAGTCGAACGCTCTAGAACAGGGGTTCGCAACCTTTTAGCCGCGAATTACCCCCGAGTCATAAAACAATCAACCCGAACCCTCAGGTTAGCTGGCAAAACCGTGGATTTCACATTGTTGCACCACAACAACGCAAGATTAGGCAAAATCTACGCGGAGTTTTCAGTCGGCACGCATTTTCCTCCAGTATAGGATATTAAAAAATAGCAATACGTGAAAACTCAACTGCCATCCAAGTACCCCTGGAAATCTTCCCGTGAACCCAGGTTGAGAACCACTGCTCCAGAACATGCAAAAATGATACACCGTAACGTATTAGTACGAACCGGCTGATCTATCGATCGATGGGAGCAGATAAAAGCGCCAAGAGCCCCCGTTCCACGTGCAGAACCCAGACTTATTCGCTGTACAACGCGAGTGCCCGAAGCAAAAATTTCCTAACAGTTTCTCGTGCAAAGCAAAAAACAAATGCTTCTGCGAAAGTTGCGACGAACCGACGTGCAGAATTATTTACTCCAACCTTCATATTAATAAACCGGTGGTTTTAACACGACCGCTTTCTTTTAATTGAGGTGTGTCCGTCAACGTAGCCACAATCTACAGGTGCGATGAGCGCGCAGCAGCAGTTTGTTCAACGTTTGTACATATTGAGAGAAACACGTCCCTGTTTCCATACCAACGCCATGCAATAGTAATGACCAGGTGACGTAGGCTCAGGTAGCCCAAGAATTAAGTAAATCATTTCTCACGACACCACTACAATAAATCTGGTGTCGTTGGTAGAATCCTTCATTCGGCCCCTTTTTCAATTTTCACGATCTTCTCGAAACTCGCAAACATCAGGTAGAAGAACCATTGTATTCGCAACACCGAGATTCAGACGAAGCGGTTTAACAAGCTTGACATTTACAACACACTGGGGACGAGGACGAGCCAATTCATCGTTAAAGAAAATCACAGGAACGACCTTTCTTTGCATTAACAACATTTTACTCACGCTGGCAACGTTCTGCACTTCGTGCTCCTTCTCGACGAGCGCATGGCCGTCTTCGGTCGCTCTGAAGGTGACGTTGCCCAAGTGCAGGACGCTGGCCACGATGGCGAAAAGGTTCTGCACATCGAGATGACACATTATCAATTAACCGCGTTTGCTTGACGCAGCCGGGACACGTCGCTAATGCAACGAGTCAAAAGTAATATTCCCTCCATTAAGGTTCGCAAATGCGCATTACAGTAAAATCTCATTTTCGCGCACTTGCAACATTCCAAAACATTGGAAAAGCAGGAGAAAAAGGAGAAGCTATTTGAATTAAATGTGTACTTCGTTCGCATTTCGGTAAAATTTTATACTTATTCTAATAGTTCCCGAAGTTAGTAATTCATTTGGAACTCCGCTAACTCAGCTTTAAAATTTTCATGCTCACTGAAACAAACATTTGTTCAGTGCAAAATTTTCTTAGAGGGAACACTGGTCAAAAGCATAAAGCACAACATTCAAACCGATGCGCATTTTTATTTGTGACGACCTGTGTTGATTGTTTCATTGACACGACACGATCTGGCGACAGTAAATGCGCGTTTGAATCGAACCCATGTTCAGTTTCAGAACGCGTCGAAACGTATTGGAACGCCAATCGCATCGTTTTTACATTTCCGACGCGAGTTTTTCACACCTTTTTCTGAAATCAGCGACCTAAACTTCCCGCTTTTAGTTCACGACACTGAGGACAAAGAAAAGTAACGAATTCTTCACAAGCGTCACCTTCGTGAGAACGACACGCGTACAAAAACTTCGCGCAACATTTCGATCAAGATAAAAACTCCAGCACCGACAACGCCGCCTCACCTCTCTGCTCTGTTCAGAGAAATCCAGGACGTCCAAGGCTTTCAGCACACCAGCGAAGTCCTTCTTGTCGTTGATCGACGAAACTTTGGCGCACCTGCCCTGCGAAGGAAAACGCGAAACGCGTGACGTTTCAGGGATCACGATGTTGCTGGACTTGCGATCAGGGCGGTAACGACCATACCGAGGCCTCCTAGATGAACAGGAGGTCTTGAACATACTCGACGGCGTGATCGCTCGAAGCACTCACGCGCAAAAGCCGAGCTACAGCTTCTGTTTATTTCCAAGACCGACGTTAAACTGGCACGCGAAACAAATTTCCAAAAACGCGTGCGTTCAGTGATCAGTGGATGTTGGTACTAAATCTTTTATAAACCTGTTCTCTAGCGCGCTGCAAAAAATACCCACTGAAGTTGGAAAAGACAGCAATGGCTGGTACTGATTTTTGAGAAATAGTTTAATGTGAGAAACAGAAAAGAGTTCAATGTCAGGCCAGTTTTTGCCGGAAACGAGGCAGCCTTCGCACCAATCGCGTACACTTACTAACCGCTGGCAAGCATTCCACTACTGCGCAGGCAAAAAATGACGCTGGAATTAAGCCACTTATTATTTTACTTGCTATTAAGCGTAGGAACATTGCGATCCATTCGCCAACACAAACGTACAAAACGTCAGCTTTTCCATACGAGTTCGCTGCACGGTCAAACCAGGCCTCCTAGTAAAATTAGAAGGCCGTGTTTCTAGGAGGTCTTGGTCAAACCAATGCTTTCAGGAGGCAACAGACTACGCAGGCCAAGACTTCTGTGCTGCAACGAGGAAGGTCGTGCGTAAGATTGCTCAGCGCGTTAATTAAACAATGTTGGTTGTCCGTCGTGGTCTGCTGAACTTTAGTTTCTTAGGAGTGGCAGCAAGTGAACAGGTCCCGCCGCAAGCACAGGGTTTGCAGACTTCAAGGCTGGTCATTAATCATTATGCTTGCTCGGCAATGTTCTCCCGGTATCTTAAGCGAGTACTTCATAAACAGAGTGTTGTAATTCACTTCTGCAATCAACAGAAAATCGCCAAAATTTAAGGTAAGAAACGAACTTTCCGACGTCATAAAAACTCTCAATTCGCGTTTTCTTCTGAACAAGGAAATAATACCACTACATCGTTTCTGTCACAGAAGATTTGAACGTCCGGTTTTTGTTACGTCACAATGTCACTACCAACAATGAAACAAAGCGCGCGAGCAAATACAAGTTCGACATTATAGTAACGTTGATCGCACTGTCAGGTTGCCAAGGAAGAAAAGCATGGGGCGTTGAACATCGTACCTGGTTAGTGTAGAAATATTTGTCAGGAGTTTTCTCCAAGTTCAGCCTGTTTAGCAGTTTTTCGTCAGCACCTTCCAGCAGTTGGTAAAATATGTGAAAATTGCGCTCTCCCGTGGCCTGGTGCACCTACACACGTCACAGCAAAAATTGTTAAAGACACAATGAAACGAGGACAGGAAAACGATCAATTAGAATTGGTTTGTACACAACATTTTAAATTAGGCGTTGGATTTCCTTGCCATGTCAAGCGAAGTTTATCAATGCTTTTCCTTAGGAAATGACAACGCAGACTCCTGCAACTGCCAAAATTGAAAAGCGACTCATGATCCGGTGTCAGCGAAATTTCTGATCTATTATTGCTTGTTTGTCAGTTATTTTGCTTCTCTGAGTAAAGGAATAAGGTTTGGCGATTACTTTTGTGATGTGTGCTGTGTAAATAAAAACTTTTTGGTTCGACGTCAGATACCGACAAGCAACAGCACGGGAATAACCGTAACCACTGAAAAATATTGGACTTAGTCTTAGACCTCAATTATTTTTCTTTTTCTAACCGTAACATAAACCCTAACCCGACACACTTACATAAACACCAAACCCTAAGTCATAATAATCAGTTTTCTCAGTGTATTTGATATGTAGAATATTGTGCATGACTGCATGTGCACATGGCGTGAAGTCAGAAATTTCGCTTGACACCGGTTTACCAAAAAAACTATCTACTGTAACCTTTTCATCTTACAGAAAAGATCGTCAGAGGTGCAGCTTAACATTGTTTCCAATTGTATATCACTAATTTTAACCCTTGAAAGAACAATAGTGGCATAGCGTGTGCCATTATTCGATAAGAAGGCAGCGAACGAAGTAGAGATTAAAAGCACCATGTTTTATTCATGCGTCCTGCATGTTCGCTTTTGTGCAGTCGCAGTTTGAAAAATGAATGAAGTGTGGCCGCGGGTAACTGACATCTCTTGATTAACGAAAACAAACAGTGAAAAAGAAAATGGTGATTTTTCCGCTGCAGAGAGAACAAAAGAAGTGTTTTTCGCAGCGGCGTCCACTTTAACATACTATAGGCCTAAAGGTCTGAAGAGGCCATGGAACAAGGCACCTAAAACGAAGTTAATTCACAGTGCCGGTTAAATAAGAAACCACTTTTTCCAGCGAATCCCAGCACTGCAACCAGTGCTACGGGGTAAAATACTCAATACGCAAACGTGGCATCCGTTGCCGCAATTAGTGCCTGCCGGAGCTTTTCTTCTAGGTGGTATCAGCCTGTCCTTATCACTTACATCGAGTTTCACTTTTTCGCCATCTGACCCCCGACTTCGCTGATGGTTTTCAACAAGACGAACATTTAATCGTTGTTGCACTTGGAAAATTGTTCGGTTTGATCGATTCGTCTTCGTTTTAATGCAAGGTTACGATATTCGTCCAAGTGAAATTTATTGCACGAAGAATCGGCATTTTGAGATTGAGACGGTCATCAGCCTGTGTGCGAAGCTGCGTGGGAGGGCGGAACAATTAACGGCGACAATGTGGTGTCGGGTTACCTCCGATTTTCAGTGTTGAGTCAAAAGCGATTTTAACGGTTGATTGAGCGACAACATCAAAAAGACAAAGCACAAAGCTTTTATAAAGACAAGGAATCATGCAAACTAGGATCTACGCGTCAGAACAGCAGCGCAAAACGAACCACGCGAGATTTTTCCAACAGGTAGTTGAGTATGTGGCCACCAACAGGCGCTCCTCTGTAGTCGAACTGGACGTCCATGTACTTTCCGAATCTCGATGAGTTGTCGTTTCGGTGAGTTTTTGCGTTACCGAAAGCCTGCGAACCGTGGATGAAAGGAAAACTGTATTGAAAAATCTCGGTGGGCGTCAGAAAAGTTATTGCACTTATTAACTAGACATTTGTTCACACACATACACGTTTTCATTTAAAAAATTTGTTTGCAACCATGGTAACTAAATTAGAACAGGACAGCAAATTACTAACGTCACACAAAAAAACGACAAGAAAAGCTTATAAGGATACTGTTAACTAAAAAGCGGATCTGAAAGCAAATGAATCGCCCAGCACATTGACAGACAACACCGCTGCCACGAATAGCTTTAAGGTATCGACCTTTCAGGAGCTCCCAACAGCTACACTCGTCACCATGAATGGCAACAAGCAACGTCGTGTGTGTTAAGTGGCGACGAAAGTTAAGAGCATCGTTTGTTGCCGCTGAAGGTGTGACAGGCTGTAAGACGAACATGCATGGCTCGTAAGGCGTCTTACCTCTAACACGGGATTCGATTGGAGCAGTTGATTTTTTATGTTTTCGACCCGTTCGCTCGACGTACTGGCCACGCTCAGATACTGCAGAATATATTTCGACGCCTCGGTCTTCCCGGCTCCCGACTCGCCCGAAATCAAGATGCACTGATTGCGCGCTTCGTTCCGCATCGCTCGGTACACAGTATCGGCGACCGCGTACCTGCGATACCAGCAACAAAATCTCAACAATTCATAGCACAGTTGTCCTTGAAGCAATCGATATTGCACCCTGTGGTTGAACGAGTGCAGCGTATAGAAAAATGAACTTTTATACAAAGCGTATACAAAATTGAACGTATACAAAAATGAACTTTTCTTTTGTCTAAATTGCCTAAACCGAACCCTATACTTGATTTCCAACTTATCACGAACTATGATGGGTACAAAACGGTTTTATGACTGAAAGCATTTTACGAGAACACATGAGACCAGTGTTAAAGTTGGTGAACAGCACCCATGCCCGAGTGTGACATCATTTTTATTGAGAGTATTTTTGTCTCCACAAAAATATAAAACCAACTTCCGCTTGCAAAGCACATAGCGCTGTTTTTGCGAATCCGCGGACTCCAAAACTCACACGTGCGGAGGCATTTCGTAGAAGTTAACGCCCTGGTATTTTTCCATGTGGTACTTCGTGTAGAAAGTGAGCTGCTGGTATGGATTGACCGACACCAACACCGAACCGATGTACGTCTGCGCACATACAAGTACAAATCACATAGCTGCACACAACGACAAAACGCTTTGCACAGCGAATTTGAAAGGACCCACAAATTAACCGGTATTGCAACACTTTTCGCAATAGCGAATCTAGGCCAAGTAAACATAGACATCAAATCCATTAAGGTTATCGTGCCAACGGTGTTCACGTCATCACACCGGGTGCAATCCGCATTGCCTGTCAGGATACCTTCCCTCATATCACCGATAAGCAATGACAGATAAAGAAGCAGCTCGATTGACAACAGCGCAAAACAAAGGAGCCTCGATTGGTTTTAGTTATCTACCACCAACACAAGATTTTCGGAACAACAATCTAATATGAATGCAATAAACATCAAGCAATCACTCCAGCAAAGTATGTCACTAAAATGTCGACAGACATACTGTAGACGTTTCAGTAACCACTGCTACCACCGTCAGTACAAAATGTAGATAAACTGCAAAAACGATACTCACGTAGATCAGCTTTTCTTTGAAACGCTTCCGCAAATTTGACAAAAAGGCATTTTCGCTTGTGTAGTCTTCCAGCAACACAAAATCTTGCACTCCGACCCGGTCTCGAGCGGTCAGAGCACCCTCCATTGTGGACACAGAGTAACGCTCACCACGCTGAAAAACACAACATGGAGTTAATACAACGAAGCACATAGCACGGGCGTCAGGCAGCGACGTGTTTTTTCAATGCAGGTTTCTCAGTTCACGAAGACACACCGTGCCCCGGGTCATGCAGCGAGCAGCTATCCGGTGCTGTGGCAGATGTAGTACACGCAAACGTTCAACCGACACCTCAGGTTAGCAAGACAGGTCGTTTAAAAATGTGTTGACAGAACAACAGACGAAAAACAATCGCATATTGTCAAGCCATTGCGGTGACCAGATAGACAGAATAATGCAGCTGCTAAATATATCCCAGAATGTACGCATCACACATCCGAAAGTAGGAGCAGACTTTATGCTGATGCATTAAAAACCAAATGAAACTCTCGTATCCTACTTTCTGTGAATCATAACTGCATAACTGCAAATCGTAACTATAAGTAGAAATTGGTCGCCAAACTACAGCCCTCCGCTGCACTGTGGCACAAATGAGCTGAAACACAGCCATTTGCAAAAGTATAGGACCACGCAAACCTCAATGACTTTCGACATAATGCAGCAAGTTGAAAATAATGCAGCACATATAGCCATTAGCCAAGTTACTGAGGTGACCAGACAGACAGCATAACAGAGCTGCTGATTCTATCACTAAACGTACGCATTACACATCCGAAAGTTGGAGCAAACTTTGTGCTGATGCATTGAAAACCGAACGAAGCTCTCGTATCCTAGTTTCTGTGAATCATAACTGCATTTAACTGCAAATCATATCTTTAAGTAGAACAAAGGTCACCGAACTACGGCCCACAGAGCGATCCAGCCAGTGAAATCAGTTTATCCGGCACTCCGCTACATTGTGCCTCAATTGAACTAGAAGACAGTTGTTCGCAAAAAGTATACGACCACTCAAACTTCAATGACATATCGCAGCAAAGTTGGAACTAATGCATCATTAACTTGTCCAAATTACTGTACATTACGTCACCAAACAAACATTGTATTACATCACTGGCAATTCTGGATGCTTTCGAAGTTAATGATTTATGCACGAACATGAGCAGAAGTGGTCTGTGAACCAACACGAGTAGCACAAAAACAACATCAGTGGTTTATATCCGCAGACTATTGCAGTGTAGAATAATGTGTGGTTGAAGGGTCTTTTTTTAACTTTTCCAAAAATAGCAAGCGTGGGCAAGAACTTCATTATTGGCTGCTGAGCGTGCACAGATATGCAACTTTGCATTTGGAAAGACTCACATTACTTCACGAAGTGAGTCACGCCATCAGACGATTGTCATGCAGTCCCCTACTACTGTAGTACTTCTTTCAAATTACGTGGGTAATCTACCAAAAAAGGTAGAGATATCGTTATCAGCATGGTTTTCGATCGTCTGAGCAAAGGGTCCGTTTTTATGATCACTTTTTGATTAATCATTATGTTTGTTGTCTTGATATTTTGTGTACTACAATCACGACAATGTACAAAGCAATTTTCCGGACCGCACTTCCCATTGTCTTAGTATTCTGGCCTGTCAAGAAAAAAACGGGTTACCCCTGAAGTACAGCAATGTTTAAGACAGCTACGTAAACCCAAATGGCTTACTGAGCCAAAAATTATCTCACTATCGTAACCAGGGCCGCAGATTGAATGACATATTAATGAGGGACGCACGCTGAATGGCCTACCTTGATCTTAGCAAACTAAATTTAGCTTAAAAGCTAATGTAATGAAAGCGTTCGAATCCTAACTGCAATGGTAACAGACGTGATACAGTAGCACTGAAGGCCACCTGCATCAAAAATGTCAAATTCAAGATTATCAAAATAAGGTCAGGTTGTCAGTAATAAGGATATTTCGCTACAGCGAAAACCTGAACTGGACCGTACAAAACCTTCGACGGGCCGCGGATTGGACATAGATGGTTAAGACGTAGTCTCCGCAGAGTTGACGTCAGCGATATCGGGTTTTCTTCGCACGTAGGCATCGCGACAGTACAGTTTCACCGCCACAGCGCGACAAACCAAACTCAAGTCGACCACAGCTTCACAGCATCACAAAATCACGCCAACTCATTTCAACGACAGATGTTCGAGGAGAGGTGGGTTTTTGCTCACACGCAAAATCTCAGGTTAATGTGCGACACGAACACACCTGGCACACTTTCACGGTCATACCATATTGCTAAACGAAGATATTACGCCCGCGGAATATCAAAACAAAAACTCCTGATTGGTAATGAAATACACTTTGGACAAATTCGTCATTTCAACAATTTTCGTCATTGTCTAATTCAGGCTTTCAAAACTGGGTGCGCGGGCCACCGGTTGATCGTGACGACTGCACAGGGGGTCCGTGAAACATGACAAAAATATTTGAACATGGACATTGTACAGTACCTGCACTGTCGCAAAAGACGTCCGCATCACTCACAAAAGGCAACTACAATTTGATTGCCTTTTACCACTGCTTAGTGCTTACATGTGCGAGACGGCATTTACAGCTCTTACATATATGAAGACAAAATACAGGTCCAGACTTGCCGTGGTTTCTGATTTACGAGTTACTGTAGCTTGTCAGAAATAGCTCCGAGCATTGCTAAGTTGTGCAGTAAGAATCAGCCCCATCCGTCACATTGATGTTGCCAGCTTTTAAACATTATTCAGTGTGATTTTTTCCTTTTGTATTATCCATCCACGCCGGTTAGGTGTAAAAATTGATGCGACACAAGACCAAGGTCCGAGAAAAATCAGATTCACAAATGGAAGTCCGTGACCCAAAACGTTTGGGAAACCCTGGCCTGGTTTAAGCAGGTGGCAATTTGCATATTTTTCAAAAAGTTTTGGGTGGTAGTGACTGTGATGATGGTCTAGGCCTGTCGAGCCTCCATTAACACAGCAAAGCAGGACGTTCTTTGTTCGGAGTGTTGATGTCTGCCGCTAAACGGTCGACCATGTTGAAACACACTTCTCCATTACCTACGCAGTTAAATGTCTTGACCGCAGTAAACAAATGACAGGAACCATGGAAAATGCAATACCGTCAAGGCCATTGGTTATCGCTTCTCGCCCTTCGGCGTCCACACACAGATTCATGTATTGTGACCAGTGAAAGCAAGACAGCCACCTAAAATGTCAGGAAATGCTTGGTTCAACGCAGACACACAATCAGACATGATAACAGGCAGGCATCGCATTTGCATTGTAATACAGCCACATATGTTTAAGTGTGCAAAGGTCGGCAACCTTTTCGGACTGTCACTAAGCCACTAGAGTGGGTCAAGAAGGCACACTTGGCCAGAAGAAGGTTTTCCAAAGACGGGTTGATTTATTTTATTGCATGGGTCAGCCAAGGAATTCATTGAAGACATACACAGCAGGCACACGACTGCGTAATGCGTCTGCCAAAATTAAGAGGTACTGAGCGTTGTTTTGGAGACCGTTCGACGTCAGCGCACGGGACAACATTCAATTCGCAAACGTTGTTTCAGGATTCCTCTTAACACTTGGCCGAACATTTGTACACATATTAGTTCCCTTCGTTTGCAACTCGCACACGAGTCAGAACCAAGCCGAAGACCGGGCCGGATACAAATTCGCTGTAACTTACATTCAAAATCAGAACCGAACAATGCAAACACGCATACTCAATCTCAAAACAAAATGCTGTTTGTAGTGGGCAAAGAAACGAGGCGAATACAACAACCAGACATCATCAAAGCTCTCAGCCATACATTAGTTGATTTTATTCAAAAATAAAGTAGTTCAGTGAGAAACCTGACGCTGCATCTTCTTGGAGATAAACATACGAGTAATTTCAAGTTCTAGTGATGAGGCATTCAGCAACAGAATGTCATTGTATACACTGACCAAGGTAGCAACACGGGGTTAAAGGGACAAAGCTCGTTCTATCTCATGAACGCACTGTATAGTCCCAGCAATTGTTGTGATGCCGAAATATTTTCGATGCCGCTTCGCATGAATACGGTGGAAATGGTCAACAACACGTAGTAGAATTACGGACTACCTGGATAATACCTGGGACTATCTGGCTACCTGCGCCCAGACTAGAATCTGTCTCTCTCCTTACAAACTAAAAGCCCACGACCACGACGTGTTGTTGACNAACTCTACTGCGTTCTTACGAACCAGCAATAATGAAGCAGACAGACTCGTGTTGGAACGTTTTCTGAGCGCAGTCAAAAAATATATTTAACTGCAGCAAAACGTAAGATCAACAATATTAACTGGACGACAGCATTTGCAACCGTGAACAAATAAGTCTACCGAAATAAACCCTAGCACCAGCTGCGCAACATGGAGCCTATCTTTGACCACCAGCCCTCGCACGAAATCCGCAGACATGTTCTGAGTCGTTCCTATTGAAATAAACGGAGTCATTGTGACGTAATGTACAACTGTAAGGTCGGGAAACAAACAAAATCTTGGGACTGTTTTAACATACTGTAGAACTGTAAGTGCAACAAAACAAGTACAAAAGGAATAATAGAATGCCAAAGGAGGCATTGGTTTTGCTCTGGCAAAAGTAGCAAGTGCAATTAGGCGGGACTGAAACACTAGCTACGCCGAAGATTGCCGACACCTGCTTTAGAGCAATGCTTCAACGAAGGCGCGAAAATTGACATTCTTAAACTACAGGTACTTGCAAACGTCAACTTCTGCGTCAGGACTGTCACTGTATTGTATCATCAGCTAATTGTGAGCTAACGCCAGCTTTAGCAACACGATACAAGATAATGTCCTGAGCAATCGTAAGTGTCCAACAGCTTTGGTTCCACATCATCGTTCGCAACCTCGGCAACAAGCAGCAAAGGTTAAACAACGAAAGTGATGACAGTTCCTCAACGTCTTTTCTGTTCCACCCCTTTAGCTGCTGACATGTTCCTAAATGCATGCCCCTAGGTTTAACTTGACTGAGAGGTATGTGAACAAAGATCGACTCAAACGACACGATGACGACGAGCTGCCAATAATCTTGAGCCTGGTTGCACGGCTGCTGCATCCAAACGTATAAACAGCGGTAAGCTCACTCCCATAAAAGACGCGAGGTAATTCGGCGACCGATGAATAAATATCGATGTACTTACAATCACTCGTGGTCTGTGAATCGTGACAACAATGTCACCACTTCCGACCAACATCGCAAGTTATGACATCATTAGCAACGCTGGCACAGGAAACACAAGACGTTTCGCATGCGACTGTGTACGACAGTAGCTCGTACCAAATATGTGGGTAAGCAGATTTCTTAGGGCCGGCGGAACGTAACCGGGCCTGCGACTGATGCACCACACTGACGTAAGCATCACAGTCGAACGCGAATTTCTTAAACAAACGGACAGCCTGGTCAATGACATATTTTGTTGATTCGAATGCGAGCAGGAGGGCGGCCTACACTGAGCGGTCAAGTTGAATAGGCTGAAACGTGGCAAAGGCATATGGTAAAGAAGCAAAACCACGCCGATCTTGGCCAGCATTGTCCTTCCGTCCTTCCTATGCATTGCGACGTTTTCGAAAACAGCTGTCGTAAATGTGAACAAATTTAACTCCTGGATGAAGCTACCATCTGTCTAAAAATCCCTTTAACGGAAATAATTTTTGTACCATCGGATTTTTTGCAAGAGCAAAATTTCCACCAATTAAAGATGCTTTCTTTACTACAGTACGTGGTTAACCGAAAATGAAACCATCAACCTCAATAAAAGCAAATGCAATGAATACACCGCAGCCCGTGCGTTCCGGTTTTGCATACGAACCAAAAACGCCAAACCGTATTGATCGTTTCGAACTCTGATCTTAAACCAGGGGCGCAAAAATCCCGCGACGTGCAAATGCCGGCAACGCTGCGTCATAACTTCCGCCGCACGAACCTGAACGCGATTGCTAATGGGTAGGGCAAGGATTTTGTTCCGATCTACGACACGTTTGGTCGTCCCGCTGATAGATTTGGCACGGTCACAGCATGAGCCAACACCCCTGACACACCCGGAAAGAAGCTAAACGTTCGCCATATGCGGAAAAACCCGCCGTACGACTACACCCACGCAATACAATGGTTCTCAACCCGGTATGCAGCCCATACACACGAAAAAACACTGACACACCCTCAGCAACAATCGTAAAATGGGTTTGCACTGGTCGCATCTGGTATGTTACAATTAACGTTGTGGTACGGCAGCGCTACTTTTGCAATTTTTAGTCAAGCCAGTGGTTTTCAACCTGGGTCGCGACCTCCAGAGGGGTCATGAACTATTTTTGGAGGGACCGCGAGTAGATATTTCATGTACACAGCTGTATTGCATTTGCTTAATTCGAGTTTTCGATGGGGGTCGTTGGATTATAGTGAGTCCTACAATGCGTCGCGGTACAAAAAAAAGGTTGAAAACCACTGACCAAGACAGATTTCGCAGTGACTGATGTACAACTCATCTCGCTCCCTGCTCTTAAGTATTTAACTGTGTGGGTAATGCGATATAACCTATGACACAGAGAATA
>JGI24021J15306_10003391_pt1 | contig 17931 bp, 11 predicted proteins | sample Ectturendosymbi1_FD_15306 | JGI IMG/M metagenome (IMG submission 15306)
CTTTGCCCCCCCCCCCTGTCTACGCCTATGCTGCCTCGGATGCGCGGCGCCGTCGCTCCGTTCTTCTCCGCTCTGCACGCCCCTGCTCAGTAACAATGTTCATCGAAAATTTTCAGATTGATTCAGCTTTGATCAATTTGCTTCCACTTTTAACTTTTGAAAATTTTTATGATTTTATGCAAACGACCTTGAGATAGTTCTGTTGGTATAGGTGAGATTCGGTACAAAGGCCGACACTGACAGCTTTGCGGTGTTTGAAAGCCTCCGTTTTGTAACGACAAAGTGACAAATCCGATGTGTGTAGGCCTACAATACCAATTCGTGTATCAATCTCCTTGTTCTGCTTTCCTTCACGTTTAAATACCACCCCCAAGTTACAGTGCTTGAAATTCTCCACCTGCTGCAGGACAATGAATGACGCTTACTTGCACCGTTCACTGCGGATAGGTTCGAGAAACATAATCGGTATTTTTACTGCAAACTTTCATTTTGGCTTGGTCAAACGCAGCAGATAACAAGGTTAAAATCTTTATTATCACATGTGGGTGAAAGTTTTGTTACAAGAATTATTTTCTAAAAATTTTAACTTTTTGCGCTAGCACGTTTACCCGTTTCTGGAAAACTCATTGTCCTTTGCTTGAGATGAATTTGTGTAGTTGGGTGCATGTCGAATCTATAGGCACCACTAATTAATTTTTAATGTATCAATTTAAGTTACGTATACTTAAACTAGGAAAATATTTTTTGTGTGTCCACTCGACATTATTAGCCGTACCACTGCTGCGTTTCAATACTAACAAAAATGACACACAAATCGTCATCTTGATCTCAAAGTTTGCGTCCTCCAATTGCGTTGCTGTTCTTGTTTTGCGCAAAAACCAAATGCGATTTGTTATTTTGTCATACGTTTTGTACCTTAATTTTGAGTGATCTCCACGCATTTAAAATTTTTTGTCTAGCTTTCAAATTCAAGGTAACGGACAAGAGCTTTTTCCCGGAAAAACAAGGACCAAGCAATCAACCATTCTTCGTTTTTTACCAGGATCGAAGATTTACAATTACAGATTTAGTGGTAAGTTATATGTACACTAAGCATAATAGTAACAGCAAAGCTTTGAATATTCTTTTAAATGTTAGGGAGTCAAAACGTACTATAAAAAATACCTACCTTGCCCATAAACGAATAAGAATATGAGAAACTTGCAATTGCCGGTGTATGAAGGTTCCGAAAAACTAAAAAATGTTTCAAGTAACTTCATATATTCTGCAGCCTATGAGGCAATGTGTGGAGTTGATTTAACAGTTGGAAAAACATATGTGGCAATTGGAGGTAAGAACTGATCACTGTCTTTTTACGTTATGCCATGCATGATGTATGAAAGCTCTGACTGTTACGAAATAACTAGTAATGGTAATGGTTTACTGCTTCATATGACTCAGCCAACAAGCAGGAGTACTACGAAAAGCCATCGCACACTAAGTAAACCAACCATCAGTATACATTAGAGCAAATGAAAATACAATGGCGTAACAGCTGATCAGTGTAAACAAAGAGAGGTGCTGTGTCATATAGGATTGGTGAAGGACCATGGCGGTCATCTAGTCAACCAACCCTGTTTATAACTTTTTGAAAAGTGTTGAAAAACAATAGTTGGAGATCAAATAAGCACAACAATAGGAAAACAAACAAATACAGAACATGGTTAAGAAAATCCACAGTTGAAAGCGCATGCCTATATACACAGATGAATGGATCAAATGTAACTGAAGGAATTTGGTGTGGTTAAGAATATGTATAAACAAATTAAAAAAATAAAAGCAAAAAAGTAACAAAACTAATTAATGAGGTCCAAAAAACAAAGCAAAACAGAAAAAATAGAATGTACTTTCATGCCGAAAGGAATGGGATGTGCACAGGAAAGAAAACAGACAAAAAAGTAAATATACATAAAAAATAAGCAGAATTATAAAATACCAGAATTCGCAGTGTTCTGTTATGAATAAGTGAGATGTTGCTAAAGTTCATAATTGAGTTTGTTTTTCATGCAGGAGGTGTTTCTTAAGATTCCGTTTAAAGGTCAAAGTAATTGAAGACTCAATATCGCCTGGTATTGAAGACCACACTTTTGGGCCAACAAACGTAAGGGAACATTTTCCTGTGGTATAGTTAACTCTAGGTAACAACAGGTAGTTAAACTTGCAACTAAAGTTTCCAATATTATGCACCAAATCTGGTTTAAAAAGGCAACTTGATTTTTGTTCTCTTTGACTAGCCAGTAATAACAGAAGAGTTTTTTGTCCCCATATCTGCGAGATGAGATGTAGGTCGGGTTGGTTACCCCCAGTCGCTACTCTTCCACAGTGCCAAACTGAAGGTTTTGAAATTTTTTCATGATTTGGAAAAAATATTTTGGGAAAATATTTTGTTTTTGCCAGTTTTTTTGTGACATTTTTTCCTTACTGAAATGCTTCTGATAGTTTTCAAGTTTATGCAACCACTATTTCTCGAAATATCATAAATCGCTTTTTTCAAGGGCATGCATGGGCAATTCTGAGTCAGGATTTCTGTGGCAGGTCGAAGCTAATCCGATTAAGCATCACGTTTGCCCCACTGTGCTCACCTTGTCGGTGCTTTTGATCTGTTATCAGAGCTCTTGCGTAACTTTTTCCTGATTTTAACTTAATCAGACCTCATTGTTGGTTTTTTATAAGTTTGATAGTTTTTGTCACGGGCATGCTTAGGCAGAATGGAAGTGCGATTTTACGTCAAGTTATTTTTAATCCACCTGAGAATTTTGCTGATCCAATTAAGCTCACATTCTCGCTAGTTTTGAAGCGTTGATCAGAAATTTCATGTCACTTTGTCCGGACTTTTAGATTGATCATAGCACTGGTACTATTGTCAAACTGAGCACACCTCTGCAAAGGTATTTAGGAACACCTTGTCCAAGTTTCTGTGAAAGCGGTTGATAGAGGTTCGGAAACATGGATGTGGTATCAACAACATACGTGAAACCTTTCTTTTGCAGAAAGTATTCGTAATGTGGAAACCATTTTGCGCGCTCGACATAAAAATTCTCATTGACTCCCAGTGCGACAAGCAACTGTGACAGTCAGGCCCATAACCAGGGGGGACGCAGGGGGGCGAATCACTCCCTACAAATTTTTTCGCAGCCCCTGAAAAAATGTGTTAGACATAGTTTGAAACTATTGGACATACTTTAAAAAAATTGGGCCCTTCTCAGAAAACTTGTCGCCTCCTCTGGTGTCCCAAGCTGGTTACGGGCCTGGTCACAGTAATAACAATTCACTCTGTCATCTTGCCCTGACCAGAAAAATCCGACTTAGTTATCTTGCTCAGTGACATGTTGGACAAACTGTGTGGGTACCAGCTATTTGAATCAAACGTTTCCCATCTATAGCATCGACACTGCTTAGGTGGAGGTGACTTGGATTCAGACAGGGAAACAGATCACTTGCCCGATTGCAGAAACACGGAAACAGACGTCACTCGTGGTCAGTGGCGGATCCAGGAGGGGGCAGTTTGGTGAATGGCGTCCCTTTGCCATAAATGCGCCCCTTTTTGGTGCCCACGGAAGTAGAACAGATTAAAAAGTACTCTAAAATAAGCAATGTTTTTCGCTTAGTTAAACCTCAGGATTTACGTTCCGGACTTCACTCAACCTCTTATCGAAGAGCGTGAACAATGCTATTGTTTCGTAAAAGTTGCACGGTTTCGTTTTATCTTTGCCACGTGAGAACTGCCCAGCCTTCACGGNAGTGTTGCCAACCTTGCGGTTTTCTCGCGAATTTTGGCTTGTTTTTTGTGGAGTTGCGGTTTTTTTGAAGACTTGCGGGTTGCTTGTTTCTGGGGTTGTTTTAAATGAAATTTGCTTGTTTTTTGGGCTTGTTTTTCGCAGATTTCTCTTTTGCGGATTGCCTTTTTTTCAAATTTTATGGCACTTTTGCTGTTTCAATGTACCGCTAAAAGCGTATTGGGCGTGTTTTTCGAGTATTTGCTCATTTTGGGCTTGTCTTTTCGGACTTGCCTCCCTGCTTTTTTATTTAATTTTTTTGCTGATTTTTCGTTTTGTTGAATTTTCATGCCAATGCATGTTGGGCTTGTTTTTCGGTTAAATTAACTATTTTTGGCTTGTTTTTCAAATTGATTTGCTTGTTTTTGCAAAATAACCTGGCATCACTGCTTCACGATTTCACAAACGCAGTGGCGTTCGCTCAACACAGTTCTCGACTTGCTGCTGTGCTGCATGAAAATGGTCTGTTTTTTCACAAGTTTATTTTTTTAATGCCTGTTGACCGCTTTGAAAGGAAAAGGAAAGGCAGTAGTAAAAATAGGAATGCAATATGGAAAACTTGTTACTGACTCAAGATTTTACAAGCCTTAAAACTGAAAACGAAAAACCGGTTTCAGGGCTATTGCCAATGCAGTTCGTGAGTCCGCAGTTTGTCTGCGTAGGTTTGCAACATGAAGGAGAGTGGATGGGTTTCTTGACGGAACTAATCTCCAGATTGACAGGGGCGTAACGAAGTTAGGTGGCGCCCAAAGCAAGAAGCAAGTTTGGCGCCCCCATTTTCGAACCTGAAGCCTTCCGGAAACAAATGTACCGTATTGAAGAATGTACGTGTAACATTGTTGGGATTTTTTGGCGCCCTCGCAATCATTCGGCGCCGCCGGAGTGATTTGGCGCCCGGGTAACCGCGCCCCCCTTTCCCCTCGTTACGCTCCTGCTGATTGAACCATAATGCAGCGTGTAAAAAGCTACAGACGTATACGTTAGCAAACAACTTGACACAATGTGACAACAATCCATTGAACGTGCTCGATTAGCTCAAAGAATTATGACCTATGTAACTATGCAATTGTGCAACTCCTCAATTCATATACATGGACAACGCAGAGTAGTATTGAATTACTGTTAGGGGTGTAACGAAGTTAGATGGCGCCCGGGACAAGAAGCAAGTTTGGCGGCACCATGTTCGAACCTGAGTACTTTCGGAAGCAAATGTACTGCACTGAAGTACTTGTGACATTGTTAGGACTTTTCGGCGCCACAAGGTTCGCTTGGAAACGTGATTGTCATTTAGCTTTTTCTTTGAGTCCTATCGTGGGAAATGAGTTGTCATGTCCAATTCTAAGAAGAACCGTTCTGCTTCTAACCAGGTCGGGAATGCGTTTCAGACACTGGTCTTCAATGATTTCTCTAGGGATAGCCAAAACAGTGGCAAACGTTTACGCGCAGCATGCTTTTATACCTTATAAATACATTTTGTAGACATACGAGATCTGTGTAGCTTGCGAAAAATGAGGCCCACTGATTGGGACCTGTTTCAAACGTTTTCTGAATTAATGATATAAAGCACTTTCAAACTGTGGTTACTCCCTGAAAAATCGCATAGTTCGACCAACAAAATAGCCACTTTTTGGTCTTCAAAAAGTAACCTCTTATGTGTGACACACAACGATTGTCGCAGACAGCCTTTGGTATTTAAGCAAGTGAAGACCTTTTTGGCGCCACCCTATTTGACTGTACCCCCCCAAACGCTTGCACTGGATCCGCCACTGCTCGTGGTTATTATTGTTGATCACGACGATCAACGTCTGCTTAGAGATTTTTTTTAAGCAAACCTCTGGATGTACAGCAGAACATTTCATCTTTCTTAACTTTTTTCAGCAAGCTTCACATTTGTTTGCTACATATACCAAATGCAATCGAATGTTCAGATCAACGTCTCGTCATTACTGTCAGTTAACCAAACAAGCTTTTTTTGGATTAGCCGCAACCTAACACAGAAATCCCGATTCAGACCTAACCAGGCATCCCCTTGAGAAAAGCAATTTATGATGTCTCGAGAAATATTGGTTGCATAAACTTGAAAAAATATCAAATATATTTCACAAACAAAAAACATGCAATTAATAGGGCAACCAAAAGTCAATAAAGTCAATTTTTTTCTGCCTTTTTCAAAGTTCATGAAACGTGCACAAACTAAGTTTCACGCTCATACCATGAGGGAATCCCAAGTTGTTAGTTCGAAAAAAGTCAAAATTTATCGTTGGTTCAACTTTTCTTGCAATACAGTTTTTTTCTCTTCATCGGTATTTTATTGAAAGTACAACAACACATATTGATATGCTTTTGCAAGTTTAGATGCAATTCTGTAATAGTAATGGGTTTGTTGCGATTTCTGACGTAATAATGTTGTTTTACCCAGTACTGACCGATTGAATATTATGTAGGATAGGCGATAGGCGTCGTAAGGCAAGAAACGTGGTCTTACAGTAGCCTACATGGTTTAGTAAATACTCAATCCATTATGCATACAGTGTTTCAACTTTATGATGTTCTCAGGTTTGACTCTACTGTAGTTATTTATGTACTTATCAATATATCATCCCCAAACATAAACAACCAAATTTTTTTTAATTTTCGAAGCATAGAGTGCACGAATATGCTTCTGGGTTAACATTAACACCTAAGGCTGGATTGTTTTGCAGTTGCAAACGCAGAAAATTTATAGGTCAAAATAAAGTAAAAATTTGTAAATTATAAAGCTAAAATTTTAGGTTTCAAGGTCAAAAGATTGGTTGCCCTGGTAATAAACTTTCAAATGCTCGAAAGAGATTTTCCCAAAAGACATGAAGAATTTCTGAAAACTTTGGTTGGGGGAAACAACCCACCTGCTCTTCCCTTTCCTTACAGAAATTGGCATTTAAATCCTTTTCTATCACTGCCCAATTCACCCAAAATTGATATGAAAAAATAGATTGCCAAACAAACCATTTAACATTGCAAGACGTTTTAATAAACAAAAACTTTCATGCGTGAAGCATGAAAATTGAAAATATAGGGGTAGATAAAACTATCTCTTGACCAGTAAACGTTTGAAAATATAGAAAAGTTCAAAATATGGTGGCTTAGCTTGCCCACATAGTGGGTAGTTTTACATAAGAAATGGGATAAATTGACCAGCTTTACAAATTATTTCAAAGAATTGCTGTTAGTCAACAAAAATTTTTTCTGCGCCAAATTTTTTGCCACCTCTTTTAAGCAATTATTTCTAGGACGCAATATGACAAAAAGCAGCTTTACTTACAACATATGTTGACGAGAAGACGGAATTCTCCGTTTTTTCAAGTCAAACAATTTAAATGCGGTGTGAAAGCCAGAGTCACGGGGGTCAAAGAGACACTGGGCCCTTGCTTCTCGAACTTTCTCCCTGAAATCATTTTTGTCAACCAATGTGATGAACAGCCGCTTGCGATCGGGTTTGTTTAACAGTTTGTAGCTGTGTTTAGTGGAGGGTTTCTAATTGGGCTCAACTTTGTAATCTTGAGTTTTGGTCTTAGCAGCAGTACATAGTTTTTCTATTTGTTTCAATGTCTGCTTTTTTGCGCAGGACTGACGATGTGTAACACACGATACCAGTTTCCTTACTATGAAATAACTTGCGATTGATTCGCTTGGTGTGGGTCACAGCTGTGACTTAATTATTATTGTACATTCAGTAGATTAGCAAGAAAGTAACCAAACCAAGAGACGTGCTTTGCAATTTCTTTTGATTTTGAATTAGTATGTTGTTGGGAATTCAGCAATTCGTGTTGGGGGAGGATTGAGGTCCTAAAACCCTTCCATAGAATCGCTACAGAGTTATGTTGTAATTTGCGAATGCTGCATGCTCCCGTCTCTGCACAAAATATTTCCATCTGCATGTTCATGCAAGGAAAATAAAAGCAAAATTAAAAGAAAGATAATTGTTGAGCGCAAGAATATGAACAAGGTCAGTTTAGAATAAATACCAGATTACAACAATAGATGTAAAAGGGCGCAACTGTTACTTCTAACAACGTAAACGTGACACTTTACAAGTTAGTAAAAAATATGGTTACTTCTGTTCTACTAGATGCGAAAATTTCTAGATTTGATGGGTTCAGAAAATGTGAAAGTTTTACATTATGTATTTTAACATTTGTTTAAGGTTTTGTCAGAGAAAAAAAGCTCTACATTAATCTATGCCAGTACCTACAAGATTTCGATGCTCTAAGTCCACGTGACAAACATTTGCTTCTTCTCAACGTGGCCGTACTATACAAATCGGGATGCAACAACTGTGAGGTTCTCGATTGTTCGATATCACCATGCCTCCTGGTGAGTTGTGGAGACTTACGGCATGGATCGTTTCTTGCTAAAGTTATACATTTTCAAATAAAACCTAAAACATTATTTCTTTTCTACTACTATAGCCCCTCACAAACATGATGAAATTCTGTAAGTAAAAGTCTACATTACATAGGTCTACATCTTCTTTACTTGAGGTTTTCTCTCATGAAAGCAGACTTGGTATGATTGATAATTCTGAATCTTTCTCGGAACTACATTGCAATTCTTAGTAGGTAAGGTCACTTTCCTCCGAAGCAATCTATACTGCAGGCAGTCAAAAAGCACCGAAAAACATTAGAAATGGTGGTAAAACATTAAAGCCAGCCCTCTATGTACTTGGCAATCAAATTGTGAACACATAATAGGTTATTTTTTTCGATAACATATCGCAAATTCATAGTCAATCCAGCCACTATATTTTCTTACAGTCAGGGCTGGCAGCCAACAGAAAGAAACATCGCCAAAATTTCCAATTGTCGTATCAATCCCTTAGGCATCGCTTAGAGTCGAAATAAAAGATTACAAGAGGCAAAGTGATTCGTGGCATGAGTAGAAATTGTTTCTGAATCGTGATGTTAACTTTCAGAACTTGTGCAGTGCCATGGTGTTATTCAATTTTTCTGTCAAAATCGCAATAAAAGTTGCAGTTTTCAAAAAATCCAGCTTCATTTTAACTGTTATGTAAATTGCTAAAGTTCACTTTTTCTTTTATGTCTGAGCAGGGAATCCCACAAGACGGCATTTGCAAAACCTCTGACCTCAGTGGAGTGACATCAAGCCGTCTGTCGTCCTGTGTGAAAGTGGGTAAATGCACGTGGTTCAACGGAGAAAGATTTATCCATCCAGAACCTATCCCTTCAATTCTCCCAACTCTAGCTGTTCGAGTCAACGAGTCAGAATATCCACCGCCTGCCCTTTCGCCGGGAATAGGTTCTCCGACCACCACAGCATCATAAGAAAACTTAAAAAAGTGATTCAAAGTTTATCACGAAACAGCCGCATTGTCAATGATATTTAACTATTTCTTCTTCCATTCATTAAGAACTAACATTTGTGAACCTTCTGTGCATAGGCGTAGCCAGGGGGCGATGCTCCCCCAAAATTTTTAGCAAATCTAGTCAGTTTGTGCTTTGAGAGGCGGTATCCAAACAAAATACTGTTACTCGCCTAAAATCAAACATTTTGGCCCCCCAAATTTGTTTGCCCTCCCCAAAATTTTGGGCTGGCTACGCCACTGCTTCTGCATTACGTATTCATCAAGTCGTCGCAAATTTTCTCCTGAAAGTGCGTTGATTGCAGCGCAAACGCCACTTGTGCCTAGCATGTAAATATTCGAAGAAAATACAATGTGGTCCAAAAATCTGATTTTAATATTGTGACATTGTATTTTTGATATTTACACACATTTTACTTGTATAAATTTTTGCTAAAACTGTTTCGATTAGACTTTCTTGTCTTTGATTCTTATGCAGTCAATTTAGTTTAAACTTTATGGCATCACTGAAGTAGAAATCCACAAAGCTTTGAATGAAATCTGTTGGTATATGATCCGGTTTCCGAGTACGTGAAATCGATAGCGATGGTGTAAACAACGTGCAGCCACTAAGCGTGCTGCATGGTTTGTTGAGTGGTGAGGTTCTGAAAAAGCAACAGATACCAAGCATTCCCTCCTGACACTCGTCAAACGAACACTTGCGTCGATGAGTTGTGGGCCAGAAACAATGGCGTAGCCAGCCCAAAAGTTTGGGGGCGGAAAATGTTCAACTTTTGGCGAGCAACAGTGTTTTTGTTTGGGACGCCGCTATTCAAAGCACAAAATGAACAGATATGCTAAAAATTTGGGGAGTGCCATGGCTCCCTGGCCCTCTTGGCTGCGCCTTGGTCAGAAATTTCCTGGGCAGGCAAGTCTTAAATATTGTAATAGTTCAGTTGAAATATACGATTAATTTAAACCGACTCTAGGTTCAAATAGAAACAGTTTGTTATTTGCAAGTTACAGTGAGACCATGGGCAGAGGGACCATACGCCCGGCTTAGAATCCCAGTGTTTTTGGTCGTGTGTCGGAGCCCTGGTCAGTCGCATAGGAAAACCAGACCGGCTGCAGGCAACAGAGAAAATTTTAGGTTGTGGTTGGGAGAGATATGGAAGAAGACTTGAAAATTTACGTTCCCGTTTCAGGAAAAGACGATGTCCTTTTCTCTTGCTCTTGCTTTGATAAAACTCGCCGAAAAGCGCAGGAAGATACGAGTACACATTGGTATCATAAAAATAGTCGACTGTTACTTGTTATTTTCACAATTTGATTTGCACAAGATCCCAGTTTGAAAAAAATACAGTCATCCCAAACAAGAGTGGTGTTACCTAAACTGTTTCCAAACAACATTGATTTCTGTCCTTGGAAACGCTTGGTTACAAATAAATAGGTATATATTTGTTATTATGTAATCATGCAGCGAAGCTGTCGACTTAAGATTTTTGAATATCTAAAAATAGGCAGTGAGGAGCCATCACTTTATTTGATCATACTCGACGACAAGTTGCGTGCACAAGCGGTTCGTTCACCACGCTCAACGTTCAGAAACATTTAATACAGTAACCTCACAAGAAAATAAAATAATTAAAAGTTCACCAGGTATTTTCAAAAGTTAAAAACAATATAAAAACAGTACCGAATATCACCACAACAGGAAAGTGAAAAAAAACTATTTCTGCGACAGCTATGGATCTAGATGGAAGACAATTAAAAACAGTATACTTTTCGGTTAGTAAATCATGTTGTCTCGCCCAATAAGCTAACACACATGACAAGGTTAACGTTCCCTTCGTTATCTACTGCTGGCAATTAGATCAGAAGTGTTAGTAACTTGTTTTCAAATTCGGTACAATCTCACAGCTGTTTTCCACATTCTTTCTATTCTCAGAGAAAATCAACTGCAAACAACAGCAATATTTCTACAGCGATACTTATTCTCGAAAAGCCAAGAACAACTTCGATCATCATTTTCAATGTTACAGCAGATGCTTGCTACAAAATCGATTTTATGAGAATGGAAAGGCGATGCATTACAAGATGATAATAGAAGTGCATGTATATTTATGTTGTAGAGAAGTTTCGCGATTTGAAGCCAATGGAAATGTAATAATCATATGAATGTTTTTAAAAACAGTCTCGTCATTGGTTACCACATTCTGATCAGTAACAGGAAATCAGTTGAAAAGAACGACTCATTATAAATGTGTTTAAAGCGAAGTTTTGCAACTGCTCGAAGGCAGTCTATTTTTCACAAAAATCAAAATGATTTCCGCTGCAAAACTCTTACTAATATTTGAAAGTTGCGTTTAAATGTAATGCCTGTTTTAGAAATAAAAGAAATGTACAGCTGTAAACATTTCACATTCAACAGTACTGTGAAGAATAAATGACACAAACAACGAGATTTCAACAAAGTTTGCAGTGTATAAATGAAAAAACTAATCAAGACGATACTACAAAGACATTGCAAGGTGAAAATTATGTGAAACTGTATGTAATTTAATAATTTCGAATATACAGGATAAGCCGATGGCAAGATGTGGAGTATTTCCTTTGCCCATACCTAAAACAAAATGTTAAGCATAAACATTACCGATATAAAAATACCGGAATAAATTTCACTTCTTTCGAAGATATTGCTAAGTGAGTCTAGAACAGATATCACTGCGTGCACTGTTACTGTGTTCATTCTGTTCATAATAGCTGCGATAACATTTTTCTGGTTTGAATTTTTCGCTCTCTTCACAAACTGCAACGTTTTCAATCGCATGGTACTGTATATGTTTCACAAAATAAAAAAAGACTGCAAGTATTAATGCACCTGGTTGAGATTCTGTTTAATTAGACAAGATCACCACAGAGAGTTGGATATCTCACCTTCACTTTTCATTAAACAGCAGGCTAACAAAGGATTGGCGCATATTTCGTATTTTCTCCGCTTTACTCTCCTCATCTTCACTCGTGGTCCGCGATCTCGAAATGACCCGCTCTCTATTGCCACCCGGTGATGGTGGTTCGCTCACAGTGCAGTTTGGCTTGGTGTGAATGGGAGACGAAGGTCCTGACTCTTGCTCGCTGGATGGCTCAGTTGCTGGGCATGAGGGTGGAGCGGAGGCAACAACAGTTCTATCCGATGGTTGTTGTTTCATCTTTGTGTTTCCTACGTCAGTTGCTCCGAGGTATTCCCTGATATAGAGATGTGCTTAGAAAGTTGAATTCGATATGCCACCGAGTGTTTGTACTTAAGCCTGTAAGGAGCGCAAAGTCACATTTGGGCTCAGCCTTTATCGAGTCATAACTTGCCGACCGATGGAGCTACAGAGAGCTGTTCAAACCCTCTAAAGCAGAAAGCCTACTACCTTGGATTTTAAAAAATCTGGGCGGTTTTGGGTTTGAACTTTTTTGGTGTGACGTCACGACTGAGCAAGGTCAAGGGATTTTCAGCTGACGTCATCAGGGCTTGGGAAAGAAATTCAAGAGGCGATTTACTTGTTTTTTCTTTTTGAGATAAAATAGGCGATATCCCTCATCTTTAGATACCTTGATTGGCCATCTGGCGTTAGTGGTTGGCAAGTTATGGTTAGAAATCGATAATTAATTCGTTCAGGCCCGTAGCCACGGGGGGCATTTGGGGAAAGTATCCCCCAAATCTTTTTTGTGCTCCCCAAACTGTGTCGTGTCTAGGAAAATTTCTTTTAAACATATCATAAAAACAAAAATCTTGCTCCCCTAAAAATGTATTTTTCCAACAAACCTTAAAACCTGGCTCAGGCCTGTGCATCATCTCAGCAAAACGAAGCACACCAATTTTCTATATCGGCTTTGTTGTTGACACTAGTTTTACAGTACACTGTGTATTTGTGGAATCATTAGAATTCGATAAACTTTGCTACTTGCATCAAACTGATGATTTATATACGTGTATAAGGCAATAGCGTTCCAAGATATTGAGATAACAAACCTCGTGTAAGCACTTGATGTAGTTTTTTTAGGAATTAAACGTCAATGCTGAACATCTAGGATACAAGTTTTAAAATCAGTATCTGAAACGTGGTATGTTGCAATCTAATATTTTTCAGCTATCTTTGAAAAAAGACGCCATATTCCTTTTCCTCAACAAAAAATTTACCAATGATGTTTTTCACACGGTCAAAAACCCCGTATTTATAAAATACGAGCAACAGCTGCTATGCCTCAGTGATTGTACTGTAATTTTCCTCATTAAAACAAGCTCCATTGCTTATGATTCGACAACGCATTTTGGCTAGACCAATGCTTCATCATTGTGTTGAGGGAAGTTTCCAATTGAAAGGACAGAAGATCTCAATGCTAGTTAGTGATAAAGAAACTGCATTAAGTTTCCACACTTGTGAGCAACAAAAACTATTTTTTTATTGAAAATTATTGTGTGTGTTCTAATGTACACTAGCTATCAAAGTCGTGTAGCACGTTTCAAATCATTTTTGTGCGCGTGTGCAAGAACAGCTTATAGGAAAGACTGCAACTTGCAAATCTTCAAATTTTTTGAATTGAGAAACACCATATTTCGTCTTATTTGCAAACATATTTATGGTTGTCGTTTCTTTTTGAAAACGTTTGTAAGATAAAAATATTTATTGTGGTGGTAAATATGAGAAAGCGTCAACGGTCTGCTACTTTACTAAAGAGCTTCTGTATTTGCCATACACGGAGCCAGTTTCCAAGAAATCAATAAAAGCAGTGCTGTTTAGATGAGGCTGTCGCAAAGTCATTGCTCTTCTTAATGTATAGAAAATTGTATTGCCCGCAGACTACTTCTCCCATGTAGACTGTATAAACAATAGGCGTAATCGAATGTTGTCTGTATTTCATGGGAAGCATACAAGAATGCAAAGTTAAATGTTTTGTATAAACTTGTTTTTCCAAATCACAGCATTGTGCGCAACCTATTAGAAAGAGCATGTTTTAAAGCAGGCTGATCATTTTCATATCTGTCAAAGGCAGAGCCGCAGCCAGCTGATATTTTCGGGGGTGGCTAACTTGTTGTCATGCCTATAACTAAACATGTTTTTGAAAATTTCAGGAGAGGCAGTTGCTCGGTTGCCACCCCATGGTTGGGGTCCTGGCCAGAGGGTGTCAATTGTTACTGTAGTTTGGAGACCCCTCTCCTGGCACAACTGGTTTGACAAACACTTGATTCTCCTTGAAACCTAACTTTTACTTAAGGCGTGGTTTGTCGCAAATTGAGTTGTTGCATTACTTCAGTTGTTTTCGCAGCCGGTCAGTAGATTGCATGGATTAGGTTTCGGATGAGTTTGGTTTGGCCTCTAGATTTAGGAATAGATAAATGCAAGTCACATTTTCTTTTTTCATGACTTCCGTTGTAAAACATCATTCCGTTTGATACTTTTGGGTTTTGATCCTCACACACAAGCTTGAGAGATTCGCAATACATTGTCCCTGGCCCTATTTTCAAAAGTCATATGGTTTTACACTTCAACTGTACGAAACATCTGCTCAGAGCCTGAGAAAGGGGTACAAGAGGTACATCGTACCCGGGCCCGGTGGGTACTGGGGCTCAGGAGGATGAAAATGCGCACCTTACTTTTTCTGTAGTAAAGCCCAAAATTACTAGTGTCAACCAATTGANACTATTGCAATTAATATATTTCTAAATCTTAGCATGGAAGTTATTTTATCTATATTTTGATTAATATGCGAAAAAGCTATGTGTCGCGGGCCGCAAAAGTCTATTTAATTTCAATGTAGAGATTTCGTTGTAGTATGGAAGAAATTCTGGAACGACAATTACTTATTTGAGGTCGAGTTTTTGCAACACTTTGTTCAATTGAGAAAGCTCTCGCGGGCCGCAAGAAAAGTTTTCGGCGGCTTGTACAGGCCAGATGTACGGTCACTACGGTATACTGCATTTGTTAAGTTGTGACTGGTACAACTGCCAGTAATTTGACTACGTTGATGAACGAAAATACTTTTGTTTTGCAGAACGATGGAAGATTATAATCTGGTATCAGTGAGATGACAAGTCGATCGAAACACGAAGATTTCGTGATACGTTCAACTTACCGATATACTCTGCAACGTCATAGCCTTGCGGTTGTACCAGAACACTTGGCATATGACTTTCACTTTGGGTTAAAGAAATAAGACAAACAAACTTTTCTTCAGGTTGACATCATTTCCTGTTCCATAGCACATGAAGCTAGGCTGCTTGAGATGAGCAGCTTCAAGTTGCTGCGCAACTGTTACCTGGAGATAAGTCGGCTCTGGCGATTTACGTGACGATTGGCACTTTGGTGAGGCCGTATGCAAGAGGTCATTCGTTGAATTACGAGATCAGCAATCACAAGCCTGTCTTCTTCTTGCTTTTCACCAAAGAGTGGCATGCTGGAGTCAGTCACCTGCGAAATCGGAAACACTCCATGCATGAACTCATTCAACAAAGCTGCTGTTGGTGAAACGCAACTCTTCCTTCACGCCCCTTGGAACAAACAATAATTTGATTAGGCGGATCCAGGATTTTTTTAGGGAGGGCAATTATGAAGAACTCTAGGACGAGTTCATCTGGATGTGTACTGTCTGCATACTAGCAGTGAAAACCCAACCGCTCAGGTGACTTTTTTTAACAAACACAGTAACCATGTACATTTTGGCTAAATCGCATTCGCACCATTACCCAGGGTTACTGGGACATTTTCGGAGCAGAAACGGGCTTCACAGCAATTCAGAAATAATTCTAAAACTTATCTAACCTTGAAAAAGTAACTTGTTGAATGTTGGAAAAGTTTTATTATTCGCTAAACAAACACAGGTCCACGCCAAAAAACGCGTGGGGCAGGCATAGAAGTAACACAAAAACTACACGAAGAAACCTGAAATGCCTCCAGTAACCTTTCTTAAAAGTCTCTGCAAGATCCATGCCGTATTGTGTTCGAAAATTGGAGATGTTCATGAAATAGAAGTTCATGACGTTTGGACTTAAAAATTTGTTTATTTTCGGAAAATTTTCCGATTGTTATTGCATAACACCAAAGACGTAACGAGGGGCGAAAAGGGGGCACAATTCCCCGAGCACCAAACTACTCGGGGGGCAGCCAGAAAGTCACAACAATGTCATGAGCACTTTTTTAAAAATCAGTACATTTGCTTCCGAAAGACCTCAGGTTCGAACATGGGGGCGCCAAATTTGTTTCTTGCCTCAGGCGCCATTTAACTTCGTCACGCCCCTGCACATCACATTTGTCTAGCCAACATGTCGAAATTTGTTTACAAAAATACCTGCCCATCAGTTGCAGACTATCAATCACAAACTATTTAAAACAAAATTCCGTTGATTATCGAAGTAATTTGACCACAGAAAATAACTTAAAGGTCGAAAAAAAGGTGTATTATTTTGAAAACAAGCACAACTTTCCCCTCACCTCACAAAAACGCTCGGGTACGCGTAGAAACAAACATGCCAAAAAACTCGAAAGCAATAATTATGCTGGCACTTTGCCCTTTGAGCTGGAAGGTATTTATTGCATCACAAGGGCACTGAAAACAATCAGACAATATTTTCCGCGTCACAGCGGAAGATATGAAGTTTGCCGTGAGTCAATGACCAAATTCTCATCCATTCAATTTTTTGTACGAAACGCGACTATTAGAAATATTGTACAGTAGATTAAAAAAATTATTAGAGATAGCAGAACATTTGCGATGAAAAAGCATCTGATTTCGTGCTGAGCTGAACTTTTGTCCAAAAGTTGTTGCTGGCAGGCAGGGGTATATTGCTAAAAAAGAGGTGTGGGAACAGCGTTCCCTCACCAAACATAAAGGAAGACTGATTCGCCTACAAGAATTTCCACACTGGATCTTCCTGCTTCACTTTAGTGCTACGGTGCTATACACGAGATAACTTGTTATTTATTCATTTATGCTGTTCCAGGCGCTACACGTAGAAATTGAAATGAAAAATCTAAATCTTCAAGTAACGTTATTAGTGCAAAAAGGTGTAGGAACGCCGTTCCTACCCACTACACCCCTGCTGGCAGGTCTGATGCTAATCAGTAGTCATCTTTAGCATAGCTTACAGCTAATCTAACGCGCTTCATTTTAAGCCAACCTGACATGTAGGCTACGTTTTACAGTTAGGTTTGCTGTTTTGGAATTTACGCGGTCACTGGGTGCTCTAACCTATATCCCTTTCAGTCCCGCGTGCGCCACTTTTCTTGCAGAGATTTGCAATCCTATAACTCGCCAGGCGATTGAACTAGAGAGCTGTTCAAACCGTCTACGGATTCAGCAAGTCTAGCAGTCAAAATCGAAAAAAAAATTTTCGTTTTGAGTTTGATCTCTTCTGGGGGGAACGTCAAAAGTAGGGGTGTTTTTGCGTTATTTTGGCCATCTTTGCCTGGCCCTGGAGGCCGTCCCAATGGGCCATTTTTTAGACTCAAAGTTCAGTTGAAAACTAGGTCAATATCTGCGTCTATAGAGCCTTTGATTGACTTTCTAGCATATCGGGAGCGAAAATTATGGCTCATAAACCAAAAATTGACCAAAATTTTGCTCCCTCAAAAGTCACTCTTGGGGGCATTTTAGCCCGGTCAAGAACTTGCCGTCAGATTGAGCTAGAGAGCTGTTCAAACCCTCTAAAGACTCGTGAAGGTATGTGGTTTGCAATAATAAAAACGTTTCAGTTTAGGATGTCTGGTTTTTTTTAATGCTTATATAACGATA
>JGI24021J15306_10003392_pt1 | contig 17930 bp, 12 predicted proteins | sample Ectturendosymbi1_FD_15306 | JGI IMG/M metagenome (IMG submission 15306)
AATTCCATGCAAAGCCAATAATTTTCGTAGGGGGGGGGGCAAAATCGTGAATTTTCATTTTTTCTAATCGAAACTAGAAAAACGATCGTTTGCTAAACATTTAAAAGGAAAATGTCAAATTTCCAAATGCAGGGAGGGGCCATGGCCCCCTTCTACGCCTCCCCTTCCGACGACCATGGTTGTGTGTATAGTGTAAATGTTTGAGAATTCATGTCATGACTCAACATTTACCTGAGATTGAAGCTCCGTGTGGAAGCTAGTGATAATGGAGTACGAACTTGTATCTAACCGCTTGTAATCACTAACCGAAAGTAAAACAAGGAGTAACGCTTTTCGCAGCTGTTTCTGGCGCACCAGCCTACTGTATCTCCCCTAATGGGGATGTAAACTTAATTTCAAGCCCATCGCAAAATTTCCTCTCTGATAATTTTGGCGTGCTACAAATATTGTATATCTTGCCCTTGTCTGCAGCATCAGCGGTAGCCTTAAATGAACATCATAGATCTTTCTTTTTGTGCAGTTTTAAAACTAAATAGCGGTGATTTACGTTTTATATGCTTTGAAGCTCAAATTGTGACTGAGAAGCAATCCAGTTTCAAAGTTTTTTTTATTACGGAAATAGGCCATAGACCAGGGTGTCAAACTCAAATTGATCCGAGGGCGAAACGCGGACTTACAAAAGAACCAGGGCCGCAATATGATTGTCCTGTGGCCGCATTATGACGCTGACGCAACAAAGGTGGTACCTGAAGTTTACTAGAAACAGCTTTTACATTTTTTTCCTGTGGATGGTACCGTTATACGGAATTTGTTATAGGGAATATGTCCCTAGCCCGTTATACATTCGTTCAAAACGAACTTGTTCACTCGCTAGTCGAGCACTTAACACCGATGAATAAAGTAAATAACCAAAATGTTAATTATTTAAAAATTCTGAAAACGCATCGCGGGCCAACTGCGGTCCACGGGCCGCGTGTTTGAGATCCCTGCCATAGACAATGTTTAGCAACAATTGCATTCTTTCCATATATTTATTTGTTACAATTAAGCCTGCATTGTGACGGCTTAATTACAATCATGTGGAGCGTTAACGTTTTCATCAATGATTTCACATTAACTTGCCGGTGAAAAAAAACAGTTTGGGTCAAGTAATTACAATCCGACCTGTGCATAGTCTACAAAGTGTTACAACTTTCATCTGATGTTAATTGCCACCCTATCCTACTGTAAACTTGGAAATATTCCCCTGCAACGGGTAGACTCAGCAGCAAGTAGGAAGATGTTTTTATTTTGGAAGTGCTGAGGACATTGACACTGCCACTACTTACAGAGAGCTTGCAATCTGTTTTATCCATAAAGCACATGTAACTAATATGAAGAAAATTGACTTTTTTCCCAGTCGATTGGATTTTGTTATTCAAAGACTCATGGATTTTGAAAACGTTTCAACTGCTTACCCTAGAATGGCTAGGTCAGCTGTTCCCAAACTTTTTTGAGCCCTATCCAGATCTGAGTTTGGTGAAAACGCCTCACACAACGACTCAAGCCTCAAACATATTTTGAAAAAAATAATGATCGTATCGGTGATTTTGGCAGTAAGTTACTCAGCTCGTTTTTAATGTCAGCATTTCACTCTTTTCTCAAGTACTTACACTACAGACAAAGTCAAAGAGCGGTAACGTTGAAAATACAAAACTTCGGTTTGGATCGCTTCGGCACGGCCCGTTTTTTGACCCTTCGTTGCCCTTGTTTGGGTTTCGACCGATACTTCGGGAACCACTGGAATAGATCAGCTAACCCACCGTTGTGTTATGTTTCGGCGACTAGGGTTTCTTAACTTTGCTGCAGAGACGTGGTGAAAATCGATTGTGGCTTCGTTTACGCAAACACACAACCATTTTCACACTTTGTGTAGACTGCGTGGGTCAAACATATGCAAGTTTGTTTAGGGGACATGTGTAAGTTTTGCATTTCATAACATTTAATGACATAAAATCCAAACATTTTTCACACGCGTTGAGATATTCTAGCCTTTACGTTATCAGCTGCATATATCAACCAGTCGTTCAAGAATTGGACAAGATCCACATCTTACATGCGCGCAAGTTTTGTAGACCTACTTCGGGAGTCGGTGTCTTAATAAAGCAAAGTCGCTACTAGGCTTCGATTGAACGAGTGTTGGTGGACAACAGAAGCGTGTAAATATAAAAACGCAATCATAATGGTGGCCACAATGACTGCTTGCTCAACTGCGATATTGGCTGCTAAAGTCATACTGTAGATCTCGCACTTGAAACATCGAGATTTTCACAGGCGCTCTTGTATGAAAGTTTTACGAGAAAATGGTAGCTTTCATCCAAAATAGAAGCTTGGAACTTTACTGACTTTACTGAAAACAAAGTTTAAAATTTGTCGGTTCAACGAAAATGGACTTTGTATTTTCTGGCTTAATCTGAACAAAATTATTTAGAAAAAGCGCCAAAAAATGCACCTTTTATAGATGATGCTTTAAAAACAAGGGCAAAGGACATTAAATAATCAAATGTTGAGACTATGTTCGTGCTTTCCCCCCCTATCCAAATTTCTGGCTACGTGCCTGCTTCAGTGTGAAATTTTTCATAACCGTTTGTACTGCTGATTTCAATAACAACTGGCAGACACACCTGGCTTTTTATTATACAAGCGTTTTTCACAAACTAAATGGTCCGGCTGCGGACGAACGTGCTTTTATACCTAGACCAAACCAAACTGCCGAAATTTTCTCGACTTTTATTAACTTGATTTAAAAAACATTGTATATCTTTTGTGTGTGAAAGCAAAATATACAGAACACAAAGTAAAGCTTACAGTATGAATCGAATGAGTCCGAATAAGTTTCAATCTGAAGATAAATACCTGAAAGAAACAACGCACTACAAAGATCTAAAGTAAAAAAAGTGTTTTTGAAATGGTTTTCGGCTTACAAGAAAATTGTACTAGCAGATTTTTGTTCACGTAGAATGAAAATAAAATTTGCAATTTCGAACATTTTTTTCACAGGAGTGGCCAAGCGTCAGCATATATTCATTCCAGAAAATGAAGTAAAGAACAGTGCAGAAAATTTGAAAAACCGTTTCAAAGCTAATCTTCCAGAGGTACTTTCAATTCAAAAATTTGGTTTCCAAATAAAAAGAAAGAAAAAATCCAGTGTTTTCTTTATTCTATTGCATTTGTGATCCCGAACGATTTTTTAATGCAAACGAAGCTTAGTGTACTTAATCATCACTTGAGGTTTTCATTTTTTATTTCTGCATTGTTTTGAAATATGGAGCCAACCGAAATTGTAACTACTACAACGCCATGAATAATCGTGCAGTGCAGATCTTTACTTCCAAGCATTCAACTAACCTTTGCATGGATTACTCAATACTATGAAATAGGTTATGGATCCATCTCGGTAAGGCAGATATACGAAAAAGGCAGATAAATAAGAAATAGATGGATAGTAAATCAGGAGGCAGCCAACTACACATGATTATGGAACGAGATGTGTATGTATGGTTAAATTGATGATGATAAATATTTATAGATCAAAAGAACAAAAGGTTGCAACATCAGCTAGAAAGTCATTAAGTAAAAATTGTTGCAGCTGACAGGTAAAACTTGCCTTCTTCTGTGATGCTGAGCGTAAAAGAACAGCTAACTCCTTCTGGTAGGTTAACTCCTTTTGGTAGGTTGTAACACAGGCTACTGAAATTTTAAGTAGGCCGTGGTTGAAGTTTGGAATGCATAGGAGTCATGGAGGAAAATAAGCATGCCTGGTCTTTCTAGCTCTGCTGTGATTATCACCAGATTTTTCTTGTTCCAAAGGTTCGTTTCAGTGTGTTACGCAATGGTTTTTTTAACAAATGCTTAAAATCTGTTCATATACAAATTCATCATTCGAAGTAAATCTGTAGCTGTGTTTGTCCGGAACAGATTTACATCAAATCGTATGAAAAGCTGATAGACCTATGGGCGGATCCAGCGAGGGGTGATTGGGGCGATCGCCCCCTTAAAACCTACGAAAAACGTTTATACACGATTGTACAACTTGGAAAACAACATCTCAAAAACAATTCCGAATAAGTCTTTCGTCAAGTTCGGACTGTCTCATTGCTCTCAATTTAAAGGCATTCTGTCGTCCGTTGTTTTGTCGCAGCACTAGCAGTGTAGTGGAGTATGCTTCACCACTCTTACTGTAGTGAAGCCGTTATGAGACTTGACTAACAACTATTACTGAAATCGCCCCCTAACCTTACTGGCTGGGTCCTCCCTTGAATTTCAAAATAATTCAGGAAGCTAAGGCACTTAAACTGTGTGGGCGGTGTGTGAAACCAACCTGTCAGCATGTATGCGACGACGGCTACTAACAAATGATATCAATGCCGCATGCATATTGTATTTTTAGGCGATATTTTCAATCAAAAAACGAACACACTTTTTCCTGTTCTAAAAAGGAAGCGTAGTTATTTTAGCATATTGCAAAGAAGTTTGATGAATATAATGTATGGACGGTAGTGTTGCCATCAGTATGAAAACCGCACTGGGTATCCTCAAGCGTTGGTTCAGTTACTGTATGTTTGACATATTCTTTAGTGTGTGAGATACTTTTATCAGAAATGTTAAGAAGGGTTATACCACCACAGTTTGACAACTTCTTCCTGTTTCCTTTCCTAAGAGTGAAGAGATGATCAAGCCAGTTTAGCATTTTGCTCCAAATGTACCTTTCATGGACATCCATGGACATCCATGGACATCCACGCAACGCACTGCTTATTGGCACTGTCGTGTAACACATAAAAAAGTATTCTCTTTCAAAATTGTATCAATTTAGATCGGCTTTCATTACAACTTCACTGGAACGCTAAAGTAGCGTAGGTGTAAATCGTTATGCTTTGAAGAATGTGCGCATTCAAACGACGGGTTTAGTTTATCTGTACCTAGCTTTGTTTTATAGTACTGCATTCGTGGTGAGATATTCATTGGCTTTTGTCGTATTATGTACAAATGCAAATATTAATACTAAGAACAAGGCTTTTTTTTTCAGAACATATGTAAAAAATGGCAAGTTAACAACTTTTACTACAGAGAAGATTGATGCAAGACAAACAAAATAAAAACCAAACGCAAAGCGGACCAGATGACATGAAACAGGGCTTCTTAACCTTTTTTCTATCACGCCTCACTTAAGTAATTGTCCATTGTTTGAATCCCTCCTGACTTTAAATAAGCTGTGAAAACAAACGAATTTATCTTATCAGTAAATATAATAATCAAACTTACCATGATGTAGGACGTGTACTGGCTCGCGCTCCTCTGGGAATTTATTGACGTCCCCCTGGTGTGGGGCGCCCTCCGGTTAAAAACCACTGACATAGGCCATAAACATGTTTTTCGGATTGGTTGATTTTTTCGTTTTGAAGGCAGTTTGAATTCTGCCTCAACTTATCATAAGTCCATGTTTCCTGTCAGGAAAAAACAAAGTATTTCTGATCAATTTCAGTTTTACGTCTTCTTATCTTGTACCAACTGCAAGAAGAGTTTAGAACACAATTTTGCTGCAACAGAATACCTTCCTTCATCTTCAAAACATTTGTATATCATCAAAGACACCAACTTAACAGCTCTACCATATTTACCACAAACTGATACCACCTTATCAGGCAAGTCTCGTTGTTTTTTTTTGACAAGTAACATTGTCAGGGCCGGATTAAGGATACGGTAGGCCTAAGGTTGTTTACTAGAGAAGAGCCTATAAGTTTGCAATCTAAGCTACAAAAAAGTAATAGAAATACGTACATCAAAAATGAAATTATTTACTGCGAAAAAGTGTAAGCATAACATAAAAAAACATGTATTAAAATGTAACTCAATGTCAAAGTGAATTGCAATGTGTATTTTTTCGGTAGTTCATTGTAGCAAAAACTATAAATCAATAAAAATTGAGGGCCAATTTTTCTAGGGCCTAAGGCTATAGCGTTAGCAGCCTAATGGTTAACGTGGCATGGAACATTGTGAACGAGTTATGCCCAACAGCTGCATTACCGCGTTCCATGGTTATCAGGACATATTTATTGTTTTTGTATTTCCAAGTTTTTATCATTGATGCAGCTGTCCGAAAATTAGCATCTTTGTAAGGTGTGTCATTGTTATAGCACGTTCACCTTTTGATGTAGTCATAAACGAAATAAGTGATTATGTTTAAAATTGTGTCTTCTTTCATCAGATTTGAGTCAATGTGGTCAAGCGGGAGATATAAGAAATCTAAAATCTTTGCCAAGAAATCATTTCGCGAAAGTAATTGGAGGATCAAAAGCAAACGAAGGGGCGTGGCCTTGGCAAGCTGCGATTGTATGGAGTTTTAAAACCTATACAAACGTAGGTGAAAACACAATTTCTTTTATACATACAATCTCGTGTCATTGCGTGTTTTACTTTTCGCAAAGTTGTGCTATGCAGGTAGTTACAAAAGTCTATTTTGAGATTTTTTAGAAATGTTAATTACAACTTCGTTCGCTATTCAATCTTTCTACTAAGTCATATTGTTGTGGCTGCAATGCAAAAATTAACTAAAGCACTGTTTTTTTGTTTAAAGAGAAACCATACGGAAAATAAGTTTTCTCGGGAATGTGAATTTTGATGAAAGCCAGCCTAGTATGCTGTTGGGTTTCTAACCTTAATGTGCGATAAACCTTTTTTTTCCCTGGTATTATGAATAACAGTTAATGGGAGAAATGGCAGAGTGGGATTTCATAATGAAATATGGCATTTTGAACTGCATTATCCACTGAACAAAACCTTCCCTAGCAAAGAATCGGTCATTTTGATATTCATAGATTGCGTAATTCGCCCAAAGAGCACTCATTCTAACTTTTATTTTAAGTAAAACTGATTTTGTCTACATGCAGCATGAGTGTTTACAAACATCGTGGGCCTTCTACGAAACAGAGATGATCATGGGCCGGATTAAGACCGGACTAGGTCAGGACTAATGTTATTTTTAGAGAAACCAGGCCAAACGATTTTATTCCTTTTGCAGTGACGTTCACAGTGCTTATTTTCATATGCAATTGTTCGTCACAAGCGAGGTGTATGGTCAATCTTCAAAAGCACTTTTTACATTGCGTTTCATTGAGGAGGCACTGAAACACTCAGGGTTGATTCCATTGTACTGTAAGTTAATTGGCCCAAACAATGATTACTTTTGCTCAATTTGAATTGAAAAATACCAGAACACAAAAAGATTGAACCAGACATTTCAGTCCAACAAACATCAGCACATGATGTTCTTCCGAAGGTTTCAACTCGATTGGCAAACTGCGCTTCAATTAGGAGCTGCGATGGAGTTAAATAAATTATCTTGAATTATCAACACAGTTGCGAATGAATGCTGAGTCGCAACCGGTATGTACTGCATCGCAATAATGTTCAGATCCGCAAGGAACTAGGAGTGACCAACAAAACGTAACCCAGCTAAAACGAAACTTTTCCGGCTACCCATAACTAACGCACACCCAAGCAGATGATTATTGCTCAGCGGTACAGTTTTTGGGTCAAAACCTGTTGCGGCTCAATATTTGGAATGATCACCAACGATTTTGACGTATCGTTGCAATTCCAAAAATATGGTGTTACAGTATGTTATGCAATCGGTTCTGTTCCGTTTATATCGGAGGTTTTTAAAAGGGCCCCTAGGGACCCATCGTGGTTGCCCAGTCAAACATCTGGATTTTCCAGAAGTGACAAATATGTTCCTTCACTCATGTCACAGTAATAATCTAGTGGAAACTAATTGACTAAAGCTGTTGCTTCAGTCAGTATAGAAAAAGTGTATCGGTATTCTTTGGTGTGCGTTAAGGTATATCTCAAATGTTGCTGTTCCATTGCTTCATCAGTGTACCAAGTACTGTGTGAGGTGGGGCCACAGTCATAGCAGAACATCAAGCACCTCAACAATGTTACAGAATAAAACCAGTTTATTTTCTCTGTTGTATTGTTGCTAGTCAATATAAGATGGATTTTCAGCGAGAGTCATACGTGTTGGAAATTCTTTTACAGCCACATATCATACCTAGGAAACGTAGTGCATTTGTCACTCCTTCAGAACATAGACCAGGCCTGCCCAACCTTTTTAGTGTTGCGGGCCACTTTCACATGAGCAAATTTATTGCGGGCCACAAATGTTTTTGTGACGTAACAATAAGCTATTGTGACGTAACAAATCCCTTGATTTTGACAAGTTTTATGCGATAATACGAGGTGATAATGAGTCCTATAGTTGCACGCATTGTTGCCAGCTTGTATGGATGTAAATCAAATCTAAAATATTGATATTTTCGAAGCGTTTGTTATACAAGTTTATGGGTGGTAGGCCCATAATAGAAACAACAGGCATAATTTTGGTGTGTTTTGATAGTAAATATACTTGAGCCTATAAAAAATACTAAAAATTTAAAAAGTCTGCTTACGAACTTATTACATCGCGTGCCACTTGAAACGACCTCGGGGGGCGCGGGTTGGGCAGCCTCGAAATAGACCAACTCAAACAGACATTGAAATCACGTAGGAGTTCATCAAATGTCTCTGTTGTAATTTTGCCCTAAACGCTTGTGTTGTGTTTTCATAAAGATTTATTTTAATTGATTAACTTACTCTACAAATACTGAATCCTTGTTTTTTCATCTTTTCATCAATTTGTTGGATTGGGGGCTCGTCAACTTCACAGCTTTGCACGAGGTGCAGTGTACCCACTTTCCTTTGACCAGCCTTGGAACCGCACGGAAGTGGTAAGATCCACATCTGTCAGAACGATCAGGATGTAACTGGTCGCCATACGACAGCAGCTGGTGGACACTTCTCATTGACCATTTGTTTCAAGGCAGTATTACTGAACGACAGCCAAGCAGGAATGATGTAAACAACAGTGTAGATCCAAGCATTGCACACCTAGTGGTTCAATGGGTTGCGCCTTATCTTATCCACATCTTATTCACACTTTCACAGCTAATATCATCCAGAAGTCATATAATGACTCAATGCGTAGCAGGTAACACACGCATCAAGAATAAATGCCAATCGAGTAACAAACCCACATCCCACAAGTATTCCCACTGTAGCCATTTCTTCACACAGCACGAGTAAAAAGCAACAACACTGACCTAATGAAATAAGATAATTATTTTAACTCTAGAAACCCTGAAAAAATTATCTGCCTATAAGGACGAATGTGGTCATTTTTTACCTTTCTTTTGCAAAACTGATGATGAACATTTTCTTTCAAATTACTTCAAATGTTGCATTGAAACAAGCCAGTGAATCATACTTGCATATTTTTGTAAGAGTGAAAAAAACAGCCAGGTGAAGAAGTAGCCTACACAGAAAACGAAAAATATTATCAAAACATTTTATTAGAACTCAGTCAGCACAATTTTTGCATGTCGCAATAGTTGCTTTACCGAATACGTGTTTTCCACAGCAGAACTTCTTGCAGTTTTGGCAGAAGCTAGATTTATTTTTGCAAGACACAAACTGGTTGTTTTTCCTTTTCCCAGCTTAGGTGTGATTCGACACTGATTGCAGTCAATGCAGTGCTTGATGTCTTAGGCCACTAACGTGGGTAGGACGTTACACAGCCCACTACATCTTTTGACTTGCAAAGCTCTTTCATAAGTTCAAGTAAAGACTGTCTCCCTGAAAGTTTCAATTTCATTGCTAGACAGTACATGATGTAAGCATTTATGCACTACAGTCGATTATGCTGAAAAACACAGCATTTGGCCAACGCCTCGTTGCACTTTTATTAGTATGGCATCTAGTCATCTGGTCCAGTGCATCCACGCACGCTAACCAGATTAGTTTAGTACTCTACCATTTGTGGAAGAATTTTTTTGGCATTTATAATTTTTGCGCTTTTGTGCATTGAGATCAAGATACACACAATCATTTTTATTTAGTTTTGCAGGTTATAAGAAAAAATTTCAGAGGATGCAGTGGCTTGCCTTTCAGTACAGTACCAGCTCTGTGTCTGGCCCCTGTTGTTGTTGATTTCATACAGTTCCTACAATTGTGTTTCTTTTCTGCTTGAGATCTTCTGCTAGTTTCAGAACATGGTGAAGTAGCTGTCATTTATGACAATATAACCCTTACAGTGATAAGGCTACTAAAAGAGATATTACAATAACCAACTATCAGCAACTATTTGACACCGCTAACAAACGATACAAACCAATAAGACTACTAAATATCAGTCTAGCTTCTGGTTCTCAGAAGAAAACCAATCAATTGTTACTCCATTGTTGCGTAACTGCGTTAATAGTTACGAAGGAAATTTAACTAAAGCTTATAACCACCTTTTTGAAGAAACATAATCTGCTGATCGCGCGCAAGTCATTTTTGACCGTTCAGGGCTTCTTCGTAGATGTGTGAAATACTCTTTTTCCAAAACGCTAAATAAAAAAATCCAATAGCTGCGAAAACTTTATTATACGTTAGGAAAAGTGAAGGTGTATCACGAAGCAAATAGCAACACGAAAATACGATACGCTAAACTTCAAAAACGGTCAAAAATGACCGCGCCCGGCTTCTAGTGTTAAAATGCATTTTACTGACGAAAAGTCCTGACAACAAGCATTCCATGCAATAGAGTTTACAGTACTTCTCAAAACCTGCGAGACAAGGATATCGCTCGTAGTTGCAATTTTGAAAATGCTCTACGAATCCTTTTTTTAGTTGTGATAGGCTTGCAGGCTTCGGGGTTACTGACCCTTTCGAACAATGTCCAGCTTTTCTGGAAAGGACCTTCTTGAAAATAGCTTTACAAGCAAATCCACGGCCATATCAATTTCTGCCCCTCATTCAGAATCGTGTATTGCCGGAATGGCCATTGAATGGATTAATTAAATCATTTCAAAATTACTCCCTTGAGAGCGCAGTAAACGCTGGGGATGATCATGACGCAAAGATAATCGGCGAGTCATCACAAGGACAATTCATTTTATGACTTAAATATTTAAAATTTTGACTTTATAAATTTAAAATTTGGCTTCATTTTGACTTATTAATTTCCTGGGTTTGCAACTGAAATGCGGAATATAAAGCATATATCAGCAGTCAAAGCGATAAGATGAAAATGTTTATTCTGTTGAAAGACCAAACAAAACCAGAGGTAAAAAGACATGGATGAAAATCAATCCAAAAGCACAAGAGAAATATACAGAGTAAATAATGTCCTGAGGTCACTGAGAAGGTTCTGCATTGTTGTACTGCAAACATCAAGTGGTACTTCACAGTACTGCCTTCAAAGTTTCTGTATGCACATTTGGATTGAGCATTTGCCAGATCAAGTACTGTAAGACCACGTTTCTTGCCTTACCACGCGTAGTCTACTTAATATTCAATCGTGCAGTAGGGGGCAAAACAATGGTCGGAATTCGCAAGAACCCATCATTTCAGAATTCCAACTGAATATGTGAAAGCATATCATTATCGGTTGTTGTAGCTTTAATAAAATATCGATAAAGAGATAAAATGCAGTATGCTGCAAGATATTCGGCTTAACGAAACATTTTGACTTTTGTTGAGCTAAAAATTTTGCGTCGCTCGTGGTACCAGTGTGAATTTGGTTTGTGGACGTTCCACAAACTTTCAAAAACGGAGAAAATTTTTGACTTTGTTGACTTTAAGTTTCCCTGCTGACTTTAAGTTTTCCCTGCTACTACACTATACGTGCAGTGAAATACCTCCTAGGACAGATGTTTTGGGGATGTGTCAATTGTCGGTACTACGGTTGTCCACATGCAGCAAAATATATATCAAANTTTTAAAGGAAAAGTTACAATTGCGTATGTCTGTTCATCAATGCAACATTTTCATGCATGATTGGGCCCCTTGTGACAAAAGTATGGTTGTTAAGAATTTCTTGAGGGAGAAAAACATTTGATTGTTGGACAGATCAGGAAATTGACCAAATCCTATTGAAAAGTTGTAGACGCTGGTAAAGAAAAAGGTACAGGGCAAACCGCCAACAAAATAATCACTTTTGACCGCTATAAAAGAATTATGGACAAAGGAAACCACTTACGTGTATTGCAAGACGTTAGTAGAAAATATGCCTTAATTTATTGAAGCGCTGTTGAGGGGCTATCGTGGACACATAAAATACTAATTACCTTGCACTATAGATGTACAGCGCACAGGAGTGCATACTTTTGGGGATGCAAAGATATTTTGCCAAAATTTCATCTTGTTTTTCCCAAATAACGTATAAACAGCAAGTCTTAGTTGAGACTGAAAGGTACCACTGTAAACAAATCAAGGTGTCTATATGCCTAATTACCAATTACCGGGGTTCAACACCGCACGCCCTCAGCTAGAAATCAATATTTTGCATGGCTACATGTGAACAACGGTAATATTTACTGTGTTGAAAAATGTTTGCTAATTACAATAAAATCGACAAACATTGCTGTTTACTTCACTACGTGTGGAAGGTGTTGTTCAGCATCTTCATTTTCACGTTTTTATATACGTTCTAAACTTATTCTTCCAACGCGATCATCCAAATAGCTAAGATCCGTTCTTATCTAGCATAGATGTGTGCAGTTGTGTTAGCCACAATCGCAACCAATCTGGAAAAGGAGTAAAATATCAGATAGGTTACGATCTAAAATATTACATTGCTGCAAATAGGTCAAGTCTCAAGTAGGCTAAGGAGAGGGAAAGGAGGCAATTTAATACATAGCATTGGCTTACCCTTCCACATTAGGCAATCTTCACTGCAATGTGTTGTACTTGAAATGCTACAAGTTACTAACGTTTGCAGCTTCTGAAGTCACATTATGAAAAACAAAAACCTACTCCAGTTTAGACAGTTAAATATGCACTGAACACAGCGTGCTACGAAATAGCAATATGGGACTGATATAGGCAAATACGGCAGCCTATATGATCAACTACCAGGGAATGTGTGCAAATGCATATTTCTAATGACAAATGTCTTCTAACCTCAACAAGAATATTTTATAAAAATAGCACTGCTTCACTGGACTGCATTAGCATTAGTGAATTATGCAGCGCAATAAATAGTAGAGTTGCTACTGGTCACGAAAACTTCACTATACAGCATTAAATTGAAACATTAAAATTTGGCATGATGCAACATATGAAATTCATTGCATGAAACAAACGGCAAATGAAAACCTAAAGAGTATGAAATCACAGTTACATTACCACCACACAACATATAACAGCTGCAGTTACGTAGCTAATTCTGTTCATGAATACTTCATGGAAACAGATTCACACTTTCAAATCTCACAACATCAAGCACGTTTGAAACACGAAAACTTCACAGAATCATATCACAGCTACGCCACATTACTACCACAAAACATTTTGCAACTATAGCTGTATTTTAGTTGTACACTTTACAGCATCAACAATTTGAGGTTTACAAAAATTAGGGTTGGTTGGAATAGCGGGTTGCCACTACATATTCCTCATTTGAAATCTTTCTAACTCTACCCAAATTTGAATGAGGTTGTTTAAATTGTCCCAAATTTGATTTGGGCTGTTTTAATTTGTACAAATATTTACAATACATGTAAATCTGAATGAAACTTTTCTAATTTGCCCAGATGGTTCTAATTGTACCCAAGTTTGAATGAAGCTCTTTCAATTACCAAATATGATTGACGCTTTTCGAATTTGCCCAAATGTTTCTAAATGTATGAAAATTTAAATGAAGAAGTTGTACATCACCCAAGTTGGAATGAAGCTGTTTGGTGTTACCCAAAATTCAACGAAGATGTTCCACTTGGCGCAATTTGAATGGAGCTATTGCCATTCGGCCAGAGTTGATTTAGTCTGTTGGAATTTTGCCCAAATTTTTTCAAATTATGGAAACGTATTCTAACTTCACCCAAATTTGAATAAAGTTGTCTCAATTTGCTCAACTTTCATTAAGATTGTTAAAATATACCCAAATGATTTTGATTTTATCCAAATTTGGATAAAACTCTTATAATTCAACACGACATTTCTAAATGTGCTAAAATTTCAATGGAACTATTCCCTATAGCTCAGCTTTGAACAAGACGGTTTCCAGTGCCCACAATTGAACGAAGCTGTTGCAAATTGCAAAATTTGATTTGACTGATGGTCTTCATTCAAGTGTTTCCAATTTATTTAAATGTTTTTATTTTCACCCAAACTTGAATGAAACTTTTCTCATTTGCCCTGATTTAATAGAAGCTGTTGGACCACACCCAAATGCTTATAATTTACTCAAATGATTTTAATTTCACCCAAAACTTGAATGAATTTTTTTAGTTGGCCTAAATTTGATGAAGGCTGTTGGAATTACAACATGATTCCAGTTCACTCACGGGCAATGTCTATTTTGCCATCAGGGGCAAAAAAGAATGGCAAAAGAGTCTTTGGTTATTTTGCCATTTTGGCCATCATTTTGCCGTTGATTTGGCCATTATTTTGCCTTAGTTGGGAAAATAACACCACCACAATTATATGTGAATGTAGCTGCATAATTTGCCCAAATGTTGAAAATGTTTGCCCGAATAATGACAAATTTTACAGTGTTGGGAATGGGATCGCATCCCCTGCATCCCCATCCCATATGCTTATGTCTTGCACAACTATTTTATTTGGTTGTTCATGTTTTATTCCTTCACGTTTCATAGAAACAACTGGATTTACTTCAGTGGCGTAGCTAGAGTGTGCGCTGCCTGGGGCGGCCCTTGAGTTTGGCGCCCTCGAAGCCCATAAAAATACATATTGCACAGTGTTTCAGCACTTAAAGCTTTGTAGGCCTGTATATATTGAGCTCTTAAAGCTTTGTAGGCCTACAAAGCTCTTAAAGCTTTGTAGGCCTGTATATATTGACAAGTTTGTGAACCATTATAACATTACAGTACTCTCACATGCTCAAATATAGTATGCTTCAGGGTTTTTTAAGGCATTTTAGGGACCCGATTCGGGTCCCGGTTTCTCGGCAAGTAAATTGTGGATTTGTTGTATGGATTCTTCACAAACGAGGCTTATACACAAAGTTGATTGCATAAACGTGTTTTCGAACAACAACATGGTCATGCTCAGAAACCTAGCCATTTTGCAAAGAACAAAATCCGTGGTTATCACCACAGCAAAGAGCAAATGTATTTCTAGGGAAGAAGACAGCGTTCGTGTGTGCTTCTCTTTCGCGTTGCTGAGATTGCATTTTAACCCTTTGGCAACATGTTGAAATGAACTCGCTTAATTAGAATGTTTTCGTGGGTCTGATTAATTATTTAAAACGCAGTCTTCCTTTTTTCGTTAGAGGACAGATCACCTTCTTTGTGTGCAAAGCCGTGTCGGTGTGCAAAAGTGTGTTTTTGTGCAAAACCGCCATTGTCTCCACAAACATGTTCATGTGCAAATCTGTGGCTAACACAGAAGTCCTGATTTTAACATAATTTGTGTAAGAAACTCTTCTGATAAGTTTTGATGCTTCAAGCAGCTCCCTAAGAACTATAGCCAAGAATGTTGAGCAGGCCTGTAACTAATGGGGGCGCAGAGGGGCACATCTCCCCCTGGAAAAAATGTGTTGGACATAACTTGAAACCATTGGACTAAGTTTAAAAATGTTGGGCTCCCCTCAGAAAACTCTTCGCCCTCCTGGTGTTCCAAGCTGGTTACGACCCTGATGTTAAGTTTGCTGTATTGGTGAAATCCCTAAATTATAATTGCGATCATAAACGTTTAATCCCTAAAAGCCACATTTGGCCCAGTTTCAAGAGTTTTGATGAGAATGCATGTGAGAACACACGCCTTGTGTCTTGTTTCACGAAAAATTTAACACTGTTGTTGGAAGTTAATGCGCTATAAAAATCATTCGAAACATTTTTGTTTTGCTGCATCTTTATTATTCGAGTTTAATTTTGGTGATTGACCATAATAACTAGTTAACGGTATAAATGTTGCAAACAATTGCTTTGGCTCCTGCAAGGAGTTCAATGTAACAGTTACCTGAATGTAAAACATTTTGTTTTTTTCATCACAAGAAAATTTATTGTTGAGTCTTTTTATTTTTTTCGTTTTCTTGCCATTTGCGTATTCATATTGTGGAAGTTGCAATTTTGATTGAAGTATTTACAACGTGATATTTTGATACTTGAGTAAGAATATATCTTCTACTGAATACGTAGGCAAGCTTCATAATCTGTTTGTGTTCTTCACGTTCATTCTTCTCTGTTCGTAGCTTCACGACATAATTCAAGCAGGAGGATCTGTGATAAGTCGAAAGTGGGTTTTAACAGCGAGCCACATTTTTAGGAAAGATAAAAAAGTTGGAAATTGGTTCACAAAATACTCCGTTGTATTAGGTGAGTTATATTCAGTTTTTTAATTCATGTATGTGAAAGAAAATCCCTAGGAGCAGAGATGTCGAGAGAGTATATGCAAGATGTTTTCACAACTGTCCAACGAAATAATGGCGTATCTCTCGACATGAGCACAGGACAAAGAATTGTTCAATTGTTGCAGATTATTCTACTCCGATTTAACCAGGTTTCTCCATAACTGAAATTATTTTGTGACTGTACCACAGAATATTCTGCATAAAGTTATGACTGCTCCACGGTTTTAGTTAAATGCGAATAAAATTTATCCATTTCATGGCTGTAGTAGACCTTTTATCAACACGTTACTTGTTTAGCAGTGAAATCACAGCTAGAGATTTTTCTTTTTTCGGTGAAGTTTGCAGTCATTCAATTGTGTTTGACTTTTCAACTCCTTGCTTCTCAATTGTTTTTGTAGGTGTGAGCAATCTAAGATTAAACCCATCGGAATTTTCATCAAAAGCGAAGGTGTTTCAGCCAGAAACAATCATCGTGCATGAAAATTATACGTTCGACCATACGAAAAAACACGAAAACTTCGATTATGATGTTGCATTGGTATATCTTTTCTTTGTATTAAGGGATTTTGCACAGATCTGACTCGTTAACTTTTCGCAAAAAATGTTAGTGCGTGGAGGGCTGCGGAGCCGGAGCCAGGGCACCGGAGCTGGGCATTTTGCCTGGAGCAGGAGCCGGAGCTCAAATTAAAAATCAGAAGGAGCAGGATCCGAAGCTCAGTTCAAAATTAGGACCGGAGCTGGAGATATGATTATTTGAAAGGTAGCTCCGCGTCCCTTCCTGGATACTAACGGTTTCGCCAAATACACTCGATTTACCTAAAACAGTGCTATTTATAGCATACCAAAGGCGACTNTTATGAGTTACTACACCAGACTGCAACAATGCATCTGCAAGACTTTGATGGTTCCTTACTTTAATTATAGTTAAGGTTGTGACATAGTAGCTGGCAGACATGGTGTTACTTGTTGAACAGTGATTCTCAAACACTATTCTAAGAGCTGCAGGTTTGGGGTTAAATCCCCTTTGAGCTTGATATTTTACGAAAACTGTATTAACTGCACAAAGGAGCCTAATTGTTTTCACATACATTTTGCTTGTTAATTTGTCGACTAAATGCAAATACCACGAAATGAATTCGCATGCAAATTTCAAGGAACATTCTAAATGGGCCAAAAAGTAATAATTAGGTTTTGGTGGGAATCTGGGTTATCGTCTGCATCCAGAAACCATCTCACCACTTTCTGCAGACCTTTCTTCCACTACGCATATTTAAGATTGTGATCCGCGATAGTCCACTTTATCCGAAACAATTGTTTTTATTTTGTCTGCAATGGCTGAGCAGCACAAGTGTTGACCGCATTGGCTACATTACCAGTTTCTGTAGCAGGGCAGAACCATTGCACTAGCTCAAAAACAGCAGTTGTTAACACAGAAGCATTCAGGCATTTGATAATGTCTCAGCAGGGAAAAAGGAAAACTAAAACTTTGCTGGACTTC
>JGI24021J15306_10003394_pt1 | contig 17927 bp, 8 predicted proteins | sample Ectturendosymbi1_FD_15306 | JGI IMG/M metagenome (IMG submission 15306)
CGATCATTTTAACTAGTAATGTGCCCTTGTAAATCGTAAGCTGCTGGTTTTGATAGTCATGCTTGTCAGCAAGTTCATAGATGAGATAGAGTCCAGGTTCTGTTGGAAGCGGTTGACGAAATAGCCGCTTCCACATCCCTGGCACCACCCCGCTTCAAGAACGTCATTTTCCGACACCATTACGTCATGCAGAAAAACAGCGTTGTATTGAAACTGAGCAAAGTCATCTTTGCAGAGTTCTTTACTTTAACCGCCAAAATTTAATATTGATAAGCCTACCTAAAGACTGGGCTACAGCTTATGGCACTTATTGTAAACATAATAGCATGATGTGTCAAGAAATTTTTTTAAATTTTGGCGACGGCAATTAACGGCATACCAGTGCCTGAAATTGCTTCTTACCGGGTCAGTTGAAGTAAACGATCTTGCTCAAGGGACGCCACGGCGTTACACTCCGTGTCAGTGAATTGGACACACGACCTTCCAATTCAGTGGAGGAACTCTACCACTGAGCTATCGCCACCCCAGCGAAATCTTCGCCAATGCCCAGGTGTCAGGTGATGTTCTGATGTGCCGTTGGAGAGTTACTGAGGAACCAATGATAGGAGATAAAAGGTTAAGCTAGCCTTGACTATTTACCGTGATTTCATGCAAAACTTTTTTATCAGATTTTCAGAGGAAGGGCAATATCAACCGCGAACGACCGCCGCCCTGATGTTTGCTAGTCCGCAGTTGAATGTCATAACTTTTCTTTGTTCAAAGGACTTTTGACTGAGTTGCCGGAAATGGCTTTGCCTGGCGAAGAACGCGTAGGGACTGGGGCACAATTGCCGCACAAGTAAATGTGTAAAAAAAAACTAATTTCAAGACAAACAGTGGGGCACTTTCGTACATTGGATTTTTGACCCAGACTTTTAATTAAACATTTAATCAATTTGCTTACTCCATAGCCACATTACGTGTTTTTATAGTCTAACCTACCAGTCTAGGGCTTCTAAACACAACCATTGAAAAGAGTTGGAACTTTTAAATCTTTAAAAATTTTATTAAAAAATAATAACGAAAAGCTAGAACTATTAAACTCCTTTCAAAAATTCATTTTTGATAAGCAAAGTGCCGCCCCCCTAAAAGTGCCACCCGGGGCCCGGGGCCCGCGGCCCCTCCCTTGCTACGCCACTGCCGCCAACGCATCCCTTAATTTTTTTCGTCTGATCCCCTGGAATGAGTAAACTGTTAAAAAGTCAAGCGTTGGGCTTACCGGAGACTAAAAACCAACAGGGAAGAACATTTGACAAAACATGTTGGGTCTAGGAAATTAGGAAAAGTAATAATGAGGAAAAAAAATTATGAAAACTAATAATGAGGAAGGTGGCGGCAAGCAGAAAAAAGTAAGACTCATAATCGACAATGAAAAACAAGACCCATTTCAGTTTGTGAGTGTTAGGTTGTGATCTTCAAAATGCTTTATTAATACTTATATCGTCAAATAAGCACGAAACATAATCTTCTTTCATTTTAAATTTTTGTGAGCAAATTTGAGAGTTGGAAAGGGCGGCACTTTTATGGTGGGCCCCAGGCAGCACTTAGCCTCGCTACGCCACTGTGTTTCTCTTATCAGAGGATGTGCGAAAACAACAGCAAGTGGCAATCCTAATCAAGGAACACTTTTAACCCTTGCCAGGTTCTGGTTCAAACTAAAACGCCATTTTAGGAACGATTTATTGTAGTCCGGCTATAACAACGCGTTTTCTCCTGTCCCTGAAGTCAGAGCCGGATTAAAGGGTAGAGGGGCCCGGGGCTATTTTTACTGGAGGGCCCCTATGACGGAATTCATGACGTCATCGTTTGTAAAAGTTATGTTTTCGCTGATTCGCAAGGTTCCAGTTTGTTTTTTCCGGTAGTTGAGAATGTGCTTACTCAAATGCACACAGCCTACAGTTAGCTGCGAGAAGAGAATTTATGATATGAATACTAAGAGTGTATTTTTACCAAGAAAAAATATTTCACAGGCTAGAGAGTGATTCTGCAAGAAACAACATTCACCCGACCAACAGCAGAAACCAGATATTACAAAAAAAACACCGGAAAAAGAACATGTCAATATGGCCAGTCAGGCTGAGTGTGAAAGTCGTTTCTAAGCTAATGTCTTGACTTTCACCATCATTTTCAGGTGCACTGATTAACGCCACTGCTTTAACGTTGCTGCTCGAAAGTTTTGCTAGAAAAAGGGATTCAGTCGCGGCGTTTTAGCTAACACTGCCAGATCCTTGCGCTTTTTCATCTTAGAAGCTTTGCGTTTTTCATAGCTGCTGATGGCATTACAGATTTCGACATCGTGCTAGTTAAACAGTGCAAACTCAATTTCTATTCTTTCGTTCTGCGAATCGACTATTAAAAACTTTTCTGACGGACTACGCAATAACATGTGGTGTAAATGGCTCGAATAGCTTCATATGTTTATGATGTAACACAGCCAGGGGTGCCAGGTAGTCATAAGCAAAAAGGCCAGATCAACCCTTAAAAAAGCCAAATAGCACCGAAAAAAGCCAAATGCAAGATAAATATACAACGACACCTTTAAAACACCCAAACGCGCTTTCAAAAGGCAATATGCACATATATTTACAAAAAAGAATAAAGCTCACCCCATTAGAAACTTTCTCGAAACGTTTGGTTTTGCTGAAAAGTAACCTGAAAATGCAAACCTAAAAGTATGAAATAAGCAAAACAAAAAATTAAAATTCTCGTGCAGAGTTTCCAATAAAAATTTATCATTCTGTGTCCAGAACCAGAGTCTAGGAATATGCCAATGCTCAGAAATCTGCCAATGCTCAGAAACCTGCCAAAATCATCTGATAAATCGACATAAAAAATTTAATTGGCCAAAAACGCCAACTTTCATTTGACCTTTTTTCGAAAATAACAATAAGCCAAAGGAGTTGAAAAAAAGGCCAAAAATTACAAATTTGGCCTCAAAAAAGCCAAACTGGCAACCCTGAACACAACGATAGCAGCCATCGGAAGAAAAGTGCGTTTCCACCACACGTTACCTTTATGACCAAACAAAGGTGCAGTTCGGCTGCGGCTACCTCGACACTGCACCAGAAGTTCAGGATCATTGATACCAGTGTTGCCACTTCTGATATTTTAACATGACATCAGATGTGATGTTCTCAGATAATTTTCTGATGTCTGATGCTTTGGCGACGCAGATCTGATGTTGAATGGGTTGTTGTTTTTTTCCACATTTCCTCTCATTTCAGGACGAAAATGAGTTAGATTCATGATTTTTGAGTTCCTTTAATCAATCTCTCACCCTAATGTGTGTTTGGTTATCATTTCAAACTAAAGAAGCTCTCTTCGCTTCGCTGAGACTAACATTTTACGTAAATTGTAAATGACTTCTCCAATTGATGACGATAATTCGCTCTGTTTCGGATTCAACGAGGGTGCTCGCGCTTTGTTAGGTTTCTTAATAGAAGCATTTAGCTTATATGAAACTCCAACATAAAAATTTGATGTTATCTGAAGTTGAAGAAGGCAACAATCTGATGTTAAGACTGACCGCAGTGGCAACACTGATTGATATCAAACAGCAGTCAGCAACCACTAGCTTCAGCACGCAAATGCAGCGTTTTCGTGTCATTTGTGCAATAGGCGTGATGCACGAGTAGAGAGTCATATACCCATGCCAAAAGAACGATTGCTAGGAAAAGTTACCAGGGAAATCAAATATATTTGCATTGAACAAAACCGAAAGTGCTTGCAGGATATTCAGTAGCGATTACTAAAACTGGCAGACAGTCAAACTTATAGAGAATCAGTTGCTGTTGTGAGCCCTTGATACTTAACGCAACATAGGAATATAATATAGAGTTGTATTCTTGCATCGCTTCTGAATCACGAAATTTTTCAAACGAGTATTTTATTTGAAACAAATTTCATCACGGGGGGGCCCTTTGCAGCATGTGTCCCAGGGCAAATCCCCCCGTTGCTCCCCCCTTATCCGGCCCTGCCTGAAGTGACGTTACAGGGTAATTCTACAGTATATACCGCCATTTGTTCAACCTGAAAGTTCCGTCTATAAGGTGATATACCGAACGAACAAGAGCGCCGGCTGAACTGCCTTTTTCGAAATTACTGTAGGCCAACAATGTTGTCATCTTCCGCATATCGAGCGAGGCATTTTACCTTCATCAAAGTTTTAAGGCTTGTTTGCGCTTTGAGATTCGAAATTTTCTTGGATACTTTTCACTGTGTATAAAACGAAATCAAGATTTCACCTCAAATTGTTTAGAGTTAGTAGTCTACACTTTATGCAGAAGGTAGAAACGGTGGAGAAATTAAAAAGTGAAACCTCCTACAAAGTAATGATCTATACTTTGAAATCAGCGAAGTCCAACATGCTTTTTAATATGGTTGAATTACTATCAGCTATTTACTTCAGCAAGTGCACTCTGAAGCATACTGTAACGTTCGCAGAGGTTTATTTTTCTATGGCCATAAGCTCCAATATCTAGGGAGGAAAGGCCTCCAATAAGCCTTGGCCCAAAATCTACGATACGATTGATCTTTCCATGAACTTCTTGTCTAAAAACATTATTTCTGAATATACTGATTGCATGGTGCTGAACAATGGTTGCATCATGTTGGCACATCTTGCTGTTTGTCGTTTATCTTGCTTGTATTTTGAAAGTGATTTTGAAATATTCGAACGCTAAATACATTTTTGTTTAGCAAGCTCGGTCGAATCGTTTTCTCCACCACTTCCAGATGGATGACGCTCACTGAACCACACAGACTCTCAGCAGTGAACACCAACTGCTACTTCACTTGCGGGTTATATTTATGTCCACACAAGACCTGCAACTGGAAGCTGGCTGATGTTTACTTCGGGTCACCTGGAAACAATTGCAGAGCAAAAACCGTTTAGCTTGATGCAGAAAGGGTTGTAACAACCAAGACAGGTTCATGTTAGCTGAGCAACCTAGAACGTTAATCCTCGTTTTTCGTCACATGAAACCCAACTGGGGTTAATGTCAACGGTTATTAAAAAATATAAAAACAAAATTTTCATTCAATTAGGTTGATTACACAAACTGCACTGGAAACGTAACTCTTATTTCGTGGTTTGTGCACTAATAAAGTTACTTTGTACTGCAACCTGATGCTGTTATTGATGAAAAGGAAAAGAACACCTGAGCGGGTATAACTCACCCCAGGTTAGTATCGATAGAAAATTCAAAAATCTGATACAAAAAAAGCTCATGAAAAATGTATATTGCATTTGAAGAACCTCCCCTGCTCGATGGTGGTAAGGAAGCATGCCCTGAGTGAATTACAGCGCTATATCGCATGGGAGAAAAACTCACAATAACTGCTCATGCGGGGTGATATTCACCCGAAACCACGAACTTTTCTCTGAAGCGGAAGAGTGCAGACAGCACGCACGAGTTTACTCGCACCAGTCGAGATGTCAGACAAATATCGGCTGCTACTGAAGCGTGGAGGCCGCTCCTGCGCTTGCTTAGGTATGAACCACGTGGTCACCTCACGTGATGGGGTTGTCTCAACCCCGTTTTAACGTTTGCGGAGCACTTACTCTGTCATGTTCAACTCCTTGCGCAATTGAGCTATACTAAGGGATTCTGCACGGTTGCTATCTCGCTTTTGCCGCGCTCGTGTTGATCATCCCGCACACTTTTTACACCCACATAAAAAATTCTGTTCGTATCCAATTCTAACACGATTCAGATTGGTCATTAACTTCAAACTTCACGAAAATAGAATGTCACGTCAGGGATGCTCGACAAGACGACGCGTCCCAGCGTTTAACTATGGACGTGCATTACGGAACATTGAGAGGTTCCGGCATCTTTATCTCGAATCCCATTCCGGAATAACTTGTTGGGAGCAAAATGACCTGATCCCACAGATATTTAGAACGCCGATCAGCGATCACATGACCTATCAATGATCTCGTTACGTCAACACGTAGTGCCGTGAGCTTGTTGAGTTTTCCTTTCTCTTACTCAGGATCGCAGATTGCCACCGCAAAATTTATTGAAATTATTTATTTTGCCAACTTTGTAATGTTTCACGTTTCCAGTATATGCATCCCTACGCTTAACTTCTGCCAAATAAAACTCTTTAGTGTTTGCGCCAACGAACTCAACTCCAAACTAATTGCAGAAAAGCTTTTCACTTCCATTGTTGTGCTATAAGCAACAAGGATCGTGTGGATCAGTGTTTCCCAACGTGGGCGGTATCGCCCTCCTGTGGGCGGCGTTAGGAGATCCATTTCTGTTGTCTTACAAACTTTCAGTGACCAGATGTCGTCAAAAACAATACGATCAACAAGCATGCGTGCATGCATGTAATTCATAAACATAACTTAGCGTTTTTAAATAAAAGAGGTGAAATGCTGGAAGATAATTTGATGAACTGCAGTTTCCATCCCTAAGGTAAGTTGCGGAGTAAAACCGTCCTCCTCAATGATTAAATAATTATGATTGAAATTCTCGTCAGCTGTACTTTTTGGCACGGGTAAACTGTCACTTAATACTGCCCGTTTCGTTACAGTGACTATTATCACCGGCCAGGTGTGAGAACTGCAGGCTTGCACAATCATTCTAGAAGTAGCCTGTAAGCAAATGCGTGAGCTAATTTTGGACGGAGTGCTTTAATGAACACAAATATAATAATAACCGTGTACGAGTTCAATTCGTAAGTAGAAAGGTAGTTTGTATGTTTTTGCAGGTAGTGTTATGTGCTAACAGGAATAAGTTATCTGAAGGGAATTGAAAAGATTTCAGAAAACAGAAGTGTTTTTCAGAACGCACTTTAGATTTGAGTAGCGCCATGGAAATCTAGCGAGAGATGGAAGAGCCAGTGGACGACTGCTAGTGTTACGGTTAAGTTGTAATGCTTTTAACATCTGCAAATTTAAATTCAATATTACACTGCTCCGAAGTCAAAATTCACTAAAATATGTGGCAGAGTAAGGTTTCTTGTAATGACCTTCAGCATCCATCTTACTACAAAATGGCATTCTTGCCGTTCTAAGCCCACTTCAACATGGCAAAATATAACAAAGAAACAAGGATTTCTTCGCTGTAGCGCTGATAGTGATAACCGTTAGTTGGGAGAGGCCTGAGCAGAGTTCAAGTCACTGGCACAAAATTTCATTATACAAGTTCACAGATGGCAAAAGTATGAATCTCGAGCAGAAAAGCATCTTCATAGGTTCAACTGTTAACCTATCACATATTAATCGTTGAAGATGTCCACGTGAGGCTTTATTTCGAACTCCTTCTGGCACTAGTGATCAATCTCACAGCTTACCGAACCGGGCTGAATCTGCGAAAACCGGGTTTCGGACCACGCAGCAAGCTACAAATTGAAATGCGTTGTTCGCACAAAACACAAATTTAACGCTCTTGATAAATGGAAGTGACGGTATAACCTTAGATCAGATTATTTCATGGGACTCTATACCCAATTAACTTTCATTTTTGGGAAAAATTTAGAACATGGGTCTGTACTGTTTTGGTTTTGCGTTTTCCAACGTCTTGCACGGTTTACGATAACTTCTCAGAACAGTTAAGTTGCCAAAATTACCCCGCACTGCTAGTTAAGCACTAATTTGAAACCGGAACCTGTGCCTCGATGTACATCAATCGCGAGCCACACGAAGTCGTCGTGTAGTATCGGACAGAGTCGTGGAAAGCAAAACGCACGAGAGCACATCACAGTGAGAAGCGAGATGAAGCGTGTCCCTTCAATGACACTGGCAGTTTCTTCTTCACTTGGGATTTTGGGCCGGCGTTGCCCAATCGACGCCTGAGGACATCGTTCCTGCGACAAGCTACGGTGAGCAGCAACGTTGAATCAAAATACCAGCCGCTTTGCTAATCCTCCTGAAAACAGAAGCATGGAAACAAGTAGCAGCGTTCTGAAAGCACTGAGTAATGCAGTGTCAGGTAACGATAGAAACAACGCCAGTTGCCAACTCCGAGCAGTCGCAGGAGATTGAATGAACAAGGTACAGGTAGGTATACGAGTCTTAGACGTGAAATGCGCAGTACTAACCGGGATTCAAGTATTCTGGAATCCCTGAAAATCCAGACAGCTTGGAGTGAATTATTCAAAGAAATAGGCGCAGTAACAGTTTATTGAAAAGATTTTTGCATTTTGTAACAGTTAAAACCCCATGATACGGTTGAGGTCAGCGTGACTGATAAGTGACGCAGCAAATCGGCTGCCAAAGTAGATCTTGCCAAAAGCGGAGTCCTCAGAATTTAAACGGAGGCGAAGTTGTAAAGACTTTTTTGTGCGGATGCGGAGCGGAGGAGTTATAATTTTCAGTCAGCGTGGTGGGAATATGTTTCTATAATTTTTAACACCTTGCGAAGTCGGAGCAAATGTTTTTGGAGTCGGAGAGGATGCGGAGCAAAAACATAGACTTCGTTCACCTTGAAAACACAGTAATTACTTTAAGGAACTTACCCATGTCGGCGTCTCTATCGCCTTTTCGCTTTGTCCCAACCTTAGATCGACTTTGCTGCGCAAGTCTTGCCGAGCAAGTGGCCGGAAGAGGCAGTTTATGGCAGGGCGTTGCCGGAGGTTGTAGGTAGAAAAAAGGTAACTTCAAAGCCTACACAAACGTTACACATGCCATTGTTTCATCCAAACCACACAGGTTTATCGGAACTTCAGTGCAGCAGATTTTCTCATTAATGTCTGTTTTGAGTTTGTTGCTTTTCAATAGCGAGCTTCAAGAAGTATTTGTTCAGAGGATGATGCATAAACCAGTTTTGGGCTGGTAACAACTGCAAAAACCGTTAGAATGGACTGTTTCATTTTGTTAGTTGGTATAAATCTAAAAAACCTACTAACATGCGTGGCGAACAAAACAACGGCATCAAAGCGTGCAGATGCAAATTAACATTGGAGGTGACTTTTCTTCCAAAAGAAAATGGGATTTTAAAGACGATGGCTGGTTAATGTTGCCTAGACAGGAAAACTTATACTGCAACACCAGGTTGATCTAGCTCCGTTTTGGAAATTGTTAATTGTTATGTTCCATCCGAAATTGTTCCGTTTTTGTCAATCTACTCTCGCAATGCAAACATTGCACTGTGTATCAATCAAAACGAAAAGAGCGAGGGTTCAGACTTATATGCACGCTGCAACAGAGAACAGTAAAAAACACTGCAAAAAGCGATTCACAACATTATCCGACATTTAACATCTAGACCTGTGATGCTGTCAATCTTGATACGGGATTGTAACGAAGGAGACCAGAAATCAGATCCAGTAGGTCATCCGTGGCAGCGCCGAAGCACTGGTTTAACGCAATCCCAGGAAATTGTTTGAAAACGATATAATCTGGCAGTTGCGTCATTCCCTGAAACAAAACTAATCCGAATTACTCGCAACCAAGTAACACATGGTACAGGCCAATCTAACTTACACATGTTACAAACTCCGAATTGAGCACTGCTTTCAGAAGTTGGTCTCTCCGCGAGAAAAAGCATCATGATTACAGTTATTCGTGACGCCAACTGCCTTATCATATTTCTAATTTAATCTACGCCTTATCGAAACTCAATCTGGCGAGATAGATGAAAACTGTTTATGCACTGACTGAAACTCGTTACGGCAGCTTGTTAAAAACACGTTAAAAATTGTTCTTGCATATTTTTTGAAACGCTGGCATCTTTCGTACATACAACGATAAAATGTCAGTGGTTGGTGAGTGAAAATCACAGATCACCGAAAAGTCTCCCATTCAAAACTACCGACAGATCGTTGATAGGCGATCTGAATCGGCGTAAGTAGCTGTTACGGTTTTGCATGGGTGACAAGTTGTAACGTAAAAACGCCTCACCATGGAACCGCAGAAAAACCGTCATTGGTCGCATTGCATTTTTTCAAAATGCGCCACAACAACGAGACCAGAAGCAAACCTACACTTAAGAAACCTTCGTCTGCTCTTGTCACCGTAATATCCAAACCAAGAGTGAGCAACATTACGGCAACAAACCACAAAGGAATCACTGTAACAAGCAAAGACAACTGTCATCCGCGAGATAGTAACTTCTGTAAGAAATGTTGGCAATTGCTTGAAAAGAAAAAACATTTTCAGACATCTGGTTTTTCAACATTTTGCAAACATTACACAACAAAAAAGTGCTGGCAAAAAGTTACCGGGCAAAGAGATGAGAACAAATCAACGTTGTGGTGCATTTTTATTGCATCAAAATGGAGAAACCTACGTTTGAATACATAGTATCAACGCTAAAATCAGAACACACTTTAATGTCACCAGCAACGAAAACCTTGAATACACAAACAAATGCAAAGAAATTCAGAAAGTCTTACCGGCCATTCAGCTTCCGTTGGAGTGCCTAACGTTTCGAAGATTTTGCTGAGTTGGTCGAGATCCGAGTCTCCAGGAAGAAAGGGAGCACGCTGAAGGAGTTCACAGAGTATGCATCCTACGGCCCACATATCCACTCCCACTCCATACAATCGGGAGCCATACAGTAATTCGGGGCATCGGTACCATCTGAAAAGCAGTCGGACGTTTGTAGCATAGTCACGGTAGCACGGACACGTTTAAATCCATAGCACTACAAGTGTATTGTTCTAAACAGTTTAAATTAATGTTTTGCTGAGTCAAATAAATGTATGACAAGCGAGTGGTGAGAGTCAAGGCTGCCAAGAGATTTTTTGAAAAACCCCACATACGCTCATCAAAAAACCCAGACAGGAGGATACACAAAATCATGTGAATTTTCTACCATCTGGGCAGCAGTAGTAACAAAACAATGAAACCTTGTGTTTGTCTGAATCTTTATGTCGCAGCAACAGGGACTTGTTTGTACTTCTAAGGGTGATCTGACAGCATTTACAAAAATCTTCATTCCCAATGTCCTGTTGCGGCTAAGCACTAATAAGAGTCCTGGTAATGACCGAACCGTCTATGACTCTTACGGTGTCTTGTGAGCTGCACACAGCATACCAAGAGGGTTTACACGCAAACGCATACCAAAACTACTCAAAACTATACTACAGTCGTATATGGAGATGGACCGATACGTTTTTTTTTGGGCCGGTACCGATATATCGGCCATTCATGGACCGATAGTCGATACCGATATTTCCAAAATTTTTAAATCTTGTTTTCTGCTTCATTATCAAAAATACAATGTATTCTATGCCTTACCTTTTTTTCAAAAACTTCAAAAATCAGGATTTATGAGCTAAAATTTTTCAAATTGCAGCAATTTCAACATTTTGCTATGATTTTTAATTAATCTGAATTAATGATTCTTTTGTTTCGGCTGCGACGGTCGACGCATGTTTCATGGTTCATCTTGTCTGCTTGTTTATGAAAACGCACCTGCTAGCTTTGCTGCAAGATAACTATCTTGACTTGGTTCGTTGTGCTTTCTCGCGCAAGTTGTCTGCGTTTTGTCAACACCTAATCGGCCGTTTTGGCCTATACCGGCATATCGGTAAAACCCAAATATCGGCTAGCCCCGGACAGCATTCGGGACTGGATTATAACGACAGCAGTGTAAGGTTGCCTCTTACAGAAATACTAAGCGAAACATATGATACTTAAACATTCTAAGCAGTCTGCACTGCAGCTAACTCATCTTCGAAAAGAAACAAAAGAGGATGAGCCAAAGTATTTATCAGTATAGCACAGCCAAGATGTTGCGAAATTAATTACTAATTTCATTCCTAGTAACCGTTTTTACAAAACTTCGCTTCATAATCACTTTAGAATTGGAATGGATTTTTTTGTGTGGTGTATCACGATGTGAGGCAGTTAGCAAACGCAAACACAAATCGTTATTGAAAGAATGCAGTCTTGATTTCCGGAATCTGTTTTATGCAGTCTACACACCAACGTACTAATACCTCGTGACGACTTGATGGGTATACTCCTTGCTTGGACTCCCAAATGACTTTGCGAGACCAAAATCTCCTATTTTTAACACTCCCTTGCGATCTATCAACAAGTTGTTTGGCTTTAAATCCTACAAATGAATAAAATGTTAAAAAACCTTACGCAGTACTTTAAGCTATTTCTAAACAGTGTCATCAGGTGTCAACAAAGCACAGCCACATATCGTGAATTACACCATTGTTACCACATCCATCTGATATTGTTACAATTAGGGCTGGATTCAAGTAAGTAATTACTTACTTGAAAACGCTTACTTTTTACTTGATTAAGTAATTCTGCCATTAATTGACATTTTAAGTAATTGGTTTTAGATAAGTTAAGATTTTAGAAGACACGTCTGTTTGCGGTAAAACGCAATATTGTACATGGCACACACCATCACACATAAAACAAGCCATTTAGTCAAATAGATTTCTTGCCTGCGCAGAGCGCTTTGTGAGTCACAGTTGTTGACTGTCATCGTGATTACGATTTGGAGCTAGAAGCTATTTCTACTAAATTGAATCATGGCCAACAGGTGCAAATTTTGTCCGAACTGCCCATTACATGATATAAAAATTGCAATTATTTTGATGTGCTTGCATGTTTACAAGTCCAAATGTCGATTTTCCTGATTTGCTTGAATGACTTAATAATAATCTGTTAGAAATTACCTAAACCAGCGTGGTCCAACTACTTTTGACCTACGGGTCATTTTACAAAAACGTGACAACTTGCGAGCCACTTCCAATAGAATGATGTACAAAACAACAGATTCACGACATTTAAAACTAAAAAGGGAAGATGAGTTAATGGGGCATTGCAACTATTGCAAAATAGCAATTTATTACAAATCTCTATCAGTGGGATAACACTATCATTTCTTTATCATTACCAGTGTTAGCAAGTCGGAGACTATCGTTCAGTGTTTCAGCTGCCATTCGATTTGTGTTTTTAAATTTGACTTGTTTCATAAAAAATATATATATACTCTCACACATGTATGTGATTCTGAACACCGAGTACATTTTTAGTGCAAAATCTTTCAGTTTTTGAAATCTATCTTTGCTGACTAATTTCCAGAAGCTCTCTACAGCCTCTAACACCATTAGTATTGCACATTGTTATTAAAAGATGTTATGCTTGTTTTAATTACGTTGTGCAGGGATGGGCAATTAATTTGGCTAGGGGGGCACTTCGAGAAGGCCGTGTTAAGCAGGTAGATTAATTTATTTGGTGGTACTGAGTTCATTGCGCCAGATCACTCTTCAAGACAACGAATGCCGGGGCACCAAAAATACAGAGGTTGTCCAGTTAGGTCCACCAGTGTAAGGTTGGCGGAGGGCCATACCTTCTAATTTGATGGTAAAATAAATAAATGAAACAAAAACCATAATGTCAGAAAAGGTATATTTAATTGTTCTTGTGGAAATTCACTTTATCCAGCACAGTAATTCAATGAGACATATGTAACTTTCATACGCTTTTCAACAAAATACGTAGATTTTGCCTGAATGCTTCCGTGGACCAATGAAAATGCTGTGGCAGGCCACATGTGGCCCGTGGGCCTGTAGTCAGACCACACTGACTTAAACAATAATTTTTGTTACTTTAACCCAGTCCTAGTTACAACTGCTTAGCACATTTCAAGGAAGAACTGTGAAGGCATTTTAATTGATCTTATAACTTATGCAAAACTTCAGTGCAAAAAATGCCTGTAGTCAACTTACTCTATGCAAAATCCACAGCTTGTGCAAATATTCCAATCCAAGTAAAGTCATTTTCATGTAAGCTTTGATGTGGGCAGCTGTAAGAACTATGCCACTGTCTTTGATGATAACTTCAAGATCGGTCTCCATAAAATCAAACACCAAACTGATGTTTGACTTTTGACCAAACACATCAAGTAACTGCAACATGTCAAAAAAATTTTGTAGAACATATATTATTAATTATGAGTCTTAGCCCTCATTAAGTTACTGCTATTGCAGTAAGAATCTGACTGGTTTGGTTGTAAAACAGTTTATTAAAATTTTGGTCTTTCAAGAGAACACAATACAAGTACATTAATTATTTCCAATACCTTACAAGGTTTGAAAACAGCAATAAACAGTTCAGAAATAAAACAAATTTCAGCAAAAGACAATTCCCAGAAAAGATGGAATGCAAGAGCTTATATCAAACATTATGAACAATGCAATAACACAGATGTCTATCCAAGAAGTGCTCATAGTAATACATAAAGAAACTGTAACACCGACAGTACTACTGCGACTAACTTCCATGGTATCAAGTGTTATTGTGTTGTTGCTGTAATGAAGTTTCAAGTAAATAGGTTAGTAAGAAGTTTCAAGTACATTCAATGAAGTTCCAAGTAAATTATCTATCACTTTTCTTGCAAAAGGTATTGCAGGCTTATTTTTAGACAAAACAGAAAATAATGGAGCCAAACTCACACCAATTATATTTGGATGATGTAATTCTTGCAAGAGTTTGATTTCTCTTAAAGCTGTGCGATTTATTCCATCCTTAGCTTCAACTCTATTTCCCAACTTGATTTTTTTCACAGCAACAATACGACCACTGTTCTGCAGATCTTTTGCTTTAAAGACAGTAGCAAATTGTCCTTCACCAAGAAATTCTATCTTTTCATATCTGGTAGATTTGCCTGACATACTATTTTGCTTGTCTTGTCAATCCTGACAAAAGCAGTTAACAAATTCTGTAAGATGTATACCACACTCTAATCACTTTAGATTGTCACAGGGAATCATGTGTACAGGGGATCAGGTCTATAAACATTCTCAGATCTTACAACAAAAAATCATTAAAATGTCATAGTTAATTCTCATTAATCAGGTTTACCTTAAAATACCATGAGCACTCATAACAGAAATATGAAAATACTGCTGATAACTCAATCTTTCAACGTGATACAGTACCACAGCAGCAAAGGTTTGAACTCATATTGAAAATCACAGTTCCTTCAACAAAAATTATGCTCAGCACATAACATTAAAGGAAAAAAGACACAATATGCACTGGACACTATAATAGTGATATGCACGTTTTTGATTTGCAAAAACTTTACAAATTTACTGATAATGAGTAAACAAGTGGATTGGTCATTTCCATAAATATTGTCTGCAGCAATGTATCTCAGGGTCAGATAGCCTGCAATGTTTTAAGTTAAGTTTCAGCACATTCGTTACGGATGTAAACTTTACTTTGCCCATGCAAGGCAAAAATAGGTCAACACGATTACAAACTTAATTTATTAGTGTTTGAACAACTGCAGGCTTAAAACAGAAATACAATTTTACCTGACTCCACTTTCATTTTTACACTAATACTTGGGGCAAACTACATAACTTTGTTCCATAATGAAAGCATATTACTTAGCATTTTAAAAGCAAAAATAGCACAATGACTATATTTCTCCTCCAATATGTTCAAGCAAAGTCTGTTCTATTTTTGAATGGAAGAAGTGATTCACAGCACAAGCAACTTTCTAAGTGTTCAAAAAATTTTTGTACAGTGTTTGCTGACCAAAAAACAATATTCAGTAGAATACACTTTGAAAAGGAGTTGTTCACTATTAATTATCTTCACTGGATGTCCTAGACCTTACACTTCTCTTAGTTCTTCTGTTTTTGTTCACAACTTTAAAATGTGATTTATTAACAGCAAATGCAGAGTGTGTTTGCTTCAAGCTATCTTCTAGCTTTTCTGCAATTTCTTCCTGAAATTCAGTTGCTGACACATTTTGTTCCAAATGATCCAACTCAACTTTATCACATGCTGGAATGTCATCCACATGCTGCAAAGCAGAATGCACCTTTCTATGAACAAGTTCTTGCCCAACAACATGTTCAGGCATAATTTGAACAGGTTTGACAAATGTCACAGGTTTGTCACTTTCTACTGATGACGGTAAGCTGTTTTTGATGGTTTCAACTCCAGCCACTGATGGATCTCCTGGCAGTTCACATGTAGAAGACACATTTAGCTTTGACCTTTTTTGCAAGCTGTGTAAAAATAAAAATGCAGCTTGTGTATTTTCTCTATCATCAGTTGCTTTGACAGAAGAAAGGTCATATTTGGTCCATTGTTCTGGGTGAATTTCAAATGCTGGTCTGGTTGAGGCATCATTATTTACCCTATGCTTGTGATTTTTAAAGTCTGGTTTAGCTTCAGTTTGTGACGGCAAGGAGGTTGTAAGCTTGTCAACATCTGCAAAAACTTTGCTGATACGAGATGAAAATGCTTCATCTCCACCAACCACTTTGTACGATGCTTCCATCATTTTTTGACAATCAACAAAATGTGCATCTACATTCTGTACATTGAAAGGTGTTTAGTTGACAGCTGGTTAAAGCTCATTTAGCAATAAATAATATGCAAGTACATGAAGTTTATTTTGGTTCTGACATAACATAAAGAATTCATTAAACAATGCAGGTTAGCACTGGTGCATTAGAGAAAACAAAATGAAATGATTAGCTCACTGTATGAAGCCATTAACATCCAAACCTTAATCAATAGACAAACAGTAACAAATCTGTAGCAGTGGATACATATTGAACAACATAAAACACAGCTGGCAAGAATAAAATGTACATTAAACATGAGCATTCCTCATATAGACTATGTTTTCAAATGATGTGCTTTGAAAAATTATCACAGTGGCTAAGGAGTCAACTGTAACTACCAAGGTGCATTATTAGGTCATCAACTAGGCTATGGCAACTATGCTAACCAAACACATGCTGTTAAGCTGCTACCTAGCTGGCTGACTATGCACTTGCTGCACTTTGTAAATCAAATCTAGATTTGCAACCAAATACAAACATTGCATTGTTGTAATCTGGTCTAATGTGTAAGAACTAGTAAGTCTTAGATTATGGCATCACACATACTAGAAGCCTTGCTACCAGGGTTGTGGAGTTGGAAGTAAAATGTCCAACTCTAACTCACTAGCTTCCAAAATTTTCCGACCTTTCCAACTCCAACTCCTTACCATAACGTGAATGAAGTTTGGCTGTCAACAGTGGCAAAGAAGCGAGCTAAAATGATTTTTTAGAAATAAGCATTTGTAATTGTCGCTGGATACATGAGTTAAAGCTTTGAAGTTTGAATTACTATATTTATTTAAAGAATATTTACTAATCATAAACATTAATGCTGTTTACTGTAAAGGGCTACTATAACATGAATCAATTAACCACAAAAAACAGTACACATGACCTACATTGAAGAAACCTTTGTAAGTGGTATATAGTGAGTAGCTAGCTGTAGAACTACTCTGTACATCTGATAATTTTTAATTTTTCTAAACATAAAAAAACATAATGCTTTCTCTTAAGCAACACACACTGTTGATAAAGATAAAGTGCTCTAACTATGATGCTGGGTTCTTCAAGCTGTAGGTAGCAACTAGTAATGAACGGAAATCGTGTTGCACAGCAAGAATTCTCTGTTCCAAAAAAAGTTTCAAATCAATTGTACCATTTCAACATGTATGAATTAGGACTTTTAATTTAGGAGTGTGATGTAAAAAATGATTCGATTGAACTCCTAGTATTTTTAAGAATCTGACACCACCTAAAACTTTTAACTCCTTGCGACTCCACAACTGGCGCAACCCTGCTTGCTACATGTGACTTTTTAATCAATTGCTTATTGTTACCTTTAGACTGGTTATAAAACTCATTGTGCTATTATTTTCATTTTTTATCTGCTAAAAACACCTCAGAAGGCTCTAAAGTGATGTGGAGCATATCACAACATTGTAGCTCATCATAGCCTGTGTGATTGACAAGATAGTTAACCAATCAGCAAAACACCATCGTCATTCTGGAAGAATACGCAGCACCGAAAACAAGACGCAGTGTTTCTCTCGAAAAAAACGCAAATACCAATGCTGAGCCTGAAATAAGTGATCACTTTATTTCACATCTAC
>JGI24021J15306_10003396_pt1 | contig 17921 bp, 10 predicted proteins | sample Ectturendosymbi1_FD_15306 | JGI IMG/M metagenome (IMG submission 15306)
GGGGGGGGGGTTAGTTCAAGGTCATGTGGTGGTCATTTGTATTTGGTGTGCGCTGTTTGTAACGTCACAATTTGACATTATTTCCATGTTTCCAAACCAACGTTTTGGCAAAGTTTGTTGACATAATATGCATATTTTTCTACATCCACGCCCCTTATTTTATGTGTCATTGCACTGACTATAAACTACCAGCGCTCCAAGTTAGGCTATCGGAGAAAAACAAATTCAACGCCACGACACAGCAGTTCATAACTGCAAAAATATCAGGCTGCGCGTTAAAACAGGGAGTGAAACACGCTCATCACCACGTCAGAGCAATTCACAACTGCAAAATCAGGTTGCGCTAAGGTTTTGTCAAATACGAGCAGTTGAGCATTGAAGGTGTGCGGCTGGACTGGCTGGCGTACACCCTGGTTTGCAAGATGGAATTTTGCGAAACTACACAAGAATTGAGAATGCGGATGAAGTACGCAAGAAAATTTTTGTTTTTTGTGATGTACAGAAGTCCACAACCAGAGTGGTAAAAGCCCCCCCTAGAAAAAATTTTCCCGCCACAGGAAAAATGTGTTGGACGTGTTTTGAAACTATTGGACATAGTTTGAAAAATTTGTCCCCCTCTTAGAAAACTCTTTGCCCCCCTGGTGTGGTGTCACAAGCTGGTTAAGAGCCTGGAGGTCCAGCAAACATTTAGTTTTCATTTTTCCCTGCTGCAACCTGATCAAATTCCTGAATGCTTCTATGTTAACAACCTGATCAAATTCCTGAATGCTTCTATGTCGCCGAGTTATGGCTGGCCAAAGTTTGCCCTGAAATGGCAAATCATGCCTTTTCTGAAAAGTTTTGAATTTTGCCAAAAACTGGGTTTTTGACCCATAATTTTTGCTACAGATATGCTAGCAAGTCAATCAAGGGCTCCATAGACGCGTATTTTGACCTAGTTTTCAACAAAACCTTGAGCCAAAAGAATGGGTCAATGGGTTGGGGCCCAGGGCCGGCCAAAGGTGGCCAAAATTTCCAAAACATGCCTTCTTTGTGACGTCACCTCCATAAATCCCCCCACCGAAAACGAAAAACGTTTTTTTTTTCGATTTTGACTACAAGACTTTCTGAATCCGTGGATGGTTTGGATAGCTCTCTAACTCAATCGCCTGGCGAGTTATAGGATTGCAAAGTTCTGCAAAAAAGGGGGTAAACCCGGGACCTGAAGGGTTAAGGCCAACTTTCGTTTGCCTTTCTCACTTATAACGAATTCTATTTGTAAACTACTTTACCAAGAAAAGCCAGACCTACACAAAAAAAGCCAAAAATTGCCAGACTTAGTCACAAAAAAGTCAAAAAAAGTCAGACCTAGTGACAAAAAGCCATATCTAGTCACAAGAAAAGTGAACAAAACAGACGCAGTCCCAAAAAAAGCTAAAAAATCCAGACCTAATCACAGGAAAGGCCAATTAGCAGTTGTTAAACATACAAAGCTTAAAAACATGCAGTAGTGGTTAATGTAGTAATGAACTTTTCTGTCGGTCTGAATCTTCATGTCGCTGTCACATATAGGCCTACTTGTTTACATTTTTGTGGGTTATCTACTAGCATCAATTAGAATGAATATAATCTTCATTTCTACTGTCCTGTTTAGCAAATCTTTGAATTCTGAATCTTTCAACCACTCTAGCCTAAACCTATCTTAAATTTCTAGGTGTGTACCACTTAACTTTTTTCTTCGGGCTTGCTTCATTAGTATCACTGTCACTTGAAGTTGAACTTACTGCGCCTTGCTAATATTTACAGCTTATACGGCATCAGTTTATTGTTCAACAGTGACGTTGAAGACTAAGACACTTACAATGGTTCATAATATAAAAAAGACAGAGACTGCAAGTAAAACCTCATGCCATAAAAGGTATTTAGCAAAGTGGGAGCACAAGCGAATAGTAGTACTCTACAGCAGAGATGGCCAACTTGTCTTCGACTGGGATCGACATGAAAATTTCTTGATAACTTGCGATCGACCGGTCGCTAATAAAGTCACAAGTAGAAAATCTCATAAAATGCAATAAAAAGGAATATTGTTTGAAAATGTTCTTTTCAGGCATCTTGTGAATTCAATGCAAAATCAGGCGCGATCGACCAGCTGAGACTCGGCGATGGATGTTGCTTTTTCGGATTCCATTGCATAACAGTTTAACGTTCGGTGGTTATTTGTCTTTACAGTGTTTTTAGGATAATTTAGTAAAACAATTGCATGGGCCTTTGGAAAATGACTTCATATGCAGAAAAATGGTGTAATCGTCAAAAATAAGAATCGGTTTACCTTTGCTTCTTTGCAGCACCGGAATAAGTAGAATGTAACAGCTGCAGAAATGCAGTTTATAACTGGAAGTCATGGAGCGAAGCTTCCAACCTGTATCCGTTCATGGGATCGCTGCTTAAACAAGCCTTTGCACCCGCATTGTTAACCTATAGTAGAGTTAAGTCTGCCTGTCATGATGACAATGATTTAGAAGTAATTGGGTGGCGTTGAACATGCCGCAGCGAATACGTTAAAAATATATTCAGAATTATCTTATTCTAAGTTGTAGTGCGCATGGACATTTTAGATTTTGTTTAACAAAGTTTGTTTGGAACAATTAGATTTGCACCACAGTACAGTCCCGTTGTTCGAACATGAACACTCAGTTCGTCGCAGGTATTTGAAGTCGATCATCCGCCGCCTAAGCTTTTCTTTTGTACGCAAAATGGAAGGGTTGGAAACTTTGAACAATTTGAAATTTGGTATTCACAATGACAGAATAAAACAAACGTTTTTTAAAAATAACAGTTAAAATTTCCTATTATGAAAAATAGCTGCATAGTTTTCTACAAGCCGGCCTTTTCACTGAACACAAAGGGCCTACGAGTAGGGGTACTAGAGGCACATCGTACCCGGGCCTCGCAGGTAAAGGTGCCCGGGAAGCATGAAAGTACGCACGCTAAGCTTTCTGTAATCAAGCTAATATTTATGGTCGCTTTATCCAACTGCAATGCTGGAACAAAATTTTTATATCTTAGCATATACGTGTTCTATATATATTTTGGCTACTAAAGAAACAAGCTATGCAAGCTTCGACGAGGGTTGCAAAATCTAGGGTGGGCGGTATTGCGGTCTTCGAACCCTCTTGGTGCGATTTCTCTCGGATGCCCTGTGCAGGCTACATTTATTTCAGAACAGCCAGGGCGTTGAGACGCCCCATTTAGGAATCTCTGGTCTAGATTAGCTTTTTGTGAGAACAAATTTGCAGGATATGACCTACTTTTAAGGTATCACATGCACCATTCAACAACTCATTTGGATGTGTCATTTTCAACAAAAAATCAAGTGCAATGAAGACAAGTGCTAGACATTGGTCACACCTAAAAATACATTCATTAAATTTGTCGTGAAGGTGAAAGGAGTCCAAGTGAAGGGTTCAAAAATCGGTGAGGAAGAAATCAAAGGCTTTGCCAAACAAATTGACTACATAGAAAAAATTATGTTGGACCGATGTGATTTTCAGGGATGCTCCTTTGTTCAATTGTGTGATGCAATTCGCTTTCGAAATGGGAAGGTGAGTAAATTACTTTTTGTGGAAGGTACTCTTGGATACAGGGCCGGACTTTAGCCGATTGGACCGATTGCTTCCAATCGGGCTCCGCGCCAAAGGGGGCCCCGCGCTACGCCTACTAACTTAATTTCAATCGAAGCTGCGTGTGTAGTGCTGGCACGGGGCCCTAAGTATTTTTAAGCGTGAGGCCCGTTTCCAACGAAAATCAAGGTGAACTGCACGTTTTATAACGCCCTCAATCATCACGATTCCTTCTTTAATTGTAACAATGGTCATTGTTTTTCGACAATCTGTAGTCTAAGTTTTAATTATGCGAACTGAAGATTACAGATGTGCAAAAATTNACGGTTCCTCAAAAAGTAACAGAAACTTTCTTAAACGATTATTGACAATTAAGCCATTTGCAAAGTAACAGAAGTGTTGGGACCAACTCCTTCGGCGAAAGAGAAGTGACAGTTAGGTCTACGCGAAGTAAGCCTAATATGTTCTTGTGGTGAGCGTTGCATCATGAAATACTGCCGAAACAAGGATTATGGCATCATTCTCACACAGATTGGCACTGCAGTTCCTGAGATACAGCCTAACAAACTTGAAGTTGCACAAAGTCTGAAAAGGAACATAGGTGCGATGAGTTCTGTGGAAGTTTTGGAGGCTACTGCCTGTTTTGAAAAATTTCTGAGAAGTAGGTTGATAGTTATTGGAAAATCTGCAATTACTTCATATATTTCATCTTAGAAGTTGGAAGAGAAAATTTTTTTTCAAGACCTGCTCTAATAAGCGGTTTGTGTTCTTAACCCGGTGCTCTAGGGGATTTCACTGTCTGTAACCTTTATCCAAGTGTAAAATATAGTGATAGGCAGGTGTTATACTGGTGTTTTGAATTTCGGTTTTAATAGTTGGATTTGGGCTATTTATTTAAGAATATATTTTTTTGTAACCAAGATAAATACCATGAGTTCAAAGACCAAGGAACATAGGCTAAATTTTTAAATGGCAATTAAGAGAAGGCTAAAGCCAAGGGCAAACATAGCCCAAAGCAATAAAAGAGAAAGGTGCATTGGAGAAGCATTTTAACAGAACTATACCTGAGAAAATTCACAAAAAGCCCAAGAAGAGCCACACCACAGTGTAGATGGNAACACNGCGTAGACAGCTAGCCTGATGGCGTTGTGCCAGATAGTCAAGCCCGCAACCAGAGTGGTCAACCGGGCAATTACACCCTAAATTTTATAAAACATATTTAGCTTTTTGGTACAGCAACAAATTACAGTCATTTTTCTCCCCAAAAAATCAACTGGTTGCGGCCCTGCAAACAGTCAAAGTGGTAGTTTATGTACTGGAAGTGAGATAAGCCATTTCGAAATTGTTGAGTCTGACTAAGCAAGAAGCTGTTGCATCTGATGAGACTTGCGAAAATTGAAAATTAAAAATTGTCGGAACTATTGGATTAACAAACGATTCTGCTACGTGGCCAGTTGTCGTGAGTCGGAATGTTAGGAACTATATATTTAGCCCAAAGAGACGAACCACCTACAGTCACAACAGAAGTTTTCCCCGAAAACGAGAGTGATCGGACAAGTTTTTTAAATTTCTCCTGCAAAAGAGTACTTCCAGATGGTGAAGCGGTAGATTGCCCATGGCTGATAGACTCGACATCGAAAATGGAATCTGTTGCTATTACTGCAAAATTTTAGCTTTGTATGTGCAGTCGCACTACATCAAATATCTCATCTCTGAAGGTATTGAACGTAGAAACCCATATATTTATTGGGTGTTACGACGTTATCCGTGAAGTTTATGCTGGAGAGATGAAAGTGGGGTCATGCTCCCGGCCTCCCTTTCACATCAACGAATTTCTATCGTTATGACGTGAAGCTCCCTCAAAAGTTCTGCACACGCCACTAAGTGGGTCCCGCATAAGTGCTTCCAATCGGGCCCCGCACTTGCTAAGGCCGGCCTTGCTTGGATAGGTAACAAAAATCACTAATCTTGAATGAGCAACGAATTAAAAGTGAAGTACTTGAAGTACTCCTAAAAACCAATAGTGACACTTCCAACGGTGTACAAAAATCCGTACTGGTTAGATTGTGGTTACTGCTGTTCGTTCTTGCATTCTGGTTGTTCGTGCTCGCGGATTTATTGTTGTCGTTACCCAAAGCCATTGCGCGTATTGGCTGGGTGTTTTCCGTTGATTAGCGCTTGTGAAATTACTGCTCTCTATTTGGTCATCAATACGCTCCAACCGCCGTGCTGTTCAGTTGTGTTGCTTGCACCGTCAGACTGGTTGGTTCTGCCGTATATTGATTGACTTGATCAACACGTTTACTTTCTATTTCATATGTGAAAACTCATTTTTTCAAAACCTAGTGAATATTACTCCTACTATTTGCATCAACAGCCGATATGTCACACTTAAAAACCACTAGTGACACTCTAGACGGAGTAAACAACAGCGTGTATAATGAAACTGTACATGAACTCGTGACCAAAGTCGGACGTCAACTAAAATAATGAGACTTAAGCTGATTTGTTCGAAAATGCAAACGCCGTTTGTGGTATTTCCGCTTGCTGGATTTTAGTGAAGTTCCGACCATGACCAAATTATTAATCCGCTGCAGCTTCGATGCGTCATATTAAAAGGATATGAATTCAACAACGAAGATGAATCTGCGTTGGCATCTTGTCTGAAAAATGTTCAAGTGCTGTGGCTTCCTGATTGTGAGGTCAGGTGATTTAGTTTGTCTTTGTAATTATATTTGCCAAGTATGTGGAAACAAACTTTGACAGTTTCAAATTCGCAAAGTTAAGAGACAGAAAAATCATACATTGTACCACAGCAATTTCTGCCAGCAAAATTNTTTCTATCCTTAAGTAATTCAAAGAGTAATCTTTCAGACAGCTAACAACTTTCTCCTGAAATTGCTCAGTTGCATTCAGTGGCGTACGTAGAAAATTTCCGAGGAGGGCCAAAGTATAGGCGTAGCCAGGGGTGCCCAAGAGGCCATGCCCCCCCAAATTTTTAGAAAATATAGTCATTTTGTGCTTTGAGAGGTGTTTTTCNAAACAAAATAGTGTTATTCGCCAAANATTAAACATTTTGGTATACACTGCCGAATACTGACAGTATACACTGCTGAATACTGTTTATACATTTTTTTATTTTTAGGGTCTGAGGGGGGGCATGGCACAGTGCCCCTCCTCCGTACGCTAGTGGTTGCATGTATGTGCATGCAAAACCAGTTTACATTTTACGTTACATTTGAGGGGTAAATTGCATTTTTCAGTGGCGGTTCGTGACTGACTTGTGGGGCGCTGCAATTCCTAACACAGATTTCTTATGAAAGCTAAACAGCATCACGTTCCCCTCGGCGGCGCGGCCTGTTATGACGTATGGCAGTTCTCTTTGTTGTGGTCGGACNTCTGTATGTTGCTATGCTGCAGTGANATGCTAGTGTATCACACNCATAACATTCCCTTCATAGTCGTTCAGTGAAAAAGAAACTTCGCGCCATGNTGGTGGTCTTAAAATAACTTCACCATTTACCAACAGCAATTGTCTCAGTCGCATTGACTCAATANATCGAGAACACAAATGACCACAGGCGATCATGTCACACACCNTACTATGGAAAGGAAAGCGTTATCAGCTTGGACAAGCAAATTTTTTCCTGGAAATACTTCAAACAGTTATTTGACGTTAGTCCCTAATTGAACGATGCTGCAATCGATTACCATTTGGGTAAAATAATTTTTAAAGATTAAGTGCGAGTAGCGACAATTTAAGGTTTGCTGAAACATTGGTTGTNACTGCATGCTTTAAAATTAAATCGTAGGACAGTATTTAAACCAAGCTTNGTTTCCAGTGATGATGGTATTTTCCAGAAGCCGACTGAAGATTTGAACTNAGGCATGATTTTGAGTTTGACTTTCAAAAANGGTTTCAATTCTGGCGCAACTTAAAACTGTAGGCCTATTCCAAAATTATATTCTACTTCATTCCTGAATTTAGGCTGAGAAAACATCAAGTCAAGCATGTGCTCAAGGCACGTTCTAAAATACATCCAATACACTTTCCACCAATCAACACAAAATCGCCATGCATTGTAAATCCAGACCAACTCCACATGCAACATCACCTCGGAGAATTTTCAACCTCCTGAAGTACCCGCACTAAAAATCTTCACTTACCGATGAAGTACAAAGTGACTCCTGGTAACAGAAAAAACTATGTGCAAACGGGCACGATGCTATGTTCATTTCCAGGGCTGCGCAGCCGGAGCTGGGCATTTTGGCTGGAGCCGGTGTCAAGCGAAATTTCTGACATCACGCCAGGTGCGCACTCACGCAGAGCAATATTCTGCATATCAAATACTCTGAGAAAACTGATGATTAGGGCTTAGGGTTTNNTGTTTAGGTAAGCGTGTCGGGTAAGGGTTAGAAAAAGGAAAATAATTAAGGTCTTAGAGTAAGTCCAATATTTTCCNGTGGCTATAGTTGTTCCCGCGTACGTTAGTTTGTTCTGATGGGTATCTGATATGTAGCCAAAAAGTTTTAATTTACACAACACACATCAAAAAAGTAATCGCCAAACTAACTTCCTTTACTCTGATAAGCAAAATAACTTACAAACAACAACAGGTCAGAAATTTTGCAGAGGTCAGAAATTTCGCTTGACACTGAAGCCGGAGCTCAAATTAAAAATTACCTAGGAGGAGCCGGAGCTCAAATGAAAAATCAGGAGTCGGAGCTCAGTTTTTAAATTTAGGACCGGAGCTGGAGCTATTGCCATTTCAGAGGTAGTTACGAGTTACGATACCACACTGCACAATGGATCTGCAAACCTTTGATGTGTCCTTGGTTTAATCATCGCTAAGGCTGTAGCATCGTTTANAGCAGGGTTGGTGTTACAGAACAGTGGTTCTCAAACACTGTTCTAAGAGCCGCATGNTGCTCCCAAGCATCCTTTGTGTTGCCCTTAGTAGTCTTTCAGTAANGCNTCTAATATTTTCTGTAACAGACTTCGTTAGTGCAATAAAACAAAACGTGTCAATTGACCTGTGTTAAAAATTTTAGTGCGGCTCTGTAACAAAATCGTAGGTCGGTATTTGGCTCTCTTCAGCGAAATGATTGAGAACCGCTGTTGCAGAAGTAAGAAAAACTTGAACTGCCACAACATCTTACTTTATAGTCAGAATGATCAAACCAGGTCTCTAGTAGTGCTACGATCTAAAAATTACTACCATAAGCTATAATTAGTAGGTATGTACAGTGCCGGCGCTATCAGGCCCATCGCCAGGAGATAGCAGCGGGGGGCCAAAAACCAGAAGGGGGGGCCACATTTTAAAAATGCTGTATTGGATGTATGCAGCAGCCAGCGGGCCAAACGTGAAATGGGGGGGCACATATTTCAAATGGGGGGGCTGGACACCACTGGCCCCCCCGCTGGCGACGTCCCTGGACGCTGTACCATTAGGCGAACTAGGCGGCTGCATAAGGCGCTAGGCCAAAGGGGGCACCAGAAAGAACTAAAAATTATAACTACGTAGTTCAGAAAGTGACGAACGTACACCAAGAAAAGATAATGAAGATGATGAAAGTGATTGAAATTTACGTTCACGCAGTTTATGAAAAGGTAGAGGTACGGCACTATTTCAGGTTTGCTGCAAGAAAGGTTAATATTTTTCCTATAAATTTTAATTTCACATATACTAGGTAAGAATGTAAGTTTTGTCGCAATTTGTTATAAATTTCATTCATGTAATAAAACTTTCTAATGTGCCATTGGGGATATTCGGCGGCAGTGCCCCTTAATTTTTTTTGTGCACCCCAAATTATCTTGTGTCCAAAAAAATTTGTTTTAAACATATAGTAAACACAAAAATCGTGCTCCCCTAAAAATGTATTTTTCCCCCACAAAACTTCACAACCTGGCTACGGTCTGTATAGGTTAGGGATCTTTGTATAGGAAGGGTGGTCGCTGGAATGGATCTTGCCTAAGGTGGTCACAAATCTATCAATGGCGTGCTGTCAGAACCAGCAAAGCATGCCCTGCAGGTCATACTTTATCAAGCTCAATGAAAAATTTTAACATTACCATCTCTGTTCCTTTCATTTCTTGATTTTTTCTAGCTGCGCCGTTTTCACTGGAGTAAGCTTATGTCGAAGCCTTCACTAAATCATGTTTCAGCCAACCAGCGTAGTCAGATTAGGAAACACTGCCGAAACGCCAGCAAATTTAGCGTTAGTAGCCTAGCTAAGGGGTCCGCAAATACTTTTGGCGCAACCCTAAAAATATTTATAAATTCTCGTGACCCAAAAATTTCGTGAGCATANGATTTTGTGAAAAATATTTTATAANTAGATGTCATTTTAAGACTACTGGTGACCAGTGGCGGCACGTGGTGAAAATGGCCGGGAGGGCTNTGAATTTTCATCTCTGGTTGAGCATCTAGGATTGTTGCCCTGATTGTATTTAATCATTAGTGGCGTTTCCAGTCACTCCAGCAGTCCTGATCTTATCAAATTCATAATTTTCAGTTGTTCCTATTGATACATAGAAAACATTCACTTCAGTTTAATTAACCCTAAACCTAATCCCTTTACTTAACCCAAACCCTAAAGCGTAAACAGAAACACAAAAGGATTGGAAACTCAAACAAAAGTAAAAAAACTGTCCCGTCAAAACTAAACCACTACCACCAAAGCGAAAGCCGCAAAGGTGAGAGTCGAACCCATTAACACTCGCATAGTAAACTTTGACGTTTCCGGTCGACTACCATGATGTTACCGTTAGTAAGACAAACTTAGCTTTTTATTCAAACCGTGTCAAGACAGCAGAACTGCAGCCACTTCCTTTGAGCTGGTATTTTCATCATGTCCTCTCAAATGAAGTTCAAAATTTTCAAAAATAATTAAACAGTTTATGATTTTAGACCAAATTTCTGTTTTTTTTTTATTTCATTGTTATGCTTTTCCAGGAAAAGTTTGTATACTGAATCAGCTTCAGCTGCAGTGTTCACCTTACCAATAAATGAAAGCGCTACTTGAATGCTTATATGCTTGCCAGGTTTCTCATGCTTAAAAATTTTCTCATTTATAATGTTTTAAATCAGTCACACCTTTTGTTGTCCAAGAATGATCTCCAAATGTTTCATATTTGAATTGATAGTTACTTTTCGTGCAACGAATTTTATAATGAAAGGTTGTCAGAGTCAAGATTGGAATAAATTGTTTGAGAAAACTTTTGTTAAGTTCGCACTGACTTTGGGAAAAAAATTCACCACTTTCAGTGATTGGTCTTCTGTGCAACATTCAATATTTTGCTTGATTTTCAGGGAATCAGACATGTTCATCGACTCATCATTCCAATATACTGCGAAGATCCTGCTTCTCAACAATTTGAAAACTTAACACCTGATGTAGGAAATAACCAACAAGGTATATGAGAATGCAAGTCAGAGAGCAGAGCGTGTGTGAGAAACTGCAGTAAAAGCAATCCTCCGTGAATACCTTGTTTCAAAAATCATGCAAATTTAAGTTCACAAAGCCTCCTACAATTAGGTTAATTGTTGAGAACATGACGTTTTTTCACAAAAAATTAATAGTACTTGATTCTTGCTTAATCTTCATTTTTATTCATCATAAGTAGTTTCCAGTTATCTTTGATTTAAGCAGCAGATCAACAACGCTGCGAAATAGATTTAAAAGGAAAACGAAGGCTGTATAAAAGTTTGACCAAAATTTTTTAACAAATTTTAATCCTGGGTTGGTGTTACCAACTCTTACGCAATTTCACAGCTGTAGTGTATGTCCTGAGGTTAAATTGACCTCAAAACTAATACCGAATTTACATACGTAGACTGTTATTTTATCATCCAATTGAATGAACCTATCCAGTAAATCGCTTTGGTGGACCTTGGAAGGTTTTCTTATGGAAACTAAGATAATACGCTCGGAAAAAGTGTTGTTGCTGCAATAAAACTTTTTACCCGATATGATATTGCGCCAATAATTTTGAAGAACCTATTTCTTCACAACGGCTGTGGGAGCGTAGTGCTATACATAACAAAACATCTTGTACGCTACGTTGTTTATGAAAGACAAATGTTGTACTGCAGTTCTGCCAGTCTAAAAAGTTGGTTTTTTTTGCATCAACAATCATTAATCGATTGCATAAGCTGCATAAGCAACTTCTGTCTGTCGAAAGGAGTATTTTCGCAGCCAAGAATCAAATTAGATCTCATGGAAGTTTATATCTCGCCAACAAGGAACTGCATGAAGTATAAAATAGAATCAAATAATTGCTAAAAAAATCTAGCTGAGAAATGAGCAATTAAAAACACTAGGTTAACTGTAAGATTTCGAGGAATCAGCTGGCTGGTCGCTTTTTGCGATGATTCAAGGTTGCGCAAATTTGTATTCAAGTAACTACTCTCCACAAAAGTGGAACACAAGTGAAGCAATCAGCAAATTTTCTTCAAAAACATTTCTGATGGATTCAGTTGTTGGTCACCTTTGTGGAGACTATGTTAATTAAAGAATACTCAACTAAATGCGTCAGAAATTTTGAGTTGTTACTGTTAAAAGCGACAAAAGCTTTTTGTAAAAAAATTGTAGATTCATAATTTAAAGGAACGTTGAACGATGCTGCATATACCGATTGTAGCTGGAGCTACTCTTCGTTTGAAATCTTTTTTTGTGGTTTTAAGTAGTGTTTTCTACTTTAGTTTGATTGTAAATGTTTCCTGCAAATGAAAAGGAACAATCATAAGTCAATAAAAGATCAACTTCAACGCAAAGTCTTGTATTCAAAGTAAGGTTTGAAAATCTGGCGTTGCTTTTATGACATTGGCTCCCATGTGTTAACCACTAGTCACTTAAGGCCGCTGCAGTTTGCGATAATTTCGCGATATTTTTCAACTGCACAACATTCGATGAGCGTTTACTTTTTCCCAAGAAGCGAAAGTTTTCTTTGATATCCTATCTACTTGCGCAACTATTTTGATGATCCAACAGACGGCAACCTTTTCATAAAATATAACCCTATTAAATTCCCAATAATTCGACCATCAATTTTAAACCATGGTCACAATTTATGAAGCTGTCGAGAGGTGACCGAGGAAACAACTTCTTTAGCAGTTTTTTTTTTCGGTGTCCCAGTGCCTTAACTTTAATTTACATGAAATAGTCTAATATTTGCGCCAACAAACTCCANTNACCACCTTTAAACTTTCTTCAGTGGTTCGTTGCCAAGTTACACGTTACGCTGCTGAGCAATCCGTGGCTCGTTGTGTCATTTCTGGTGCTTGAGTTAAACAACCATAAGTCGATGAAAGATCAAATTCAAAATAAAGTCTTGTTTTCAAAATAAGGTTTAAAAATCTGGCATTGCGTTTACGACATTGGCCCTCTTGTGTTAGCAGCTAGTCATTTAGGGCCACTGCAGTTTGCGCTGATTTTGCGACAACTTTCAGCTGCACAACATTCGATGAGCGTTTACCATTTTCCAAAAAGTGAATGTTTTCTTTCATAGCCCATTCTGTAGGCTATATCTTTCGTCGTTGGCTGATGTCCAATCCGTTGCTCGTGGTGTCATTTTTGGTGCTTGAATTAAAAATTGATGGAATTGGAAGGTTCCTTAAAAAAGGTCCTGACCTAGAACGCTAGAAACGAACTACAGTGATATCCTCTCATAATCGTAGGCTACGCCGAAAAAGCCGAAGTTTAAAGCATTGAGAATGTCTCCAACAGTGCAGCAGTGGTTCTCAGCCTTTTTGAACTCGAGATCCCATTCGAAAATATTACATAAACGCTTGTCCCTTGCCATTACCAACAACTCAAAAGGTGTTCAAAGAACAACCGACAAGATAAAAACACTACCATTTCACATGTTAGATTCACTGCATTTACATTCTTATGCAAAACAAACACCACATATGCTACTCAGTGGGACGACTGACCTTGCATATGTTCAACTAGTCTTGAACATTTTCAAGGCGTGTTGGTCAGAGCTAATCTCATGTCATTCTCAACAACCAGTATATTCCTTGACTTTTGTTTTAATGTGGACAAGGGTTGAATATCCAGCCTCGCAGACAGGAGTGGATATTAGAATTCAGAGATCCGCAGGAAACTCTCAAAAAGGTGCCCCAAAGCAATTGTTGAAGGCCCCCTTTGGCACATTTGCGTGTAATTTTTGCTTTATTTTGAAAAACATGTGACTTCCTTCAGATCTTATGAAATGTGGCTCTAGAGTTGTTCAAATGCTTTTCAACAAAACCTTGCATAAACTAATTTCGAAACTCCAAAAGAGGGACCCGCACAATCTCTGAAAAAGGGGGTCCGAGGCGACCGTCTCTCATTCGCTTCCCCTAATATCCACCATTGCTCACAGGGTAGGTTGTAACGAATGGCAGCAGACAACAAAAGAGGAGCATAGTTAAATTTGGGTATGATTGCTGCACAGCATACCAGAACTGCGTCAATGATTTTTCAGAGAACAAGTCAAGTGCTGAGGAATCATGTCGCAGTTGCAAATACACTCAGACATCAACATGACCATTTCATTCAGAAAGTGAATACATGATTGTTACGTCGAGTTTTAACTGCAGGAAATGCGAGAGCGCAATTTTCTGTAGGATGCAACGGTTTGTTTGAAGCGCATTAAATGCAAACTACACTATGTTAGGAAGCTATTTTGATCGTTTATGCACATCGCTATCACTTGTTAGGTCTGCTGTCAAGATCTCACCATTTGTCAAATATACTCTACTAATATACGCCAGTTACTAATTTGTCCTGGAATCCTGAACTTAAACGATATGGAATACAAAAAAGTGTGTGTATACGCAACTATAATGATGAAAATGTTGGTTGTACTTTGCTGGAATTTCAGCTGGCAAGTGTTCAAAGCAGAACCGTCGCCAGAAAGTTTTCAATAGGGCGGCGTTACGTCAGTGTAGGTGGGCTTGACGTTGAAAATTGATGAAAACTCCACTGATTTATAGCGCTTCATTTTTTTATTTGGGAGAGGGTTTGGTGCCTTGTTTTGGAGGGTTAAACCCACCGAAGCCCCCCGGTGGCGATGGACTGGTTCACAGCAGGACAGATGTTTACGAGGTTTACGTTATCTCAGCATCACTGCACAGCGCTTACTTTTTCTGGTGCTGGCGTGTTTCTGCGGTAAGGTCAATTGAAACCGTATATACTAGTACAAACTGGATAGGAATCATAACGGAACTAATGTGAACTTCACAAAAATCTGTCCGTGTTTCGGTTTTGCTCGCTGATGTAATACAAAATGTTGATATGCGCGGTTATACAAATTCGAGACTTCAGCTAACTATTGAAGCCCCTGTTCGCTACCCCACAGCCGCTCGCGACCTATTTTGGGATTGCAACCCACCGGTTGGGAACTACTGGTCTAAAATTTTGTGAATCAGCCAAAAATGAATGAAATTGCCAGGAAAATAGGAAAAATGTGATGAAAAATGTCCAACGCTTTTTGTGATTAGTTCCAGATCTGAGAAAGCCGAAAACAAGCGAGCAAAAATAAGACTATGTAGGGTAAAAATCAAATAATGATGACCGTCAAAAGCTATCAAGAGACGCTTGTTTGTCACTGTTTTCACAACGTGTTTGTCGAAAAAGTAGTCCATGTTTCATTCTGCGATTACATGGTCAAGTCTAGCCTGAGAGATGATGCACGCTGCTATTCTGATTGGGTTCACACAATGGTTATATTCCTTGAAACGGACATGTTTAAACATGTGAACAGAAACTTAGTTCTGTTCACTACTGCCAGACTTGGCCTGGTAAAAAATTCATGCAGGCGTTCACACAAAGAAGTCGTAAGTGTTAAGAAACCCATCTCCCAGGTTTTAGTCAAGTATGTGCGTGCAAAAAACAGTTCTTTGGCAACCAGCTGATGATGTTTATTCGCTGACTTCAAATATACGGTGAAGCTTTCCAGTCTGTTGAAACAAAAAGGCGAAAAAAGTTAAATTGTGTCGCAAATGAACAATCGTCATTCAATAAGAATTAATATGAACACGATTTTAAAAAATAAAATACATCCTCGTTAATTTGCAAACTGACATGATCAAACATACTGTGAAGCCGACCTCAGAAAAGTTGCGTTCAGACCCTGGAATATTATGAATATGGAAATCCGCCAATCGATCTAACCAAGTGATTTTGCATATTTAGTTTCAACATATTTTAAACCACAATGTTTAAAACTACTTTTTTCATTTTATCTTCGCTTTCACTATTTTTATAGGCTACACGCATTAAGTAACTACTTTTGTTGAACAATGAAAGCGACTTTTATCAACAAATTGACATTTCCACTATTCTTGTCTTTGATTGTACATTGATTGGATCGCCGACAGAGAAAATATTTTAAAATGAAATGGCCACTTAGGTTTGTCAGAGAGAGACAAAAAATGCTGGTAGCAGAGGCGCCGAGCTACCTAGAAAAAGACTCTCATAAAAAATCCAACTCCAGCAATTCAGGGTTACCAGCAATTCAGGGGATCAGTACTAGCATTCAAGTACTGCCTGAGGTGTTGAGATAAAATAAGTGGGGTCTACGACGTAGCAGATGCTATAAAAGTACAAGCATAGTCTTAAGAAAAAGCAGTAAAATCTTCATAAAACTGATAAAAATCAATTAAATTAATATTTTGATACAAATCTAAGAAACTTACTGTGAAGCTAACAAAGGATTACTTCAAAATAAAACACATACACTTGACTTACGTCAAAACCAAAACATCAGTCCTTGAAAATTGTAGTTTAAAAAGTTTGTAATTAGGGAGTCCCCTCTCCAATCAAATCAAACACGGAATTATTTTAGTTTTTTACAAAATTTCGAAAAAACAAAAACCTAATTTCACACTTAAAATACTGCAAAACTATACACTTGTTCTATGTATATTACACAACTAAACGTTTTTCGTCGCCTTTCAGACACTTCGAGTCCACTGCAAAACTTGAGCCACGTACCAAGTTTGTTGCAAGAATATAAAAGTTGCTTAGCAACCAGGAAATTTGACGAAGCAAAAAAAACAAATAAAGAAATACATTGTTTGATCACGAATGAGATCAACACAACAGGATGGGAGTTGAAGAGATTTGCTGATGATCTGGTGACAAAAGCTGATTGCCTCGAAGAATGTGTTCCTGTTTATTTCGCAGCAGCTTCTCTGTTTAAGAAGGAAGGAAATTTGGAGTGGATGGGTATGTGTGTTGATTTGTGGGGAGGAATATATGCGGCAAATAAGAGGATGATTGAACGTGACGTCACGATGAAGGAGGTTGTGAAGCGTCACATGATCCCACTCATGCATGAAGTCAAAAGCCAACTGTTGGAAGCGACATCAGTGAGTGAGGAAGTGAAGTGCGAGGGGATGAGTTGGGTTCTCGACTACATCGCTGAGAGTGAAGGACTGGTCGATGATGACGATGCTGCGAAGGAAGCGATGAAGGAAAGTGAAGCGTGGGAGGAAAGGAGAAGGATAGAGGAGGAAAGGAGGAGGATAGAGGAAGAAAGGAACAAGCCATGGTGGAAAAAGATAATGGATGTATTGTGATATAACAAAGAGTAGCCATTCTAACTTTCTGTTACAGACATACAGAAACTTACTTGATTCAGTAAAACTTGTGTGTAAATATCTCGTGGGTGAATTTTCATCGCTTGAAATAATTCTATTTTGAAAAAACGCAAAACCTGAAAGAAAACATGTGTTAATTTTGTATTACAAGCAATACTCTCTGTAAAATACAAAAATTTCTTGTTTCACGGAATTTTTACGGTGATTTTGCTATGATTAACCTCTGCGGATGTTGGTCTTGTGAAAACTTTGTTGCCACGCAGTATCAACATTTGGAATATTCCAAAGTAATCACTCAACCATGACTTACATGCCTTTTTGTCAGAATTTTGCAATAAAAATTTTAAATTATTGCATAAAACTTTTTTATCATGCGTGGGATAATAACAGAAATCATCATCGGAGACGTCATCAATTTGTTGAAAATTTTCGTTCCTATCCCCATATTTCTATATAAACAGAAATCCATATAAATTCACTCTTTGTTGCCCCTGATAATGGTCTGATGACGTTTGCTTGTGTTTGCAGCCTCTTCGCTGAATGTGCGATTCATCACGAACGGCATGGACGCGAAGAACAACACCCATATATAGGTGGCACGAACAAGCAACAACAGATTGATCGTGGCTTGTAATCTCTGCCGATACTAACATGTGAACGATTTAACGTAATGACCAGCATACGCGGAGAGTGATCGCGGTGTGTGATATCTTATTGTTGCTTGCTG
>JGI24021J15306_10003397_pt1 | contig 17917 bp, 24 predicted proteins | sample Ectturendosymbi1_FD_15306 | JGI IMG/M metagenome (IMG submission 15306)
CGCCCCGCAGCACCACTGTCGCCCCGCAGCACCACTGTCGCCCCGCAGCACCACTGTCACGTCACATGCACTTGTGATACTTTCTGCAACCTTACAGTTTCTTTGCTTTAGTTACTGTGTACACTTGATGCAATGCAACGCTAAAAAAGTAACTAAATTAAAGTTTGGATAATTTTTTATAGAAACGTAAAAAATTGTCTATTGCCTTTCAGCCCATGTTCAAGCATCTCACCCTGGAACGTTGGGTTGGTCTTTTACAACTTTTATTGAGTTATGAAAGATTTGAACGAAAATTAACGAAGTTCCAGTCATAACAAACCAAAGGTATGTAAGTGCAGGCACTGTGGCAGAGGCATTGTTTTACGTGTTACAACGCAAAGGCTTCACAAAAAAAAATAAGCAGCCAAGTCGCGTTTTGGTATTCGAACTCCCAACTTCCATGTTACTTGACCCAAAGCTAAGAAATCATTTCTTAAACGATAAAAGGCACCACGTCTTCTCTTACCTCAACGCCCATCTTATTCACAGTTGCAGAGAAAACCGCTGTTTCGTCGACGAATATACTGACATCTTGTGGGGGGGCAGTAAAGGCAAGAGGTTCTATCTTAAGCCGAGCACGGCGTGAATGGACATCAGTCCCACAGACAGCATGAACATATCCAGCATTGGCAGGGTCTGCAGCGCTGATGCACAAGATGTGAGTGAGGCCGTTGTCAGTAGCGGAGAGTTTTACTCTTTCGGAAGCTTTTTTGAAATTTTCATCGATTGGTCGATCATTTAGAAACCAAACAAGACCATGTTCAGCTTTGCTTATAGAACATTGGAACAAAGCTTCGTCCCCTTCAAAGCATTGGACGTCGTCCGGGTCCTTGACGAAAGCAGGAGCTATTTCTGAAACATTTTGTGTCATACTTTACAAGTTCTTTTGGGTGTTCAGCTATTGTCAAACTTCACGGCAAGTACTCCAAAATTTGATCGATTAAATACCTGCGACAGTCAGCTGCGCGCTGCTCTTCGCTTTCTGTCCAGTGATGCGTACAGAGTACTGACCAGCGTCACTGAGCTGGGCAGGATCGATCACTATGCGGCGCTGCTGCCCCTCGCTGCGGAGTTTGATTCGTTCACTTTCCTGCACCGGAGTATTTCCGAAAAACCATTCAACCTAAAAAATACAACATGGACGCTCCGCACACTTCAGCGTTGACACTCACATCAATCAATTTACCTTGACGTCATCCCGTGAGACGTCACAAAACATGGTCACGCTCTGTTCCTCTCCGCAAGAAGCTGGAGCAAGTTCGGTGACAAAACGATCAAGTTCTGTTTGGTGTTCGATTCGAGATCTCGACTTTTTCTTCTTCAGTTTGGACTTGGTTGGGGCTGAACAAGTAATTAAAATAAAAATTATACAGCAGTTGTTCCTGTGAATTGAATTAAAGTGGCTTCCAGCACAATATCAACCGAAAAAGCTTCTCTTATGATTCTGCAGTAAAATTACAACAAAATGTTTGAAGAATAGTAGGTAAAATCTTGGTACGCCAAGCATGCTAACAAAAATTGGGAAAAGTTTATGAAATGCTGACACACAAGACCAGAAACGGAGGATATACACGGCCCAACACTTAATGTATTAGGAGAAAATAGTGAGAAAGGATCGTAAATAACTCAAAAAATATACCAGACGCAGTTGTTTAACAAACGCACAGGCGAGCTTTGCCAAACAAAAAACACGATTTCTTTGAAGTCGTACTGAGTATAAGTTACAAGCATGTTTAACAGCATATTGAAACCAACAACGCCAACATAAAACGTCTGTGAAATAATAGAAAGTGCAGCAGAAACAGTCATCTTTATAAAAAATAATTTTGCCTTCACTCCAGCAACTGGTCTCCACAAAGGCGACGCAGTGGAATCAATCATTAAATTTTTTTATAGGATTCAATCGATTTCACGCAACACTACGCATCCTCCTTGAAACAGAATATATTTATTCGAGTAACGAAGCAGAGCCCACTCGGTCGATTTCTCGAAAGCTTGCAACAAACCCAGGGCTTCTAATTGTAACTATTGTCTTGCTTTGTTTTTGCACATTTGAAACTCGTGTAAAGTACTTTTGTTACAAGTAAAACGTGAAGTTTACCACAAGCCAACTATAACTTTTCGATCTACTGGACATGGGACCGGAAACTGACGGACAAAAGTGGATGAGCCAAAGTTAACAACATTTGTAACTGATAATATTTGTAATGCTTATATTCACAATCGCAAACTTTAAACCGCTTAATTAACAAACTTTCTAAGCGCCTATAATTAACTAAATTAATTCAATAATTTTACGTCACACTGAGTTTTTTAATGTCACGAACCCCTTTCGTTTTGATATGCATTCTTTGCGTGCATGTTGCTTCGTTCTGATTGAAAATGAAAATGATTACGATTGATTTGCGTAATATTTTTTCAATATTGACAAAGTTAGAAGAAGCAGCATATTTGCGCCACATAAAAAGATCAGATTAAGGTTTGTTTGGAAACCTTCTTTGAACCACGTGGGGANCTTTTCCGAATGCGGCNGATTTGATTCCGGGATCCGAACCTGCTCTGAATCAGGGCGAAGAAGTCATTGCAGTGCACGGCTACATTCAAGTCGGCACAACGTTTCTACGTGCTTCATCTGTGACAACCAAAACACAGGCTGCTACCCCCGGTTTTGAATGTCGCACGGAGCAACAGATACACTTCTGATATGGTTCGAAGTTTTGCATTTAATTTGAAATTAGTTTGCGGCAACCGCAAAGTGAAGCTCTGCGACTGCAAATAAGTTCTACTTTTGATCACCTTTGATGCTTAATTTTGCTTCTGACTTGATTGGTCCAACTTCCACGCTGTAATTCGCGCAGTCATCAGGTTGAACGTGCGCCAATGATAGAGTATGCTTTGTTTTATCCGCTGAAGCAGTCACGTGATCGCTCGGGTCAATAGGAAGGCCATTTTTGCACCACGTGACTTGGACGTTTGGCTCGGATAATTCGCATGCCAACAGAACTGAATCGTTCCCAGAAACTTCCATATCAACTAGTTTCTTCGTAAATCGTACCGCAGCTGCCGGGCATAAACAACGGAAACGTTTCAAATACTGTACTACATATTTGCGAAATAATCTAACGATTGTCCTTGAACAAGGAATGTTATAGCAATGAAACTTACTTTTTACGACCATATCAGCCGTGATTTGGGAATCACCACAAGTACAAGTGTATTGACCCTTGTCAGCTTTTTCGATGTTTTTGATAATCAAAGACCTGCGCGTTCCTGAACTTTCTTCCAAGTATTTTCCGGTTTGAGTGAAGTCGATGGGTCGGTTGTTTTTGAGCCAAACAATTGATCCAGTTTCACTGATGTTTGTTAAAAAATGCGTTGTGCATTAGGTAGCCAGTAAATGGCAATAATTTGTTTATGCATGTTTGTGGCTCAAATCATGAAATAACACAAATGCAACAAGAGGAAAAAGAACATCAAAGAGCATAAATCAGTTGCATGCTGATGAGAATATAAAACAGTAAATACTTCAGATTTAGCAAATTGGTGTGTTCTAGCCTATATGAATCGCAAAGAGTTGTGAAATATGGGTCAACTGCTCAGTCAGCTCTGTTGCTAACACAAATCAATTTTTAAGTAAGCTGTTTCACAGGTAATAAAAGAAAAGTAACAAAATGCATCAAAACAACGTCAGATAAAATAAGTAGACACAACAACAACAAAACCAGAGGGTCAAAAGTATGCCTATGTACATGGGGGTGGGTAAGTAACTGTTTAGGTAAAAGACACAAGGGAAAAGAGTGGCACTAAAAACAATATTACAGAAAAGTGACAAGCATATGAAACCAAAACTAATAGGAATTTTGGCAAGATAGCAGGACGTTTTTGTAATGTCTTCCAATTGAATAAGGCGAGAGAGATTCCAAATTTTCAGGAATTTCAGACCAAATTTTGTGACTAATATACTAAAAGAAACTGACCCAGGGACTTAATATTTCATTAAACAACCACCTTACTTTGACAACGTGCAAGAGAATGCAACTTTCTGTTGATGAACAACTGCAGTTATATCGACCATTTCTCCAACAATCTTGCAGGGCTTTATTTTTTGCTGATCAGGCATCTCTGCAAAATAACCACGATTCAAACGAACCACACCGCAACAACCGAAAACACGTTAGCTTCCAGCAGTTGTTACTTAGAGTCCTGTTTCAATGATATCTCTTTCACAATCTCCTGGTGCTGCAACCCACCTAGATACGCCAAACTAATCACCCTATCAACTACCAATGCGTTACTCGGGGATACCTGCAACCAACGGATGCCGAAATGCAAATTCACGAACAGCTTTTTCTCGTGATGTACTTACTCATAACCTTTAGCTTGCATGTTGACTCAGCAGTTTTTGACACAAATTTAATCTCTCCGGCATCGTCCAGTCTACAATTGAACAGCTTCAGGAAATGTGTTTTTTCATCATCTGATATTTCCACACGTTTGCTTTGCACAAGTTTCACACCATCTGTCAAAATCAAGTTATGAAGATTTAGCTCTATTATAACAAACCAGCGACTAAGCAAGTTAACAGATAAACAAAACAACACTAACCCACCTTTGTACCACGAGTGAGGGACGTTTTCGTAGTTGGTAGTTGCTGCTAATATTACTGCGTCATTTTCATTTACAGATTCATCTTCCAGGTGCTTTTCAATTTCTATAGTAATTTCTGAAATAAGAGTTCAGGGTTTAAGCTGGTTTTAACAGCAAACGTGTAAAGGGGGTTTTGAATCAAGTCTGGCATGTTATACATGCATCTTACCATCCACTATCAATCTGGTGTATGTATACTCTCCTTCAGCATGAACCATTACTTCAACACCATAATCTTCCATTGTAACTTGACGCAAAACCATTCGGTGGGAAGATCCATCACATGTGATTTCTACGTTTTTAGTCCTCGCCATTTTTGCTCCATTCTTGTACCAAACAATGTCGACATCTTTGTGTGAGAGTTCAACCTCAAACATGACTTCCCCCCTCTCAGTGACGTGGGTAACATCAGGAAGGGGCCGAACAAACCGAATGGAGCGAGCTGCAAGAAATGTCAATATCGGAACTTAATGCATCAAGAATAAATTTTTGCAAGCAGCTCAGTAAATTGGCAAAACATAAGGACGGAAAAGGAATCAATAAGGCCAATGAGGCAATAGCTGACAACAGCAAGTCGTTTTATACAGCGAAACAGTGGCACAATCTGCCACTGCAAATGGCCATAGGCGGTACAAAACAATTCATTTCTCAAATATTTTTACGTCCTAACCACAACCAGTTGTGGTGCAAACGCGCTGGTCCGACATGGATCAATGCACATAACCAACTCACGCTGCACAGTTAATCTTGCACTTGTCCTGCTGTCTTCTGCATCGCAAGTATATTTCTTTTCATCATCGAAGGTGCACTGTTTGATAATTAATTTGCGTTTAGAACCTTCGGCTATAATTTCATATTTCTCGCAGTTCCGAAGGATGGCTCGACCTTTATACCATTTCACTTCTGCATTAGCACGAGACACCTGCAAAAAGTCGCTCACATCAAGAACGGAAGCACGACTTACGGTTCATACAAACAGCAATCCTTAAACCTGGCAAAAGTTTCCGAGGATTATTTATAATTATAAACGATGAAATTAATTTTCATCAACATCACTTAGCTAACCTCGCATTCAAACTTAGCTTCTGACTTTTCCTCAATGATCAGATCCTTGATTTGCGAAACAAATTGAACCAAAGGCTCCAAAACAATCAGTTTGGCTTCAGTCTCAGCATTTGATGCAACAAACTTTACTGTCCCACAGTGATTTGCATTTACTTGGTTTATCGTCAACCTGTGCTTCTTCCCAACCACTTCCAAGCTAAAACATAGACCGTTTGAAAACATCTAGTACATTCTATGCACACTTCCATGGACTTCTGCTCTTACTGCATATATTCAGAGGCTCTGATGATTTCCCCATTGAGATACCATCTGCTTTTAACCTCATCGTGAGATATGTCGCATTCGAACGTTACGGTTCTTCCTTCAGTTATTTCCATGTCTTGAAGGTCGCGGCGGATTTTAATGTTGCGACCTGGAAAGAAATAATAGTTGTGCCTTTACCTTTTTTTGTAGACAGGCCTACACCAAAGGTTTACGTAACAAATTCTTTCATCAGACAACATTTGTAGTCCACCTTCTGCAGCAAAGTATTCTTTGCGATACAGAGACGCATGCTTCGCGATAAAGAGTTGTCATTACTCGTCTAACAATTATGGACCATCGCACGTTGGCGAATGTTCAAACAAGAGTACCTCCTACAGTAAGTGCTGCTGTTGTTTGGTCGCCTTCACATTTGCAAGTGTACTCAGCCTCGTCACTATACGTCGCTCGCACGACCACCAAACGACGCCAGTTGCTTTCGCTCACGAATTCTATGCGATCGCTTTCCACCAATCGCTCGTCGCCTTTCCACCACGTGACCTGCCCACCAAACGCACCGTGTTTCCAAACAATGCCATGAAAGACGATGCAACTAAAGGTCGATGAAAGTTGTGTATAGGAAAGAAGTGCAGCAATAAAACAAAAAGCACTTCAAGGAGAAACTGCATAGCAACCGGTCGTGTTTGCCACATCCAGTCGTTGAAAGCGCAGTCCATTCACTGAAGACCAGCGCGCGTAGTTGTGCGCAAGATCTACAGTACGTTTGTTTAAAAAATGACAATGCGTGCAGTTTTTCTCCGTAGACAAATGTCAAAATCAGCACACTATATTTGTACAAACAACATCTCATTTCGATGGGAATTACAATCACAATCGTCTTACTAAATTGGCGAAGCCTTGTGTTATTGGCGATTCGTTTGCGCAACTTACTTTGTGCGCTGTTGCAATCGTAAGACTTCGCTTCATATTTATTAAGCTAATAGAATCAATAAGATGCTTATCCACTACCGGCTGTTGTCATACCTCGCCGCATCCCCTGCTGACTTGGCATGAAAGTTCAGCAACATCCATTTCAGTGACAGTAACAGGTTGGAGCTTTTTGACAAACATTACAGGCCGTTCTGTGCAAAAAGCAGTGAAAGCATGAACAATACATGGTTTCCTCAGTGAGTTGCGAACAGGTGATTCCATGCAACAAAACCTGTACCTTTCACAAACAAATTCGCAATGGATTGACATCCCTCTGCCACAAATGTAACTTCAGCTGACACGTCTACAGACAAACTCTTCATCATCAACACATGCTCCGTCTGATCGACTCTTATGAGCAAGTCCTCTGATCGAACAAGCTTCACTCCATCTTTAAACCACGATCCTATAAACCAGCAGATTAATGTTATATGACATAAACACCAAAAATGGCCACGGATCCGGAGTGCCGGAGTCGATTCCGGCAGGATTCTGTTTTTTTCGGACCCGGATCCCACTGTCAAAAAGTTTTGAAAAACCGGACCAGGATCCGAAGCCACTTTTTATTTCCGGCAATAGCAGGAGTCTGCATGTCTAAACAAAAAAAGGAAATAGGTTTTGGCAAGATGTGATTTTTGTTTAGATGGTTTTCGGAGTTTGAACACGAGTCGGATTCTCAAATTTGAAAAAACTTCGGTGCCGGATCAGGATCCGGATTCGAAAATTTTAGAAATGTCACTCCGACCACCTTTGACAAACATTGGCAGCGAAAGCAAGACGAACCAGAGAATGAGTAACCTTCAATATTGTACCTTTAACGTTTGCTTTGTTCAACTTGCATTTGAACGTGGCGCCTTCTCCTTCAAATGCAGAGATATCTTCCAGAGGTTTTACGATTGCAAGTTCGACAGTTGTTACAAGCAAGTTCGCAGAAGCCTGAAAAATTACGAAATGTTGAATAATATACATCACTACGCTGGGAGGGCTGCTGAACAGTCAGTTAAATAACTGTAGAATATATCTGGCTTACTTCAGATACCAAATTCACACTTCTCCCTTCGTATGTTTCATGAAATTCATAAACATTTCTTCTTAGTTTTTTTTCAAGAACAAAGTTCCACTTACGTTCACAACACTGGATTTTTATACATGACCTTAGCAATAATGAAAACTACCTGCAGGTTTTCTGCGACAATTGATATTGATCCGACATCTTCAACTTTCGCTCCTGTCAGCGTCAGTTTATGGAAAGCACCCCTGGCATCAATCATCACTGAGCGACTTTTTCGCAATTGTGCCCCGTGTTTATACCACGTCACTGCAACGTCGTCATAATTCAGCACGCATGTGAAAGATACGTCACTTCCTTCAATCACAGTTTGGTCCAACAAAGGTTCGACGAAACTAATGTCTCGTTCTGAAAAGCAACCGCATGGTATTTGTTGTGGGTAAAAAAACTAGCAAGGTGAAGTCATAAAACACTGGCTATTTTGAAATCGTAAAATGCACTGGCTATTGTGAGCGGCAAAAGGCGTTCCTTATACTTTCTGTTTTATTCGTCTCTTACGTCGGCGCCTACGAAGATGTTTGTCAATAAGCGATTATGACAAGACTAACTGCCACTAAAAGCACAATGCTCCAAAATGTAACAATAAACAGACAATTTTTCATTTTTCAACTTTTACTTGGATTTGAGCGTATTCGTTTGTAAAGCTCTGCAACATTTCCAAGTTTTTTTGTTTTAGGAAGCACATGAAATTACGATTTGCTACAAACACACGTAAATGAAGAATGGAGTTGTCGATTCAAGCAAACATTCACAAAAGTAACCTTGAACTGTCAGTTTAGCAGTTGTTTCGCAGTCGCCAGCGCTGCAGGTAAACTCTGCCTCATCTTTGTAGTTCGCTTTGTGGATAACCAGTATGCGCCGGTCTCCTTCAGCTTTCATCTCATACTTAGCGCCAGCCTCAACCAAGAGTCTTAGATTTCTGTAAAACACAACTTCAAGCTTCAGGCACCGATTCTCTGCCCATCCGACAAAATGTTCGCAGAGCAGAGTGACGTCAAGCGTCCACGGACCGGTAGTATGCAAATATTCTGGTCGGTGGGTCATCCTTTAGACCAGGGGTCACCAACATTGTGCCCGTGGGCACCAGGTCGCTGCAAGAACATGTGGGTCTCTCGCGGGCTTTTTCTAAAAATAGCACTGACATGACCAGTGTCTTCATATAAATGAATATCATTAATATTAATAATACCACGATAGGTAAACTGAGTAGCTTTTTTTATTTCAGAAGTGTGTATCAAACTGGCAGCCCTTCGCATTAATTGGTACCCATGAAGTAACTCTCAGTTTTAAAAAGTTTGGTGACCCATGGTTTAGACTGTTGAGCGAGTTGCACTGAAAACAATATAGCTCGTGCCTCTATTCGCTTTGGTTCACAAATTTATCCTTTTTGCAATGACTGTCAAGCATGCACAAACCTTCGTTGTCTTCTGAGCTCACATAAATCCTTAGCAAACTTATTACATGCTACAGAGAAATTCCGCTCATCCAGAACCTCAAACCATAGGTGTAGGTGCAGGCAAACTTTTGGGGGTGCAAAGGCTTTTGCCCGAATTTCCCCAAACTTGCCCGAAAAATTTTAGCCACTTTTTGTGCAAATATATTCTCATGAAAATCTTTTTTTGGGATGACCTCCAAAAAAAGGTCTTCATGTGATTCTTCCAACGTTGGGCGCAGTTTCTTTCAAATCAAACCACGTTGGGCCCCATTTTTGCCCGTATTTTCAGGGAATTTACCCAGATTTTCAGGGATTTTGCCAAGGTTTTCACAGATTTTGCCCTGATTTCTACAGATTTTGCCCGGATTTTCAGGAATTTTTCTCTGATTTTCACCAAATCAAAACTGTTGGGGGTGTTCTTGCACCCCCGCCTCCTAAACCACTGCCTCAAACAAATATTGGGAACGGCACTTCTAGCTCTGGATGTTTCCCAATGCTGAAAGAAATCTGTTATTCTCACGTCTTTTTGTCCCAACCTTTCTGTTCACGTACAATTGCCTCTAATTGTTGCATGATCTGCCATTTGTAACCGGGCAACGCATGATCACAGCGCAACGTTATGGGTTTACACAGAGTCAGGCGCTGTGTGCAAAGAGCGTAAAACGCATTTGGGTGAACCTGAATTAGTGAACCCTTTTGTTTTCTTTTATTGCTTCTTTATGGGCTCAGAAATGCTATAGAACATAAACTGCCAATGCAAGCAATTAACCTTACTTGCAGATAATTCAACTCTACTTTACTCAAGTGTTACAAAATGCGTAGTCAACCCGGCTGGGCACGGGTAGCTATAAAGCAACTGCATTTTTTATTTGGAATGACTTCAAAGTGGCGGCAAGCTAACGATGATGCTTTGTTTTACGGAAGGAAAGCTTTTTGTGCATATGACTAAAACAAATTGACATTTTTAACATAATGCAATGCCGACGTAACCAACCTCAGCCACTTGACGTTAACGTCAGGACGATTGACTCTACATGTAAAAATTGCGTCGCTTTTTTCTTGAACAGTCTGGTCTTCAAGAGGCTCAATGAAAGATACAAGTGAATCCACAACTTTCACCTTTACACTTGTTTTCAAGTAATCAGTCACCATGGTTACCTGCAAAGAAACACGGCGCAGTTCCAAACATTATAAATTTGACGCAGTGTTTAAAAATTAACTCAATTTTAAGTATTCTACAGTATTGAAGACATCTTTTGAATGCAAATACTGTTACCTCTCCCGCAAAAGACCAGTCCACTCTTTCAATACTCAGTGCTCTTCGTCTTCCTTCTTCAATCAGCTGGACATTGTCATTAGGTTCTAAAATGTTACCATTGAGCAGCCAATCGCAATGGACCTATAACAAAGGGTGGCAACAGTTGCATTGTGGTCACTAAACAGATCGTTCATAGGATGCTGCGCTGCTGTGGCTCAACCACACTTCCAGGATTACTGATGCTGCTCCGCTGAGCTGAGCTGAAGGGCGTACAGGAACTTAACGATGCTTCGCAACAAAAATCGTTGACAAAATTTCGCCACCATTTAAACGAGTCTTCAGTGCCTTGAACACCCAGTTCCCAGTCCAGGCCTGTGACGACGAAATCAGGACTCAATGTTTTTTTGTATTCTATCACAAATGCGAGCACTTTGACAGGCAATAAACCTTGTAACATTAACAATCATGGAACAAGCATCCAAAAACGTTCACCTGAATTTTGTCATGTATGTAACGGTTGTAGGACCCTGCAAGTTTAATATACCAGTTTATGCATGCAATGGATCGTTGCGTTAAAAACACTTCTCCGATTTTTTTCAGTTTTCATACTTCGGTAAATTTAACGTTTTCTTAAGCCATGAAAATTATCATAAATATTACAGATCGTTTTTTTCAATTCAACTGACCTTTTCATCCGATACTTCCATATCTATAGTAACTTTTTCTCCTTCTCGAGCAACAACATCCGGTGATTTTTTCAGTATTTTCAAGTCACCTTTTTTAATCGAAAGACGTGTTTGCGTCACAGCGTGTCCCGCTTTCACTTTGCAAGTGTAAAGGCCTTGATCGGAAGATGACAAGTTCTTGATGAACAACTTCCGCTTTGTTCCTTCAGCTTGCACGGAGTATTTTTCTGAAAGATAAAATTTTTGATTAGCTTGGCACCAAAAGCCAAAGTTTTTCACATGTAATGCTGTTGACAGCGCAACAATACCTTGATTGCCAGTTATCGGCTCGCCATCAAATGCCCATTCGACATCCGCTTCTTCGTCACCAACTTCACATTCTAATGCAGTAAAGGAATCCCGCTCGCTCGGATGGCTATCAACGAGCTCTCTGACAAACGACACTATAAAAGCGGGACAGCGTGAGTGACAGCGATTTCTTATCAAAAGCTACGTCAACAAGATATTTACCCTCTTTGCTTTTGGAAGGTTTTTCAATTGAAGATGATCTGTGTGAATTAGTAAAGTGGTTGTTGGATTTGCAGTCAATCATGTTAAGAACAATTTGTCAAAACAAACTAACCTTTGACCCCCTTCGTTTGCCGCATTTCCTTCCATGACTTTTTCCGGCGCAACTTTAATGTCTTGTAACAAAATGTCTAGTGATGTGACAATGGCGGTGTTGTGTGATAAGTCAAGCATGACAATGAACAGGATGTATAATGACAAACCACGCAAATTTGACGTAATTAAAGAAGAAACGCGATGTGGCGCACTGCAACCAATCAAACAACTTACCTGAACCCAAACGAGTTTGCTTCATAGGCTGGGTTGAAGAAACTGCAAGAAAGTGAACAACAAAATCAAAAGCTGAACAATATAATAATCATTCGTCCTATGCACAAACAAGTGAATGGAAAATCAGGCTGCATACCGGTGCAAACAGTGGTCACGCCAGGATTGGACACAGCTTGGCATTTGAACTTTGCACTGTCCAGTTTGCCAATAGATTCAATCTGAAGCCTGTGCGCATAGCCGTCCATCACTATCTGATGCGTGTTGCTCGGATAAATCCGTTCGTTGTTTTTGAACCAAAACACCGCAACGTCCGGGTGCGTCAATTCGCATTCGAGGGTCACTGGCGATCCGTCCTGTTTATGACGATTTATGCAAAAATGCGTATTTAAGACAGATTTATCGCAAATTTACTATATTGTCAAACATCTTACTCCAATTTTAAGGTCTTCAAGAACTTTTGTAAACGCCAATCCGTCTATCGGCTTCAGCTGCACTGTTTCTGTTTCTACAGGACCTTCAGCATCAATGTGTCTGATCTTCTTTTCCAGCACATGCGCTTCTTCTGCTTTCTTCGCGGCTGCTCGGAAATATAAAAAATATCTTTTTTCCCAAGAAGATGAAACATGAACAATTTGAAAAGTGTCACTTTTTCTTGTTTGGTATAAACAAAGTGTTTTATCCACTTACGTTGAACGGCTAAAGTTCCTTCCGTTACTTTATCGCCGAAGCGGCAGGTGTACATTGTTTCGTCATCATCCAAAGCGCAGTCCATAACAATCAATCGCCTCAGGTTTTTCATCGACAAGATCTTGTATCGTTTATCCTTTAACCATACAAAGCTTCATGAAATTAATTGATCCAACTTACTCGTTTTAGTAAAAACCACATAAAGACAAATCTTCTAGCTTGTGCTTCGCTGATGCAGAAAAAAGCAAGAACACTAAGCAAGTTACCTGACTTGTGATGGGGTTTTCCCCAGCGTACCACGTGACCTTGCCATCTTCTCGGCTCAGCACGCATTCAAAAGTCGCTTTTTTGCCCTCCACAGCAACTTGACCTTGCATTGGTTTTATGAAGTCGTCACCTTAGTTACAACCACTTATATGTTGATGACTGTTTTTCACTTATTTGACATATATCATGCAAATTGCACAAGCGGCGAAAAAATATACAATATTTCACAGCATCTTAAGCAGCAATCTCAAACTCATTGGTCGGAGGGTCAGATGAAGACTTCGAAGTAACCCGAGGGGCGCATAATGAGATCTTTTAGTACTTGACAAAAAATCAACAAAAAAGAGATAATTTTAATAAGAATACCGTGCTTTACTAAAGTTATTTTATCCATTATCAAAGGCACTTTAAACCAGGGTTGCGGAGTCGGAGTGTGTTATGGGTGGAGTCGGTTTCCTAACAACACTGGGAGTCGGATTTTTGTCCGACTCCGAATGTCCACTTGGATCATTTTTTGCATCACACTCCTATATTGGGAATTCCTGTTGAAACGGTTGAATTTCTTTTGAAACTTTTGTTGAAACACATTTCTTGCTGTGTACCACGATTTCCGTTGATTGTAACAGACAAATTTCATTCCCTTTATATTAAGGAGTCGGAGTCGGAAGTTTTGTAAAGGTCGGAGTTGGAGTCGGATATTTTACCTCCGACTCCGCAACCCTGCTTTAAACAGCAGCGAATAAAATAAACAGCTTACATCTTAAATATTTGAAAATTTCAAAAAGCATCGCGGACCGCACAAAATGCCCTCACCCTCTTATCGCGGGCCAAATGCGGGCCACGTTTTTGAGAACCCTGAGCTAAAGCATATCAAACAACGGAAGCGTGAGGCAAAATGCAGCCATTTTCACAAGCTGAACAATGAGTTGAATTTATAAACATGGCTGTTGCTCAAGGTTTACGAATAATCTTATTTTTAATTGCTTTGCTGTGTGTAGACCTACTGTGCAAAATATACCTCTCGAACACGTCGAGTGAGTTCATGCAAGCTTTGTTGGTGATCGCATGCGTGGCAGATGCAATGCAAAGATAAAAGCAGGATGAGCTCAGTGCAAATACTTAAGATCAGCTCCTTTCGTGAATACACTGTGGATTGATTTAGAGATGACATCATTATTTGAAAACGAAAGCAGCATGGCAGTAAAAACAAGTGATCATGATCGTGCATGTGTGGCTTGTCGTGCCGTCGCTTTCTTGACATACTTATAATTGTAATTCGTATTTCTGTTGACGTCTCAGTGAGTTCGCGGTTGTCAAGGATACGACAGGAAAAGATCGACCCCTCATCAACTTCGCGCGTGACGTCATTGATTGTTAAGCGACGTAGAAATCCGGAAACCGAGGTCTTGTATTTAGGCCCGGGCTTCAACTTGACACCATTTCGGAACCACTGAACGCGAGCGCGTTCTCTTGACACAGCGCAACTAAGAATCACGCTCTGGCCTTCGTCCACGGCCACCGTTGCTTCGAGGGGAGTTGTAAACAAAACGGCTGCAACATGACGTGAATATGACGGGTATCGACATAACAGATGTGTGAGAACGTGGCTGTACTTTACAATGCGGTACTGCTACGAAAAGGCTTGAATATAGATTGAGACATTAATGGATTTATGGGGCTCTGCTCTCAGACGCAAAACTGGGAAAAATTTTAACGAAACGCGTTATTAGGTCATTTGAACGGTCGCTTCATTGTAACTTTATTCACAACCATATACGTGTCAAAAATGGCAGCATAAAGATTAAATTAAACTTAGTTAGTAAAACTATTATAACCATAAGGTTTCACTTGCGTACTTGTGTCTACGGAAACTGTAGATGATGAGCGCCTGACAGGGTTATGTTTAAGTGCACATGAGTACACCGCTTCGTCACTTTTGATTGGATGGTGAATGGTCAACTGATGCGAGGAACCCTGACGATTAATCGTAAATTTTCCACCAGGATAAACCTGCTTGCCGTCTTTTAACCAAATCACGTCTTGTTGAGGGTTGAACAGCTCGCAATCTAGTGTAGTGGAGTCGCCCTCAGTAACGTGCTTGTCGCTCAGAGGTTTTGCGAATGCTTCGGTGATGGCAATGCCAGGGAAGTTTAATGACAATGTAAGGTTGGGGAGGAGGCGATCAGGAAAGTAATATGATGAAGATGTAAAGAAACAAGAAACAAAAGATTACAATGAAATGCAAGATTTAACTTCATCTTCAAAATGTCGCATTTTAAAATGAAAGACTTAGATGTTAAATTTAATAAAACTTTCAACAACGCTATGGTATGGACTGCTCAAAGAAGTTGTAAAAATGTAACGGAAGTTTGTCGGTGGTTTGTAAATAAAAATTTACCTTCCTGAGAATACTCCAAATTAGCTGATGTGGAATCTTCACCATGCTCCTTCAGTTGCGCAGTGGCCGTGATTCTCCCTTCATCTGACGGACGTACCTCGTGTATGATCAGGGTGTGCCGAGCACCGTTGTTGTCGCCGATCACCTCCTTTCGCATTTCGTATTTTTTTGATGGTTTAAGCTGATTGTTATTTTTATACCATACTACAGCAGCTTCAGGAGAATTCACGATGCAGTGAAAGACTGCATCACATCCATCTTTCGCACGATTATCTCCAAGCTTTTCCGTAAATTCCACTGCAAATAATAAAATATATCAGTGAGCTACATACGACAACTAATTGTTGAAAAAGACTAAAGTTGGTGGCGATATGAGACTGCATATCTAATCACGATATGCATGATCAGTGAAGAGTGACGGCGATGATCCACTCACACTCGGGCCGCTGCTGACCATCTTCTCTGAGAGTTTCCTTCTCCCGAGCAGCGTCCAACTGCCGTTTGACAGTTCCTTGTCGTTCCCCAAGTGGTTGAGGTTCAGGCTTAGCTATCTCTGCTACAGTAGGTTCAACAGTTGTTTCGAGTTTGGACTTTGAGATGATTTCAGTATCAGCTTTCTCTCTTCCGTCTTTTTTCGGCTCAACGACTTGCTTCATTTTATCTTTTCTTGCTTCTTTTCTTCCAACAAACAAATCAGAGTTCACTGCATCATTTTTCACTTCAGCAATTTCAAGACTTCGTCCAGTTTTGGTTTCATCTTTCTTTTTTGGCTGAACTGCAGCCTTACTTTCTGGTAAAGAGGCTTGCCCTTTAGCAGCTGTAGCAATTGTTTCAGATTTGGGTTTAACTTCTTCACCAACCAACATAGAAGTGATCTCTGCTCTTCTTGTGGCTGGTTTATCTTTCTCTGAAACTTTGGTTTGTCGAACAACCGCTGCAGATTCAGCCACTGACCCCCTTGATTTCGCCGCTGCAGCTGTGCAAATAGTTGCTTTCTGTTCCAAAACCGGTTTAGGTTCGGAATCCAGTTTCTTTGCCTCCGCCGATTCAATTGTGTGTTTCAATTTCTGCTGATCAACAAACACGTCAGGCTCCGATTCTGGTTTCTTCGCGTTGGAGGTTTCAGCAATCAACTCAATTTCTTTCTGATCAACAACCACTTCATTTTTTATCTCTGGTTTCTTGGTTTTTGCTGGCTCTAACATAGGTTTTACTTCTTTCTTATCAACAACCACTTTAGACACAGGTTCTAGTTTCTTTGCTTCGGCTGGTTCAATAAAATATTTAACTTCTTCCTTTTCAGCAACCACTTTAGGTTGCAGCTCTGGCTTCTTGCCTTTGGCTGGTTCGACAACAGGTTTAAGTTCTGTTTGATCAACAACCACTTTAAGTTCCCGTTCTGGTTTCTTTGTTTTGGCCAGTTCACCGCTACCTTTGACTTCTTTCTGCTCAACAACACCTTCAGATTCTGGTTTCTCTTCTTTGTCCAATACAACAGATGTAACTTCCTTCCGTTCAGCAGCCACTTTAGATTCTGGTTCAGGTTTCTTTGCACTGGCTGGTTCAACAAAAGATGCAACTTCTTTTTGTTCAAGAACCGGTTTAGTTTGCAGCTCTGGTTTCATGACTTTAGCAGGTTCAACAATAGATTTAGATTCTTTCTGATCAACAACCACTTCAGGTTCCGGTTCTGCTTTCTTTACCTTGGTTTGTCCAACAATGGGTGCAAGCTCTTCGTACTCAACATCCGGTACAGGTTTTGTGTCTGGTTTACTGATTTCGGCTGTTTCAGTGACTGTTTTAACTTGTTGCTGTTCAGCAACCAGTTTGGACTCCGGTTCTGGCTTTCTTGCTTTAGCTGGTTCAACAATAGGTTCCATTTTTTTCTGTTCAAAAATTACAATAGGCTCCACTTCTTGTTTCTTTGCTTTGACAATTTCAGCAGAACTTTTACCTTCCTTCTGTTCAGGAACCACTTTGAGTTTTAGATCTGGCTTCTTTTCTTTTTCTGGTTCGACAGCCGATTGAACTTCTTTTTCTTTAACAACCACTTCGGATTCAAGTTCAAATTTTTTTTCTTTGGCTGGCACAGTAATAGATTCAACTTCTTTCTCTTTAACAACCACTTCGGATTGAGGTTCACGTTTTCTTTCTTTGGTTGACACAGTAATAGATTTAACTTCTTTCTCTGCAAGAAACACTTCGGATTCTGGTTCAGATTTTCTTTCTTTGGCTGGCACAGTAACAGATTTAACTTCTTTCTCTTCAAGAACCACTTCGGATTCTGGTTCAGATTTTC